>Ga0325405_1002728_pt1 | contig 18191 bp, 10 predicted proteins | sample PopdelMetagenome_21_FD_205663 | JGI IMG/M metagenome (GOLD analysis project Ga0325405, IMG submission 205663) | Populus deltoides microbial communities from Bellville, Georgia, United States - Xylem-Control-R2 | ecosystem: Host-associated > Plants > Phyllosphere > Stem > Wood/Secondary xylem...
TTTAATAAACATGGATATTCCAAAATGATTAAAACAAAAACACACACGCACAGATCAGTTGGTCTCTCCCTAGTTCTAGGCTGGTCCTAGCAAGTTTGTTTAGGTTTACTATTGTTTGAACTTCGGAGGAGGCCAAAAGAGTACCATTAAGAACTCGATAGAAGCGTTAAAAAGTATTTATATGCTTAGGTTTCGTATATTTACATGGAACTGGGATTGTGGTCCTCCTCCTATCTATTTAAGTTTGTAGCGTTCTTGGATACGGCCAACGAGCACGTGAAAATTAAATATAGAGTAGGAGGTTAGGTGTGATAGATCCAAAAATGATGTTGTGTATAAAGATTATCATGATAATCTCTATCTTTGATGTATCTGCAGTACTATATATTATGTCAATGAGGGCATGCAAATCTTCATTGTCATGGTCTCAATACCTACCTTAAAATATATTATTCAACTCAATAATTAATAACGCGTGATTATTTTGGACCGTGAAATTAATTAAAGTATGTACAAGCTAATCCAGACATCTATATTAACAATAATAAAAAAACAAAACGTGTGACTACCCATTATTAGACATCAGAAATTTAATTTTTTCACTCATTTAATCTTTATATGTTCAAGACAGGAAATTGCGAATATATGTGTTAGCACTCCATTTTTCCTATATATATATATATATATAATGCTGTCTTTCTTCGGCAAACAATCAACAACTGATGTTCTATCATTGCAAGGTAGCTGCTATTGTTGGTTGAAACCTGGAAGAGAAAGATATGTAATCATTAATCTTTTGCTTTCTACCAAACTTCCCTAATAATTTTGTTTCAAAGAATCTTCATAAAGTAAAGCATAACCACTGCATTAGGTGAGATACCATCTTGCTAATTACATGCTTCTAACTTGGTTTACATATATAATGATGATGTCCAAAACCTAGAATGTTTAAGGAACAAGGTTTTTTTTTTTTTTTTGATAGTGATTAATTAAAATATTCAAGTATATAATTTTCTTCTCCTTAACTTAAGAAGTACTGAATTAATAATAAAAACCTTAATATTTACAAACAAAAAGTCCCAATCAATAGGATTTAATAATAAAATAAGTGATTTTTAGGGGTAAGATAATAAATGAAATAAAAAAGTCTTAAATTTAAAAAATAAAAGTGTTTGTTCTTGTTTTTAAGGATAATTAATACTTTAAAATATATGTAAGCTTTTAGAGTAGAAAAAGTTCTGAATATTTTTATCTGAGTGGTTCAGAAGGTATTTATAACCCTTGAACTTTGTCGTTTTCAAGAAAAAAAAACTAGAAAGTCCTTGGCTTTTAATGTCATTAATAAGAAAAAAAAAATCTCATACATATCATTAATAAAGAATAAATATATTTTACATTACATTAATAAGAAGGTAAGTGTGGTATGACCTTTAAAAGACTTTTTGTACTTTTATAAATATAAGAAGATCATTACCTCTTACATAAATAATTCATGTAATTAATCTAAAAGTAGAGCCTATAGTCCTAGATTTCTAAGACCAATTGATCCTGGTATATGAGCAAACTCAGATAAAAAAAAGTTTGGTTGTTCATCAAATTCATAACACATTAGGTTTCGTTGATGGCTGAATCCAAGTGTGTTGGGTTTGAATCGTTGAACATCAAAATTATTAGAGGGAAGATGAACTAGGCAAAATAAATTTTGTGTAAAACCACATATTCACACTCTACTTCGTTTGGGTTTGAGTTAATTATAAAATTATGGTATTTGATTTTTGGATGGTCTTGATTTTAAGTTTTTTAAACAACAAGAAAACATTATGAATTTTAAAACATTAAAATTAAAACATAAATTAATTATAATTAATTTGAACTATATAACTTGTTAATCATTTCTTCTCTTCATCCTTTCACCTTATTTTATTAATCATTTTTCTATCGATCCCTCTTGACATATTGAATCATTTGTCTGTTAATTGAAACTATATTCCTTTTAAGAATGGATCCTACAATCAATTTTGTGAATTTATGAAAATAATCTTCTTGGATACATCTCCAAAGTACAAACTAAAAAGGTTAATGGAGCTAGAGAGCAAAATCCCTTAACCATTGTAAGAACCTAGCCAGCCCCTTAAAGTAATCTCTTGATTTAATATGATCCAAAATAAATTAAAAGAGATACATCTTCAAGTTCGTAAACAAAATAATTTTATCAGAAATTTTTGATTTGGAACTTCTTTTCAAATTAGTAAGAGTCCAAGTGGATCTAGCTAATCTTAAATGCCTTCATAATCATGGCAGAGATTCATAAAAAAAGCTGATAAAATAAGTAAAAATCAGAACAAAAGAGATATCAGACATGAGCAATGTTTTTTTCCGCAGACATTATTATTAGCTTTTATCATAATCTTCAGACATGGGATTAGTACAAACAAATCAAGAGGTTGCCGAAACCCAAACATCACTCGTGCCTTGTGAGACAAAATGAGATTATGAAGATCTAAGAGAGGTTGTTGCCAATTAGTAAGAGGGCACAAAGAAGAAGTAAAATGCAGTAAACTGATCCTAAAATGGAAATTCAACTAGCTGAATGAACCGATGCAGGCGGACCATCCATGGAAATGCTGGGAAGTAACCTGTTCTCTCTTCTTCTACACAATTACTAGCTGTGTTCGGTGTCATAGGATACTCGACCTTGGAAACCTTCACCTTTTCTTTTTACAGTAATGCTCCAGATTCGAGACTTCCCTTTGCGTTGTGTTTTTCCTTGTAGTGCCTAGTACTTTGTCCCCAGCTGTTTGGACAAATTTTCTTGATTGGTTTAAGTTCCTGTTTGTACTTGATGGATTGGTGCTCCTCTGCCCTTTGAAAATGGTCCTAAACTCGTTGGCATCTTGGGGGTGTTTTGGAAGGTGCATTCTGTCTGTTGTTGTCTGGTTTAGCACTTTTGAGGTGCATGGGACTTTTAGTGTAATGTGTTGTTTAAAGTAGTTTTTGATTGAAATTATATTAAACTGATTTTTTTATATTTTTTTAGTTTTGATGTTAACACATTAAAGTTATTAAAAAACACTATAAAATGTATTAATTTAATATTTTTTTAAATCAAAATCACTTTTAAAAAGAAACTAAAAATATAGACAGAAACTTAGTTAAACACTCTCATTGAGCCCTAACTAGTATATTAATTAGGGTTTAGGTTTTTCTTATTTAGTATGTCTTGATTAGTTGTCTTTTTATGTTTTTCTCTTTCTCTTTAGTTTCTTTGTCGTTTCATCACAATGTTTGAAAATCTTAGATATATGATAATTTTAGGAGTAATTCTATATATCCAGGTAAAAATTGCAAATCTTGAGTCCCATGACTGATACCCATAATAACATTTATTTTTATGATGCAAATTGCTTTCTCATTAACTTTGATCATTTCTTCCTTTTAAATTTCAAAAACTCAAAATATGATCAAGTAGATTTCAGCACAACTTCTTGAAAAAAAATTAAATATAGATTCGATGTATAATAGAATTAGAAAATATATCTACCATATCATCATATTATTGTTGATTTACTTCTAATTTATATCACTATTATTTAACTTTGATCAATTTAGTGGGTCGATCTAAAGTCTAGTTGACCTGTCTTCTAATCCAGGTAGGGTATTTTTAAAAAAATTAACTTGAAATTGACCCGGTCTGACACTCATAATCTGATTAATTTGATCAAACCTGGTTTAACATTTCAATTTTTTTAAAAAGATATTATTTTAATTTTTTTATAATTTCTTTTTATTGGTTAACACATAATTTAGGCGTTGCACTAGGTAAACCTCAAAACAAGTTTAATAACTTATGATTTACACTACTATCCATGATGCCAAACGATTTGAATTAATTTTTTTTAGTGGTATAATTACCAATTATTAGATGTTTTTTTTTTTTTTTTTGGGGGGGGGGGGGGGTTAAAAATGTTACAAGCAGGCGGTGTGGAGTATTCCCAAGCTTTAAAGCCAATGGGGTAGGAGAGTTCCTTCATAGGGTGAACTTCTTAGACTTTGCTCGACAATAGCTTTGGTGTCTGTGCTTTGTCACAGGCCAGACTATTTTGTGTAAGAAATGATATTTAAGCAGTCGCAAGTGTTTTTTTTTTTTAATATGCAGATTGAGTTATAAACCCGACTAAATTGAATATGCTGGCTTTATTTCAATTATATATATAAAAAAATAATAGTAGATGAATCAAATTTAAAAGAAAAGTAATTAGGATAATCTAGAAAAAAATATTTTTTTCAAAAGCAAACAAATGATGTATCTCAATTTACAACTCATTAAATACAGGAGTACCCAATGGGGTAAAAAAGATTAAAAAAAAAGATCCTGATTAATCTAAGTTAGCATGAATCTATGACAAACCTATAACCCCGGTAATTAAGGTTGTACCAATGTGGGATATCCTGCCAAACTTGCGATCCAGATCATGAAATTGGAATACTTCGATAAAAAATAAAGAGAATTATAAAGCCTTTTTTTTTTAAATAGTAATTGTGCTAACTTTTCAAACTCATGACCTGGGTCGTTAGACCCGAAGCATTCTATCTAAAAAAATCATGAAGTTCAATTCTTAATCAACCAAATATTAAAGAATTAAATTGAAAAAATAATTTAAATTATATAAAAGGATTCAAAAAATAGCAATTAAAAGAATGAGGATCAAAATTAAAATACAAAATAAATTTTATATTTGATTGAAGGGTGAAATTGAAAAGAAAAATCAATTTAGCAAAAGGATTAAAAAAAATAAGGGTGAAATTGAAAAGAAGAAAGAAGCAATTTGGCAAAAGGACCCAAAAGAATTCCAAAGAATAGGGATCAAAATTGACATAAAAATTAAAAAAGAAATTGATTGAATGATAAAACTGAAAAAAATAATAAATTTTAAAAAAAGGCAAAGAAAAAAAATTAGAAATTAAAACAATGAGAAACAAATTGGAAAACATTACACCATCAATTTGAATTGAAAAATAAAAATAGAAACCAACAATTTATTTTACAAAAGGGTCAAGAAAAATAATTAGAAATAAAAAAAATAAAGACCAAATTAGAAAATATAATATTTGGTAAATTAGGATTGAATGATGAAATTGAAAATAAGTAAACCTTCTACAAAAGGATTAGGAACAAAAATGAGAAATCATAAGAAAAAAAAATGAAGTTGAAATACCAACAACAAAAGGAGATAAATTGTAATTTTAAGAGGTAGAGAAAATAAGAAAAAAAAAAAAAGAAAGACTCACAAGCGACAAACCGGATCATCAACACTGACACGCGCCTCTCCACAGAGAAAAGAACATAGTTGCGCTTCCAACAACAAGGCAGAAAGATATTTTTGGACTCCTAAAGGCACTGCACGTGCCTCTTAATGTCGCACACGCACCCCACCTTTTTTTTTTAATTTTTAGTCAAATATCAAATTGCCCCCAACTTGTTTTAATAATAACAAAAAAAATTATTGTGAAAAGATATAAAAAAAACTCATTGACTCCAGCTTTAAAATTTTTTCCCTTAAAGGTATTTTAATCGTTTCATTATACTTTTAAATTGTTTATTATTTTTTATATAAGATCAAATATCAAATTACCCCTCAGCTAACATTATAAAAAAAAATATTATAAAAATACAAAAATATCTCTTGAGGTCAGTTCTATTTAATTTTTTTGTTTTTAAGAGTATTTTAATTATTTTACTATGCAATAAGATGATAAAAAACTTATTTATTTTTAGTCAATTTGATAATAACTAAAGAATTAAAAAAACTTTAATGTAATTGAAAAATATTATTAATTTTTTTTTTGAATGAAGAGGCAAAACAATGGTTATCCTATTCCAGCAAATAATATTATTAAGTTTAAAGTTAGTGTTTTTTTCTTTTCGACACAGTGTTTTCTTTTCTTTTTTGGCCAGAGTATTTTTGGTCGCGGTCCAGCCTAGTTTTGGGTGTCGTGAGTATTTCAATTTTCAGCAAAGCAAAACGGTTGTCTTGACAGGACATACATTTTTGGTCAGCTACAAAGAAACTTGAATTTCAAATGTGTTTTCTCTCTTTAAATATTTACAGGCCAATGCCATAGCAGTAAATTGCAAGAACACAACGCAGCTGTGTTTCCGTAAGCTTCTTCTTCTTCTTCTTCTTCTTCTTCTTCTTCTTCTTTTTTTTTTTTTCTCTGTCCCTCCTCGTCCCTCCAGCTATGACCGCAACTGCACAAAACTACAGAAATAAAAACGAAAATAGGTTAAAAGAGAACACTTCCGAGAAAGAGGAAACCATAAATTAGATAACAGAATTTTTTATTTTATTTTATGGTGCATGCTAAAAGAAAATACTACAAAGTCTCAAATATGACCTTGACCATGGGTCCTTCAATGTTCCATTTTATTTTTATTAGGTTGTTCTCATCTCGTAACCAGGGATGCTAATTTGAAAGGTTAACCCAATTAACTTAATTTGTCTTTTCTTTAATTGATTTTTTTTTCAATTTCATCATTTAATATTGAATTTGATCGAGAATTATGTTTCATGATTTGTTTGGGTTTGCTTTTTATTAGGTTATCTTAATCTCATGACTTAAGAATAGTGCTTAGCGGATTAACCCGAGTTGACTTAACTCATATTTATATAATTCTTTTAATATAATTTTTTTATGAATTTCATCATTTAACATTTGGGTCCAACTGGCGCGATTAGGAGTTGAGCTTCATACTTTGTGTTTTGATTTGCTTTCTATGAGGTTATCTAAGTTTTATGACCAAAGTTACGGATTTGATAGGTTAATTCAAGTTAAATCAGATCATTTTTTATTTTCTTTATATGAGGTTATCTCAATCTGATGATTCTGATCATGGGTTTAGCTTATTGACTCGTGTCATTTTTTATATTCTTTTTCTAATTGATTTTTTCTAATTAATTTATTTTTCATGAGGTTATCTCGGTCTTATGATTCAAGTCGCGAGTTTGACTGCTTAACTCGAGTAGCTTTTTAAGTCCCTTTTTAATTGATTTTTTTTTCAATCTCATCCTTCAACACTAGTTTAATTGAGAATTAAGCTTTATAATTTATTGTGATTTATTTTTTATGGAGTTATCATAGTCTCATAATCTAGGTCATGGATCTAATATGTTGACCCAAATAATGGATTTGACATGTTAACTCAGGTTGATTCAAGTAAATCTAATGTATTGTTATCTTAATATTAAAAAAAGATATCATCTTGAATTTGTTTTGGTCAAACTATATTGTTATTTTAATGTTTTCATGCATATGGTCTTAATTAAAAAACCTAGGGGTGACTGGGTAGGGCTAGAAGCCTAAGCTTACTAGAAGCCTAAGCTTACGCCTGGTTTTTTTGGATAAAAATATAAGTGACAGGTCACCTATTAGTTTGCTACCTAAAATTCAGCCACCACTATGGTGGTTGAAAAATTGAGGGGGATGATGCAAACCCAAAGAGTAAGAACTTTAGAACTCATAATTAAAATTGAACACAACCTAATAAAGTTAAAATTAAGTTGAAAAGAACTTGATACAATGATTATAACAAACCAATAACCAAAGGTATAAGGATAAATGCTACAAAGAAAAAATCTTTGATATGTTTTGAAAGTTTTATGAAGAACTAAGAGTAAGAGAAATCTCTCATATAGAAATTTATATATGAATAATCAATAAGTTGTGGCAACTTATAAACCAAAAAAAATATTTATAGTTCAACATAAAAAAAAAACTACTAGAAAATTGGATAGGAATTAAAACCCAGATATAAACTAGTTTAAAAGTGTTTTAAAATAAAATAACAAAGCATGACTATTGCATAAAGTTGTGCAACCAAGTTTTAATCATGTTAAGCAACTTTATCTCTTATTTGGATCACATTGATCAAGGCCAGATCCTTTTTTTAACTCAGTTTCATTCTTAACGTTGTTTTATGAAGAATTCTCGAAGCTTACTAGACTTAAACATCTCGAATCATTCCATTGAATGCCTTTTTAATTCCTATGACTCTTGTTCTTGTAATTGGTCCAAATAGCATATGCATCAATCATTAGTAGAGGTTGAGTTTTGACCAAAAAAATTCATTTTCCCATCCATTTTCACAAAAAAATAAACATAACAGAAACCTCTATAAACCCTACAACATTCCAAAATCACTTAAAAAACAAAAACTAACCCAATCGAAAAAATCTAAATATACCTCGATCAACTTAGGGGAAAATGTCATTATCGAATTTCTCTCATTGAATAAAACTCTTTGACATCAAGATTGATTATTTTTATTGTTAAAATATGATAAACTAACAACTTTCTCTTTCTTCTCTCAAATCTAAAAATTAAAAATGAACAAAATAAAATTTTGAACCAGATAAAAATTCTAAAAACCGTGAGACTAACCATATATTTTCTTTGTGTTTTACATCGTGGTCATCTATCTTTCAGTTCTTTTTTAAAAAAATTGCTACAATTTAAAACTTTATCTCATGAAATTAGGTTACAAAAGGATTAAATAAAAAATATTTTGAGAGTGAATTTTAAAAGGATGAAAATAAGCAATGAAGAAGGAGGAGGAGGGAGGTATTTTACTGTTCATACATGAACAATAGTAAATCATAAGGGGAAAAACACCAAATATTTTAATTGCATGGATAAATTTTTTAATATTAAAATATAAATATGATATGTTGGAAATTATCAATGTATTTTCTATATGACCATGTTACCTATACTAAAAGTTTCGTCCATCATACATATTTTTTTAAGAATGTATTTCCTTCAATGCCTTGGTAACTAAAGCTGAAATAAAATTCCATCAAAATAAATATAATCAAATATTAACATATAAATAAAATAATAAGTTATTTAATACTTTTTTAAAAAATCTTTATTAATTACAAACATTGTATAATTGAAAACTCTAGTGAAAGTTTGAGAGAAAATAAAACGTGATAAATCATTGATTCGTATATACTAATATTTAATGTTTATTATTACAAAATAGAAATTTATTTTTGTTCTACAATTATTATCATTATTATAGTATGTCATTTTTTTTTATGAAATTGTGGTTGCGGTTGTTTTTGAAAGTATTTTTCGTGCCGAAATGTATCAAAATAATATATATTTTTTAATTTTTAAAAATTATTTTTGAGATCAGAGCATTAAAACGATCCAAAACATACAAAAAAAATTAATTTTTAGCAAAAAAAAAATGAATTTTTAAAAAACACGATTTGCACCGCATTTCTAAATTCTGGTCTAAAAGAGTTCTTTATGAATAGATTGGGTGTCTTATATTAACAAATTCTTATCAAGGAGTTCCATTAGTATTATATTATTTTCAAATCTTTTTATCACAATATTATCTCATAGTTGCATGTAATGTGAGTAGAAATTAATAACACAAACATAAAATAAAAATAATTATAGATTCCCTTGTCAAATAAATATTTTGTTGTTTATAAAAAATATTTTGATTTTAGTATCAATATAATTTATCAAAAATAATATGATTTTTTAATCCATTTATATGAAGGAGTCGAAAGCAGAATAAGATAACAATAAATAAAACCCTTGTATTCCAATTTATAATTTGATAAATCTTAATATATGTTTATTATTTTTGAATCTTAACACTAATAGTTCTATAGGATTGTTTTCAAGCACTTTAAAAGTTTTAATGGTGAAAATAGAATTTTAATAAGGTACCTTATAGGAGACGAGCGATGTGAGTATATTATTTAGGATTTTAATTGTGATAAAATTTCAAGCACTTGATGAAATTGTCGGAATAAAAAAACAAAATATGAAACTATAACCCATCCCACCTAAGATCTATAACGTTTTATCATACTTTTTTGAAAAGAAAAAAGGCAAAATTGTTGATTAATTTCCAATTACAACATATCAAAATTTTATTTACATTAAAAAAAAAACAAAATCAAGGATAAATTCAAAGAAAAAGATAAATTCAGCAACTTCCATTACTTACTGAAGTTTCCCTCTCAACGAAAAGGCTTCCTAAAAGACGAGGCCAAATGATGATTGAAGAAGTAAAATTGCAGGGCAGGTTAGTTTTAGGACTAGATTCTCCAAACCTTGAACTGAAAACGTGAGGTGGTCACATGCGAAGGCAAGCCTACCTATAGAGAGGAGGGAGGGAGAGGGAGAGGGAGAGGGAGAGAGAGAGAGATATAGCGAGGGATACCCTCCTCGTCCCATGCTCTCTCTCTCGAAAAATCAACTTCCATCAGTGTTAATTAGCTCTCAATCAAGGGAAACATAGAAAAACTAAAATCCTCAAAAGGGACACACAGACACCACTGTTTTAGCTCAAATATCAGTATTTAAACACCAACCCAACTTCGATTTCATCGAGTGCTTCGGTCCCTCTTGCTTTTTCGGGTTTTCTTTAGTTCATAGAGTATTTGTATTCTTGAAGAAGATCATAGGAGTGCGTGAGTGAGTGAGAAAATTACAGTGGAGTAGCAGGTGAGGTGAAGGAACAATTAAGAGGGACCTACTGCTTAATTTTTGGCTGACAGCAACGGTCACTTTTAATGATATTTCTTTTCTTTTCTTCTTTGGATGGTATTGTTGGTGGTTGTTTGTCTCAATATCTAATCAGTAATCACACTCACAGACAGCACACACACTTGCATTTTCTTGCATAGGGAGAGATCTTGATTTGCAAGATCCCTACCCCTATCTGTATCAACCTCTCTCACTTCGAGGGAATTTATTTGTTGGATTTTCTTATCTGGCAAACAAGGTGGAAAGGTTAAGCTGCTTGGGCTCAAAACGGAGATAGCAGATCTTAGTCATATGAGGAAATCTTTTACTGTGAGTTGCTTGATCTTTTCTTATTTTAACTCTTCTTGCTCCCCTTTCCTTGTTTTCGCTCTCTTTTACCCCGTAGGTAAGTAAATTAGTGTATGGTTTCAAGAAAATGGTAAAGCATTGCCTTGACTCAGCTTATTTCAGTCAGAATTACAGTCGTAAATTCAAGTACATACATAAAATGAGAACAATTTGCTTGGGGATCTGATTGAAAAGAATTACTTCTTCTCTTTCACTGTTACCAAATGTTGATGGAGAAATGTTTATTAGTTTCCTTTTCTTTGTCAAAACTATGGCTGTCTGTTCAGTTTAACATCTTTCTGGCAAAATGTAGCTCAAGCGGCATGCATTTCTATCAATCAGTAATTGATATGGCATGAAATCCGTGATCTATTGCTTATGAATTGGTATAAAACTACATGTTTGCTAGTTTAAAGTTCTTCACTCTATATATTTTAGTATTTCTTCCAGTTTTGATTCACATTTTACTTTACATGGCTTGCCTTTCTTTATATTCTGTTTCCTTGGCTAGCTTTTGAGTTTTTAAGCTGATCAAGGTCATCAACATTACCATACCTGTATATAAGAACTCACCATCGCTCACTATGATTAACTAGAAACACAAATAAAGAAACAAAAAGACATAACTCAGATCTCTTACTCTACTTAATCATCTTTGGATATTTTTTTTTTTAATTTTCAGCTGGTGAATGTGCTGCTGTTACTTGCGTTATTCGGTGACGCTCCATGGACTATCAAGTGCAGCTTACTTTGCAAACAGGGCAACCTGGCAGTGATTCGACCTCACAGTGTCACTATTACTGAATTTGGAGCAGTTGGAGATGGGGTCACTCTCAACACAAAGGCATTCCAGAATGCCATCTTCTATCTCAATTCATTTGCTGACAAGGGCGGGGCCAAGCTCTTTGTCCCAACTGGCCGTTGGTTGACAGGAAGCTTTGATCTGATCAGTCATCTGACATTGTGGTTAGATAAGGATGCTGTCATCCTTGGATCAACTGTGAGTCCCACTTCCATGCCAGAGAATATGTGCACAAAATGTGTGTTAAAATCTTTGCCAATTATCTGCAGTTATTCTATCTGGAAAGTTTGGACAGTTAATTTAGAAGTTAAAAGCTATTGTTTTTGATAAAATAGATCATACATGCATGAAAGTAAGTTATCTTTATATGAATATGTGAAAATCTATATTCCACGGGATTCACTTACTGATTGATGCAAGTGATTATTAACATATGATTTTTGGTTCCTTATGCTAGTTCATCTGTGCAAATTTCCCCCAGTGTAATTGGGCAACCTCTCCTTTGATTTTGGGCCCACTGGTATGACATTGTAGCTCATAATACTGAATAACTTAACCTGAAAATTCCAGAACTCTGATGATTGGCCAGTTATTGATCCACTGCCATCATATGGCCGAGGGAGGGAGTTGCCTGGGAGGAGGCACAAAAGCCTTATTTATGGTCGTAATTTAACAGATGTTATTATAACAGGTCAGTGACATCTATAAAGTCTTTTATTTATTTTTATTTTGTTGGGAGTACTTGTTTGTAGTTAAGTATGTTGTTTTTGTAATGGTACTGGTTGTCTGGTTTCACCATGCAGGTGACAATGGAACTATTGATGGCCAAGGCAGCATATGGTGGGACTGGTTTCGAAATCAAACCTTAAACTATACCCGGCCTCATCTGGTTGAATTTATGAACACTACTGGGGTAGTCATCTCAAACCTGACTTTCATAAATTCACCGTTCTGGACCATCCACCCTGTTTACTGCAGGTTTGTCCTCTCCAAATCAATCATATTGCATCTCTCTTATTGTTAGACTTGAAGTGTTTACATTATCATATAAAACTGTGCAAAAGTGAAGCTTTTAGGAATTAGGGGGAGAGTTGAGACTGTTTTTCTGGATGAACAGCCAAGTTATTGTTCAGAATGTCACGATCCTTGCTCCTCTTGATTCACCAAACACTGATGGGATTGATCCAGGTGAGCTCTCTTTAAGGCTGGAAAATGTTCATGCAGTTTATGGATGAGATCTATGGTTTGAGATGCAAATATATATATAAATTACATTTCTCTTTGGAAAAAATCAAACTCATGCGCACTGTCATGGAATGTGGCTACTACTTGCTTGATTTTTAAAGCGAGAAGCATCTCTGCAAGATGCAAGTTAACTTCTTCTCATCGTCTAACCCATTTTCAATTACTTTCTGTAAATACTTCATATGGTTCTTATTCATGTGTTTAAATGGATTCAGATTCTTCTGATGATGTTTGTGTTGAGGACTGCTACGTTAGCACTGGTGATGATATAATTGCCATCAAAAGTGGGTGGGATGAGTATGGCATGTCATATGGTCGTCCTAGCAAAAACATTACCATTCGCAGGCTTGTTGGACAAACTACTAGTGCAGGGATTGCCATTGGAAGTGAGATGTCTGGAGGAGTGTCAGAGGTTCATGCAGAAAATCTCAGGTTCTACAATTCAACTACAGGTATCAGGATAAAAACGTCTCCTGGAAGGGGGGGATATGTGAGGAACATTTATATATCAAATATGAGCTTGACTGATGTCAAAACAGCTATAAGTTTCACTGGTCGATATGGAGAGCACCCAGATGAGTATTATGATCCAACAGCTCTCCCTTTAATAGAACAAATAACCATTGAGGATGTTGCAGGACAGAATGTTAAATATGCTGGCCTTTTGGAGGGCATAGAAGGGGATACTTTTCTTGACATTTGCCTGTTGAACATTAACATCAGTGTGACCTCGAAGTCTCCATGGAATTGTTCATATATCCAAGGGTATTCTGACACGGTTTCCCCAGAAATTTGTGAGCCTCTCAGGGAGAGAATCTTCCCTGACCATTACTCAGATTGTTACTGTCTATCACATCACTTGCAAAGTTCAAGTAATCAAAACAGAGGTGGTGCTTGGTTGTCTTGGTAAATTTATGAAGGCATAATAGTATTGGTTCGGTGATTAATTCATCCTCTACTGTGAATGTTCAACGTAGTTCAAGATTTGATTCTTGCCATTATCCACACCGCTGCTCATTGCCTTTCAGAGGAAATGGTCGCCTGACATTTTAAGTTGAGTGGAAGTTGCTGATTTGTGGTTGTTGACTTGAGAAAATAGTCTTGAGAGATGATTTTTCCTGTAGCTGTGTGCAGTAACAAATAATTGAGTGCATTTTTTTTTTTATATATATCATAAGTGGTAATAGAATGAGCTTATACCTTCAAAGCTATCTCCGTGCAAACGTGTCCGTGTGTGTCTGTGGAAAGCAAAAGGGAAGAAAAAGAAAGAGCATTTTACACCATTTTGGATACGACTCGTTTTGTGATGCTGTCGGTGTTGAAGAAATTGCAGAAAATGATGGGATTAGGATGGTCTCTCTCTCTCTCTTGCATAAGGACAGGGGGTTGAGAGAGAACCATCTCAATTACGCTTGATAAAAAGCCTAATGCCGGCTGCACGGTTGTTTGGAATTTACTTTTGAACCATTTATGAATTTACTTTTGCTTGACAGAAGAGCCAAGCGCTTCCAGTTTTCATGTTAACGCCTCAACATTTATGACCCGTATGCTGAAGGATCCAGATCCAGACTACAAAATAGTGAAGCACATTCGAGAGAAGTTGGCCTGCTTTCCATTGAAAAAAGAATCTGAACTGAGTGCTCCAGGTAGCATGTCGTTAAAAAAAAGAAGAAAAGAAACACATGTATGTATGTATACACTAAATCAATGTACAAAACTTTCTCCAAGGCTGAGAATTCAAAAACTCAAGCGCAATAATTATTTTGGGGAAGCCTCTTGGGCATCTTTTTTCATTACAGAACACAAAACCTGCCTCGAAATATAGGTTTCGAGCTCCCTGGAAACTTCTGTCAACTTCAAATCAAAACTGCTACTGTATTTATTCTTTGGCGAAGGTATGTAGCCAGAAAACATGCTTTCGGAGCCAGAAAAACGCCTTCTAGGACTTGAGAGGCTTCCAAGTGACACCGGAACCCTCCCTTTGGAAATAAGTGGTGTTGAACCTGATTCCACATTGATCACATTCTTGTTTTGGTTCATCAATGGTCCACATTTAGTCTCCGACGGTAGGGGCCTTAATGAATTTGGTTGCTCGACTGGTTTCTGTTTCATAATCCTTTCTCTGGCCTTCTCAGCTGCAAGCACAGCTTTCTCTCTGCTCAACTTGATTAGTTTCCATGGATTGATGCTTGCACGAAAGCCTTGTTTCTTGGTTAAGTTGGAAGACTCAGGATCCCCCCTATCAATTTTTATTGACAGACTTGCAGGGTTCTGAAAATAAATTAACCATCTAGTAAGGTTGATAATATCTCTTCTCAAAGTGCATATAAGGTATGAGTCTAATATACCTCATTTTCTCTATGGCCACAAAACCGTGAAACAATTGTTGATTTTTCAGGAGAGTCAAAATCCGAGTCTGAAGAGAGATCTGAATCTTCCAATGGATCTAGTTCCATTGATTCGTTTACCTCTTTCATGGCCAGGATATAATCATATGTTCTCATTCCCTGCAACAATAAATAATCAAAATACTAACTTAGACTAGGGAAGCAATTGATAGAAAAACTTTAAAGTGCAGTAGATGAAGACATACAAAATATTTTGGTTTTATTGTTTCTAAATCTAAACCTGCACGGATTTGCAAGCATCCTTTAGTGTTCAAAAGATGTTGTCACTTGAGATACTGATAATTGATGCTTTGCTGGAAGAAATCGAATAAATTAATCCTTAATGTCATCCTAAGAGACATAAACTACTACGTAGAGGGGGGTTGGCATATCAAGGGAATAACTTTAATCCTATATTTGACATGATTCTCACTCAATGCCAACCCGTAAGAGAAAAATGAAGATTTGATTTCCGGTATCCTTGTATGGTTCAAGGTATCTGCATCTATCATGCGAGGGGAGCGGTCCATGAATCTGCCAAAAGAAAGAGAGTTGCGGTTGAAGGAAACTGTCATTTTCCTTGTATTCCTAACACCAAGCAAGGCAAGTGCCTGTTTTTTTAGGCTTCAATGTCCACCTTTTCCCGTTGCCAGAAGGAATCCTTAACATGGACAGAATAGGCACTGCTGTTTCTCGTTGAAGTAATTGTTGAAATGAACAAAGATGGCTGGATGCCGAAGTTTCGTAGCCATCCAGTCCTTGCTTTACCTCACTAACCCAGCACAATTGATGTTTTTGGTGATATTAGCAAACCATTATAATTACCTTGCGTATGAGAACCACATGAAAAAAGAAAAGTTGTCCCATGGCTGCTGAACTATAAGCTGTCATTAAAACCAACAAAACCTGTAACATTGTGACAAGTAGAAGCCAATGAATACCCAAAATTAAAAAAAAAAAAAAAATGATAACCCACTGAACGTAACATAAGCTGTATATTACTGATATTGTGGCAAGAACCCCTCTTGGGAACTCCACATGTAGCCTCCTCTCCAGCTCCCTTTCTATTCCTTTCTTATCAGTAAAGCACCTTATAAATATGGCAATGGCAGTTCCTCCTTCTATGATTAACTGTACAACAATTTGATTGAGAAAAACTCCAGTTAAGAACAGAACTTCCATTAGGAAACATAATTAGTTGGTCTCAAACAATCTAAAGACACAAAGCTACTGACCATTAACAAGACAAATATCATTAGAAGAAAGAAAGTTGTGTAATTCCTCTTGCCAACACAATTGTTTAACCACTGGATCACAAAAATTGAACTTCATGAGAAACTAATGAAGAAGATGATCGATAATTCAACCTACAAAGATACACCCAGACTCTTACCCTGCAATGGTGATCAAACCCTTCAACACACCTGTTACAGGCTCTACAGTGCTTACTTCGCTTCTTTACCTGAGACATATATATTGCAGTCAGCTATGTATCCTTTAAATCCTAGCAAAACTGTTAAAGATACGCGTAATTAAAGCATATATGCCCAGACCTCAAAATCACATAGCGAGCAATAAGAGATGTCATCATCTTTTGGGTCAGGTGAAACTGCATCATCCGTCATGACAAGTGGAAATGGAAGCAATGGCTCCATTTGAGCATTGGCTTTCAATGGGTCCAAATACTTTCTCCTTATAAAGGTTTTAAGGATCTTTCTTTCCATCCTTCTAAAAAACCTCCTAATTATTTGATTCAATATAAACCAATAATTTAACCGTGGAAACCCATCTGATTTAGCTCTTTTCTTCTTCCTAAACCTGGTCTTATCAGTCGGATCGATGGCAGTACACCTAACAAACAGGAACATAACTGAAACTGCCTGAAAAAAACAGGAATTGAGTTATGGGTTAGTTTTCTTGGCTAATAGGTAAAGAAAGAACAGATTTTAGGCTTGTTTTGACATCTACATTACCACAAAAGTAAAGATTGCAGTGACTGCAATTTCAGCAATTCTGTTTCCAAGGAAAAGTCCAAGGAATGTATAGAAGGTCACAACCAAAAAACTGTAAACTGCCATTCCCATCATCTGCATCGCAACAATGAACAGAACAGATCGATGGTTTAAACTTCAAACAACACTATGACATTAAAAAAAATTAAGAATTCAGCAGATAGGATATTCACCTTTTTTTTTCGTTTTTCAAGTACAAAAACAAAAATTTAGCAAGCTATGGGTTACTTAAGAGGTGATTGAAATAAAGAAAGAGCTTTCTATATTCATACAAAAACCCAACATGAGAATATTAGAAGATAACATAGCTTTAACAATTCATTTTTTCAATATACAGAGAGATTGAAGTTAAAAAAAGAAAAGAAGAAGAAAAGAATGCGGGGCGTACCTGTAAAGGGTGGAGAGGGCGTTGCCAACCATGGCGCCTCGTAGCCATGGATATCATCTCTGTTTTTTGAGTTGTGTATTTCTTGTTGCAGTTTCCGAATCCGAAGTAACACAGAATTTGGGGGTATGATTTTAGTTGCAATCCATAGAATTTTTGATAAAATTTTTTGGCCTTGAGTGAGCTAAAGCTAAGTGCTGTTTAGATGAATCTCTCGCTTGAAGTCGACGCTGAGAGTAACAACTATCCCCTCCCTCGTCCAACGGTCGACTATTGGGGAGGGTTTTTTGAAATTTGAACGGCTACTTTTAGAACTAGGAAGATCAAACAGCCCTCAGTAGTTAACTTCAAAAAACAAAACAAAAAAATATGTGGGACCCAATAGATATCACTTTCACATGTTTGGGCCGCCAGAGCTTATGCCATTGCTACCAAAGCTATAATACCTAAAATTAGGT
>Ga0325405_1002730_pt1 | contig 18182 bp, 8 predicted proteins | sample PopdelMetagenome_21_FD_205663 | JGI IMG/M metagenome (GOLD analysis project Ga0325405, IMG submission 205663) | Populus deltoides microbial communities from Bellville, Georgia, United States - Xylem-Control-R2 | ecosystem: Host-associated > Plants > Phyllosphere > Stem > Wood/Secondary xylem...
TAATATTTCTAATATATATAACCTTGTAAAATATATTTTTTCTCTTTGATTTTATTCAATCAGTCTCATGTATTTGTCTATTTCTATTATCATTTGATTAAATAAAAAATTAATTTTTCTGAACAAAAGGTCAAATATTTTGATTTATATTTATCTTTTAATTCTTTCATTTTTATCTTTAGTTATCATTAATGATTTTTTTTCTATTTATTAATATAAATAGTTTTTTATTTATTTAATTAGATGCATGCATAACTTTTTTTAATTTATATTTTATAATTTTTTTATGTAAATAAAATGTTTGACAAGCTTAGATATTCAATTTTTTTTTTTTTTGTTAAAAAAAATATCTGACTTATGTAACGTCAGTCAAGCTAAAAATATCCTAAACTTTAGGTGCAACTAGCAATGCTTATGTTCATGTGAAACAGAGAAGAAATAACGTGTGAACATGTAAAGTATTTCAAAAAGAACATCTGAAAATAATAATAATAATAATAATAATAATAATAATAATAATAATTGTGGAAACAGGATAAAATGGAAGAAAGAGGAGTCCATACAGGTAGAGATGACAAGTTATATTTGCTCACTAATTAAAAAAAAAAAAATTACGGTTCTTACGACCAACCTCTACATAATCCTGTAATCCAGAATAAACACAACATATATTTTCTGTGGATTTAATTTTCGTGAACAATAATTAAATTCCAAAATTATTGTGAACAATAATTAAATTCCAAAAAAGTTAAGTGGGGTCATTAATGGATTGTAAGATACCCAGCGGCTTCGCCTTGACCATAGAAGTCACCTCCGGTCAGATGTTCTTTGTAATATCGTGACGGGCTTCCTCGCCTGTCGTTACTTGAGTTGTGTTACATACCAAACATCAATGTCTTAATTTTAATAAATATTGAAAATGGACCAAACAAGAAGCAATTGTACGTGCTTGAACCCACATTGACTGGTAAAGTAATTGTGTCGTATGAACTTTGATTTTAAGTCCTTCTTTCGTTCTTCATGAGCAACCATGGCATAACGTGCTTGAACCCACATTGACTAGTAAAGTAATTGTGTCTTATGAACTTTGATTTTAAGCCCTTCTTTCGTTCTTCATGAGCAACCATGGCATCTCTCTTCCAGCTCCTCTCTTACCTCTACACCATGGCCATAGCCCTTTTCGATCTCCTTCTTCTAAGAGCTGTCCTCCTAATCCGATCCGCCGTGCCCGGAAGTGTGGTCACACATTCTGATAAACTTTTTCGCATAATTACCACTCAATATTTCAACCTCGTTGAAGAGAAAAACCCAACTATTTGTTACAGTGAAAACTTGAGGCATCATGAATCAAGAGAATGTGCGGTGTGTTTGTCTGAGTTTCTGGAAGGTGAAAGTTTAAGGAAATTGAAATGCAAGCACACTTTCCACAAGGATTGCCTTGACAAATGGCTAGAGGAATACCTGGCTACATGCCCACTTTGCAGGACTAGGGTTTTGCCGGAGGGACTTGTGGCCACTTATCATCTGCTCAAAGATCATATAGAGAATGGCGGGAGCTATGATGACGCTACCTTCATGCTATCTGCATTATATGGTGATTTTTTACGTAGACTTTTCTAATTTACTTGTTACATACACTTTTGTGTTTCTTCGATTTTGTTCCATGCTGGGCTTAAAACTTGAGTCTTGCCGGGGTTTTAGGTTTAGATCATTAGAGGTATAGATGAGGATTTAATGTTAGGGAAGGACTATATATTATTTTCGTTGTGTAGTTCAAAATTTATTAGAATAAAAAATTGAGAGATTACTATCATCTTCTTCTTTTTTTTTAATGTATAACAGCTCCTACCAATTGAGAGATTACTATCATCTCATTCTCGAATATTTTTTTAACAAAAAAAAATTTCTCTTATTTTAAATTTGTAACTTTTCTTCAAAGGTTACACCAACCTATTTTATTTAGAAATATATTAAAATATAAATATATTTTTAACACAGGTTTTTTTATAAATTTAGTTTGAATATATGACAAAATAAAATTATCGGATATAAAATATAAATATAAAAATAAATAATCTTATAACTTTTTAAAGTTAAAAAAAAAACTTTCAAAAAATATCTTTAAGAAAAAGGTTTTAAATTCCATTTCTTTTCAACTTGATTGGTATAAATAATTAATTGTTGTGTATAATTTTAAATTCTATAGTTTAGGACTGTGATTGACTAATATAAAGAAATTATAGCTACTAAAATACAATCAAATATTTACAAGAATTCTAGTTATTCTAGTCTATCTATATAGTTAGCATATATAATTAGATACCAATCAAAAGCGTGAATGACGGAGAACCAATTTGGGTCAAGTCTTCATTTATGTATATTTTATTATTTAAAGCAAAATAATATTTATTTTTAAATTAGCACTCTTAAAAGAACTAGAACACTAACACAGTTGAAAAATGTTTTTGCAAAATAGTACAAGTAAAAAAAAAAAAAATCATAGTCGGGAAGTGTGGTTTGTTGAAAAATGACTGTGGTTTTTCAACAGATCACATTTTTCAATTATATTATATTTTATTATTTTAAAATTTTATTTTAATATTATCTTTTACCATTGGAATGTTTAGTCGTGGTAAACCAATAACTTAATACTAAAAGGTTAAAAATAATAAAATTAGCTTAAACAATACATTCAAAACCTAATTTAAGAATTTTTCAGAGCTCAAATGGTTATAATTAGTGAAATCTTCAATAAAATCAGATATTTAAAATTACTTAAAAATTTTAATCGAAATTAAAAATTATAACTTTTTATTTTTAATTTGTAAATATGGCACAAGAAGACATCTCAATGTTAAAGAATATATTAAAAAAAAATACCAAAAAAATAAACTGCAATTCCCTATTGTGGTTTTTCAATAAACCATATTTTTCAACTGTAGTTTTTTCTTTTTTGTCTTTTGCTATTTCACAAAATATTTTTCCAGTTTTTACTGTAGAAACGACACAGTTTTCCACCAAAACTACATCATTTTTGCGAGCTTCGAAGAAAACAGCATTGTTTTTTCACCAGCAAAATCACTGTTTCATTAAATGGATTTTCGTTTTAGAAAGGTCCAACAAATTTTGTATTTACATAAGGACAATTGTATTATTGTAATTAAGGAAAATAAATGCTACTGAAGTTTTTCAAAGAGCTAAGTGGGGCCAATGAAGAGTCGTGTGATTCATGCAGTTTATTTTTCCACAAATTAAATCAGACCCAAAAATAAAGTAGCCGACAACGCTCACACTGAACAAGCTGAAACGCCAACATCATTAAATAAATGCTACTAATGTCCTAACATGGATCAAATGTCCGCAGTTTCACATTGATCAGTGTGTGAATCGTTAGCCAGTTTGGAAGTCAAGCTGGGATTGTATTTTAAAATATTTTTTTTGTATGAAAATATATTAAAATAAAATTTTTTATTTTTAAAAAATTATTTTTAATATTAATGCATCAAAATGATTTGAAAATATAAAAAATATTAATTTCAAATAAAAAAATAAAAAATTTTTAATTTTTTAAAAAACACTTTTTAAATAAAAAAACAAACAGATATAATTATAATTAGCTTCTAAAATAAACAAACATATCCAACAATTGATTGCAGCACTGAAAATTTGAGGCAGCAATCAAGAGAATTTTTTGAAGTGAAAGTTTAAGGAAATTGAAATGCAAGCATTCATTTTGGTGCCACGATGACTGAGGTTACATGCTCAGTGGTGGTGAGAATTTATTTATTTTTGTGTTTTAAAAATATTTTTTAAAAAAAATAAATATTTTTGTTTTGGTTTAAATTATTTTTTTTATTCAAAATTGTTTTGATGTACTGATATTAAAAATAAATTTTAAAAAATAAAAATAATATTATTTTAATATATTTTTAAATAAAATATATTTTAAAAAATAACTTATACTGTAATATGAAATGGACTTGAAAGCTGCTCAGGAGGAAATTATGACCAACTGTGGTCGGCTAAAAGAAAATGGTGGGTGCTATGATGACTCCATTTTCTATTTATCTGCTTCACATGACGATGATATATGTAGACTTTTTTTATTATTATTAATATAGATATTAAGGTCAGTTTGTATGTATTTCGATTAATTTTACGGGTTCTAAAGTTAATAATCATGTAAGCTTCTAGTGATTATTATATACGCAACCACAGGGCTCGAACCTGAGACCACCGAGAGAACAAACCATTTAATCTTAAATTCTTATAATCGGGTTGCCTCCTATATGGTTTTTTTTAATATGCCTGTCACTTGCTTTTGTGTTTAATGGATTTTCAACATTTGGGCGCATAAGATTTGTGAGTTGGCATTTTAAATGAGTTGGGCGGAGATTTAGAGATGAAGGAGAAAAAAATTAGGTCGAATCTCTGGTTTAACTATCCATCTATATTCCTTACATATTATCTCGATCTGAAAAGAAAAGGAGAGAACCAGTTATTTAAGTCAACCATGTGTAAGTAACATTAATTGTGTTTTGTTTTGGTTTTTTTTTTTTGGTCAATGAAAATATTGTCTCTCAATAAAACTTATAAAAAAAGATTTTTATAGTGATTTTTATTTTCAATGTATTTATGAAATAATGAATATTTCAAGAGATAAAAGGGTTGGGTAAAACGTTTGCAAGCATATCCTCCTTCTCTTATATAATTAGCTAAGGAGGCCCCTTAATTTTGTTTTTTTTTTTTTTAATACAACTATTATATAGGCTTTTCTTCTTGCTAGGGGCCCATCCCAGGTTACAAGAACCGGGGCCCATACGCGGCCCGGATGAATCTATGGTATAATCTTAGCAATGGATTGCTGGAAAGCATTCACATTGACTTGAAAAAGAAAGAAAGAAACGAAAGATTAAACACTATGACCCATCACAGAGCTTGTATGGAGGCCGGTAGTTCATACCAGGTCAGGCATTTTCTTCAAGATTCGAAGTAAATGGATGGTTCAGAGTATACTTTGACTGGGAAATCCAATCTTGTCCTTTGCAAGGAAAAGGGAAAAAAAATTTGAGTAGAAAACAAAGCAGGGATGGGGAATGATGGGCGCTTAAGCTTATAACTTGAGAGCAATGTGGTGTGTGTACACATGCTTGGTCCAATTCATAATTTTCTCACAAGAATCTACAGACACAGAGAGATTTCCCCAAGTCCAGATTCCAATTCAGGAAACTTGGAACAGGGTTTTTTTCATTTATAACTCAAACCTTACATCATGGGATTCTGCACATAAGAAGAGAATCACCTTCAAAAACACTTTCATGTACAAAATTACAAGTAAAAGAAAGGAAATAAAACACAATTTCCTCAGGCTTAGGCAGAAAAGAAGCCATTAGATGCTGCCAGACTCACCTGGCTCTTAGGCTCCAAAACCAACTTGAGAAGCTCCATCTTTTCTTTCCCTATTTTATTCTTGATGCTCTGAGCCAAGACAGAAGCGCAGGAAACCCAGTTAATCTCCATGTTTCCTTCTCCACCTGCAGCCTTCCTTGAATTCTTGACCCTCCTTTCATACTCCTCAGCAACCAAAATAGCAATATCAGACATTTCTCTCAAAATCCTGAGGTAATTAACACCTTGCTTCCTCTCACTTTCTGAAAACCTGGATTGGTGACTGAATTATGGCAGCAATCTCACCTTGGAAACTATTTATAGGAAAAGGTGAATCTACAAATGTGGATAAGCCTGACGATTTTTTTAGGTTATTTAGCATCTTCTTATATATTATTTTGTGTTAGTCTTGTTTGTTGTTTTGATGTCGGTCACGGATTAGATGTTCTCCCTTTCTATGGATGATTACACTTTAAAATAGAATATTAATTTAATTATGACCCACCGAGCCCACTAGTTGAAACTTCTAGCTGATCCCATCAAGCCACATTTTCTTCTCCTATTCATATAAAATTGACTCGTGCCCTATGACGTGTACCAAATACATGTAAGATTTCCAAGCTTTGTGTCACTTGGACCTCTTGAATTCAACCTAATTTCTTGCTACAACTTGTTCTATACTTTATTACATATTTTATCAAATTATTTCTAACAATACCGAGGAACCTATGCCCTAAAAAAAATAATAGAATTATACAAAATTCTAAACTAGTTTTTTTAAAAAAAAATTACATAAAAAGTTTTCTTGGATCAAAGCAAATCAATTCAAACTAAGGGTTTTTTTATAGATAATTTTAAAAAAATATTCAATAGTTTTTTCTGGATACTAGTTTGAAGTTTAAATTCATAAAATCAAAGGAGAAAACAGAACTCTTTCCAATCCCTTAAAAATTATAAACATGGATTGTAATTGAGAAAATACTAATGCTTTCCTACGAAGTAAAGTGATGGGAAAGGGAGGGTAGTCTGGTAATAGGAATAGGAGCAAGCCGTGGCTTTCAGCCGTCGGCGGGCGCCCACCATTTCTCTTGCAGCAGTTTTGGCTGGAGTCCCCTGTTTTTTTACAAAGCCAAGAATAAATATCAAGTTGAACATCATTATTATTGAACAAGTAAATTTCATTTTTTCAATTAATAATTTTATCCAAAAATTGGGGGATTTTTCCTTTGATTGTTGCCGGCTTAGGAGGAATAATATTTATATCATAAGAAATATTATAAGCTATTGAGTCAATTTTAATTGTAGGAATATAACGTAAACGCAACTAAAATTAAAAATAATTTCTTTAATCAATGGCAGAAGCAATGATTGTGTGCCCAAGCAAGCCAAGCTCCCAGTATAGATACGTCTTCCCTTTCAATTATATATATTTTTTTAAAATAAAAAATATCAAAATGTTAATAGTTTATTTTCTAATAAAAAAATTAATTATAAACTTAAAATATGATGCATATTATACTCTTTTCTAAATATTGATACAACGATATATTGAAAGTTATTTAAAAAAAAAAGAAAACGACATATTAAATCGATCTAGTTTAAATTGTTAAACTTATGATTCAGGTCATGAGACCGTGATAATTTTATAAAAAGAAAATCAAAATAAGTTATGAAAGCTAATTTCTAATCAACCCAATATTGAAGGACGAAATTGAAAAATAAAATATTAAAATAAGAAAAATAAAATAAAAAAACTATTTGAGTCAACTCAGGTTTATTTGTCAAACCTACAACCCAAGTCATCAAATTAAAATAACTCTATAGAAAGCAAATAAAAAAAAAACTTACGAGGCTCACTTTCCAATCAACCCAATATTGTAGGATCAAATCGAAAAAAAAATCAATTAAAAATGAAAAAAAAAAACAGACAATTTACGCTAACTTGTTAAACTCGCAATCTGGATCATGAGACCAAGATAGCTTCATAAAAAAATTAAAGTTCCATTTCCAATAGATTCACTGTTGAAGGTTGAAATCAAAAAAGAAAAAACTAAATCCATGAGATCATGATAACTCCACGGAAAGAAAATTGAAAAACAAATATGAAGCTCAATTCCCAAATAATCTAACATTGAATGATGAAATTGAAAAAAAATCAATTAAAAAAAACCAGAAAAATGAACTGAGTCAACCCGATCAACCTACCAAATCAGCGACCTAGGTCATGAGATCTAGATAACCCAATAGAAAGCAAATATAAAAAAATAGAAAGCCCAATTTCCAACTAATTCATGTTGAAGGATGAAATTGAAAAAAAATAAATTAGAAAAAACAACATAAAAAATTACCCGGGTCAATCTAGGTTAACTTATTAAACTCACGAGTTGGGTCATGAGATCAAAATAGCTTAAAAAATAAAAATAAAAATTATAAAGCTCCATTTCCAACATATCAAATATTGAATGTTGAAAATGAGAAGAAAAAAAAAACTAAACCCATGAAATCTGGATAACTCCATAGAAAGAAAATTTAAAAAAATTACGAAGCTCAATTATCAAGTAGCCTAATATTGAAGGATGAAATAAAAAAACTAAAAAAAAAAATTGAGTTGATGAAGGGTGAAAAAAATGACTAAAAAATAAATTGAAGGATAAAATTGAAAAAAAAATCCAATTAGAAGATGCAACTTCGGTCATGAAATCGGGATAACTTCAGAGAAAACAAATAAAAAAATATGAAATCCAATTAAAAAAAATTCAATTAGAAAAGTACTAAAACAATGAGCATATTCAACCTAAGTTAACCTACCAAACTCGCGACTTGAGTCATGATATCGGGATAACCTCATAGAAAAAAAAATTAAAAAACAATTATGAAGCTCAATTTGCAACCAACTCATGTTGAAGGATAAAATTGAAAAACAAATCCAATTAGAAAAAACAACAACTAATTGAATATTTTTTTATAAACCCAAGTAAACCTGAATTAACTTGTTAAACTCGCGACCTGTGTAATGAGAACAGGATAAATTCATATAAAGCAAATCAAAAAAAAATTTAAAGGTCAACTTTCAACAGATTTAAAGGATTGAATTGAAAGCTAAGCGGCTGAAGTGAAAATCTTTGGTAACTTGGGGGCGGTTTGAAAGTTTTATTGAAATATTCATTTTAATCTCTTATATTTTTTAGGTATAAGGCGACCAGTCTCTTGAATTTCAAGACAATATATACATTTTGGTACCTAACTTTATTTTTCTCTTTTTTCAATCCTTTTCTGTTGGGAGGAGAGGGAGGGAGTTGTCGAATTCCGGCAAGAAAAGAGAAACTGGTCGTTGGGGATGATTCTGACCACCAAAATGGTTGATTTTTGTGTCAAAATGTTGTATATGATGAGGGGGGTTACGTTTAGTTTTTTTTTACCTAGAAAACACCAAATATCTAAGCCCAGGAAGAATTTTTTTTCCAGGTGGATTTCAGGTTTTTGGGCGGATGTTTGGCTTTTTTGTGGTTATGGATTGGTTTAGCAATGTCTCTGGGTGTTTTTTTAGGTGTTTTGGGTCAAAATGGATTGAAAATATGATTTTTAGGTGAAAACATGACAAACCACGTTTTTTCAGCCACCACACTAATCAGATTCTGAGTTGAAGAGGTGACGACGTCCTCCCCATTAAACTTATAAAAAAAGGCCCGCACTTAGGCATGGCGTTGCAAGCCTGAGTACGGGTCGTTGCATTATTGGGTCAGGCGCTAGGCCTGACTTACGAGGTCCACAAGCGCCTGGTCTGGTTTCTTTTTTCTTATATTCTTTTTTTTGTTTTTCAGTTTTTTTAAAATAATGTATTATTTGTGTATATTGTTTAAAATAAGTTTTTGGTTTATGTTTTCATTAGATTGTGATTATTTTTAAATGATATTGGATGTGTTTAGTTTTTAAAGAGATAAGTGTGATTCATCTGTAGTTTTTTCTTAATTTTTTTTAATATTGATTTTTTTATAAGATTTTTCATATAAACAATCTTGCATTTTTTTTCTTTTTATAATTATTATTCAATAAATTTTATGTGTGTGTCGGTTTCTATTACAAATTTTATGTGTTTTTTTATTACAAATTTATTTTGATAGAGAAATTTATTAAACATGACCAAGTAAATTACCTGTGTTGCGATGTAAGATATCTTGATCTTCATTTTTGCTTAGTTTTCTCAATTTCATTTTTGTTTATTGTTGATGATTTTTTTTCATTACTTTACACAATGGTTATTGGGTTGTTTAATTAGATACGTGCATAAGTTTTTCGATTTACATCTAAGAGTTTTTTTGCTATATATATATATGCATAATCTGGTGGAGGAAACTATTTAGCCAATGCTTGCCCAAGAAAGTTTAAAGGCTTTAGGTACTCTTAGGTTGCTTTCTCTTGGGGGAAACATTTACCTTCTAAGAGCATCTTCAATGGAAAATGCTATATTAAAGAGCCAAATGGAAAAAATGGCTTTTTGAATAGTGTAAATATAACTTTTTTTATTATATGTATTCCAATGGTAAAAAGCTATTTAGAAAAGTCAATTATATTTTAATATATTTCATGTTAAATTAATTTTAATATAATTATATAACTAATTTAGATATTTTATATATAGTATGATTATGATGTTATTAATTATATAATTAATATGAGTAATTTATAAAATTAATATAAAATTAATGAAGTAATATGAAAGTTAAAAGATATAATTTTAAATGAATATTTTTAATTTTAAGTTTTATATATTATTGTTAAAAATTTAATTTTTTAAAAGTAAATTCAAATTCAAACTTTGAAAAAAAAACGCCAACATTTTAAATTTTGATTTTCAATTTTTTTTTAAAAAAATCAAGCTTTGAAAAAATGACCGCCAACATTCTAAGATTTTACAATTTGAAAAAATAATCCATCTATAAATATTCTCATATACCTTAATATTTTTTCTCGTCATTTTCTTCTCTCCAATCTTTGTTATATTTTATTAAAATTCACCATGAATCATTCTAATTTTAATTTTTATAATGCTTTTGATTTTGATGATGACACTTCTGTGTTCGCTTTTCAAGTTGCTACCCCTGTGGTTGCAGAAGAAGAATCAAATATTCAAGGGCGGAGACAGGGTATCGTGGCTCTATTCTTTGTCACAATATTGTCAATCGTAATAGAAAGACAGGTGAGTTAAGGTTATATAATGATTATTTTGCTGAAAATCCTAAATTCACTGAAAGTCAATTTCGAAGAAGATTTAAGATGAGTCGTCGTCTTTTTGAATCCATCTACATTAAAAAAAAAATCAAGTTAAAACCTTATAAGAGAGTGTAAAAGAAGCTTACATTCAATGTCTAGCAATTTTATAGTTTACATACATGTGAATTAATAGTAAGCATTGCCTCCTACTTGTTCTAACATAACAATTTGACTATTTTTTGGAACTAAAAGGGAATTGATATACTGGTTTAATTGCATTTTCAACAAGACAAAATATAATTGACCTCTAATTAAACACAGACAATCAAAAATAAATTTTAAATATGTCACTCTATATTTTTATCAATATCAACTACCATTATTAATTCCTCTCAATTTTATCAAAGATAACAACATAAAAAAAAATTATCTTCCTTAACTCATATTAAAAACATAAAATAACAAAGAAATAAAAATCATCACAAATATTAAATTAACAACAAAAGGTCTAAAAAATCAAGAGATATAAAAGAGAAAATAGAAAAAGCTTTTAAACAAGCATACCTTTTTAATTTCATCTAATTAACACAACCGATGTTATTAATTAACCGGAGAATAATTGATTTTTATTTTTCTAAATTTGAGAGAAGGGTGAAGCATAATACAAAATTTTAAAATCTACAAGTTCTTTCCTCCTGTATTTAAAGAAAAAAAAAGAGAAATGTTGGCCTACGTCTATAAAAATAACCGTTTGCCAATAGTCATTTATTTTTGCCATTTCTACAGTAAAATGTAGAAATGGCTCTTCACATAACAAATAGCTAAAATAGCTATCTGTTTGCCTCATGCATTGGAGTGAAGAAATGGAGAAATAAAAGCTAAAAGGACATTTTTTAACATTTGACTTTTCATTTAGCTCTCCCGTTAGAGATGCTCTAAGATAAGTGTTTGGGGTATGTACTATACTCATTTTACACACTAGGTTCAGACACATAAATAAATACATAAAATATTTTTGCAGACACTTAATTAAGTTATTCAGATCCTTGTAATAATAAGGAGTTAACAACCATTTGTTACTCTTTACTTGCTAATAGTTGCTGAAACTTCACTTTTCATTCAAAAGTTGGATTTTCATACTCTTTTTGTTCATCATACCACCTTTTGTTTTGAATTGCTTAAACAATACCTATATTAGATTAATATCCCTTTACATTTTATAATTTGATTATTATCTTAAATTAAGATAGTTTAAGCAAGATTTTTGCATGTTACTTATCTTTTGCTTGAAAGTCAAATCATATACATTTTAATGTTACCGGCTCTTGATTGCAAGCTTAGAAAGTGCTTTTTTTTTTAATCTTTCAATTGTCTTACAATTAAAAGCAATGCGCATTTCCAGAAATAGTGTGGCGCGAGCAACCTATCTAGTTCAAATAAGATAACACAATATCAAAAACTCCTACCTTGAATGATAGAATTGAAAAAGAAAATTAATTCTCAATCAATCTAAGATTCTCTATCCTTGAAGAATGGAATTGAAAAAGAGAATTAAGTCTAATCTAATATTGAATGATAAAATAAAATAAAAATCAGTTTAAAAAATTTTCTAAAGTAAATTTAACAAAGAACGATAAATAAAAAGAACCGAGATAACCTATATCATTTTCAAAATTAATAAAAAAATTTATAGAAAGCAAATAAATAAAAATAATGAAGCTCAATCTGTAGTTGAATAAATGCTAAAAAATAAAATTGAAAAAATATAAGTTAAAAAAAAATAAAGCAAACCTCTTAAACCTTGATTAATCTCCAAAACTTAAAACCCCTTAAATCCTAGACTCAATCTCAATCAAAAAACTCAATTATCAACCAATTTAATATTTAAAAATAAAATAAATAAAAAACAATATCAATTATAAAGATTTACCAAAGTAAAAAAAATTAATAATAAAAAAAATAAAGATCAAATCTGATAATTAAAAAAAACTGAAGAATAATAAAATCATAAAAAAAACTCAATTTTAAAATTCTTTTTAAATATAACGAACTTGATCCAAGACAACAACAAATAAATCAAACAAAATAAACTTGGCTTGAGTCAACATGAATTAACCTACAAAATTTGTAAACCAACACATGAGATCGGAATAACCCATAAAAATAAAATAAAATAATTCAACTATAAAAATGACCTTAAAAAGGACCGAACTTTAAGACACTCTCATTATTGAATATTTCATCTACCATCTAGCATGCTTTTATGAGACCATCTAACTTGATTGCTAAACTAAGATTTCATCTTCATCTTCATCTTCTAACCCTGGGGGATAAAGATCCTTCTGTATCTCAATCCATGCAAAGATGTGAGGTGATGTGCAGGATAAGGAAAACAGGAAATAATAGTACTGGAGGGAGCACTTCCAAATACATTACTTGGGCGAGAATTACCGATAAACCAGCAGTTTCATGTAGAAACAGATATATTTCTTTACAGTAAACAAAATGAAATACATAATTCAGTATTTTTCGAGACGTCAACTTCAAAGCCAAGTTCTTTGGTAAATGGTAAACGGTATATGCCAGAAATATAGCTGATGCAGAGTGATATATTTTCCGGCGGTAATTAATTACAATCTCAAGCGCACCACGCTTTTTGAAGAAAGCCATTGAACACAAGAAATTGTTCTCTTCAATTGATCACAGGCATGAAATATACGATCAAGTCTTTTGTTAGCCATTTCAGGGTGGCCTGTTCAGGTTGTCTTAATTGATGGAAGGTTTGTAACAATACCAGGCAATTTTTACAAATCATCATTCCCAAATTTATATATGCAGCTGAGCCATCAAAGTGCCTTCGCTATCTCTTACCTTGTAACTGCCTACGACGTTGCTGTTGATAGATTTCAAAGGCCACAATATAGACTGACATACCAAAACAGAGTCAGTCTGTCTCTCCTGTGATCAATATATCACCCCCTTTAACTCAGAGAAGCCCCAGATTTTTCAGCTGCTGAACATGTTCAGTTGGAAGTGGTGGAGGAGACCAGTCCGATCCCGTCATTTCACCATCAACATCCTCAACAACATATTCCTAACAGAGCATATTAAAGTCATTTCACAAGGGAAACAAGTCATGATAAATATTTAGACCAAGAAACCTGCATGGATGCCAAAATAGTAAATATTTGATGCAGTAACCAGCAAAAATGTTTCAAGAATGTGATGCAATGATATGCCAAAGTGAAAACATCATCCCAAGATAGATCTTTAAGCCAAGGATGCAATGTATAAAAGCAACCTTTGAAGTTTTCATTGTAAAGGACTTCCGGACCTAATGAGTTGGCAAAGATGGTTACCTGACAACATTTTTTTTTCCTTGAACTGATCATTACCTCAATCGAGAGAAATTTGGTATATCAATCAAAATTGTGCTAAGCCTGAGAAATTCTACAGAGCCCTGAATGTTAGTGCCAGACATGTCTCACAGAAATTCACTAAGTCCTTTTATTTTGTTTTGTTTATTTTTTTTTTACCATTTTTCTACTGGAGCCAATTCCCTCACAAAATTCAGGTAAGATTTAGTGGGCCAAAAAGTAATACGAGTAATACTTTCTTTTTTGGTTGGTGTTGGTGACTTCCTGCACCGTAGAAATTATACTGAAGCATATTAAAAAAGATACGAAGGCAGGTGACTACACTCACTTTTGTTAGCATCCTTTTCGCAAGTATATGATAATGCCGCTGCCAAATTCGTTGTCCAACCATTGTGGCCACCAACACGCTGTAGAATATGCCAATCACAGTAAATAGTCCAAGCACTATCAAAGCCATTATAAACAATAGTGGTAACCCTGCTTCACCAGCACCTCCTAAGCAACCACATTCACCAGCTGTGCTTGCACAGCTCTCAAAGCATGTAGTACAGTCTGTCCAGATACAAAGAGTGCCAGGTAAATGACAATCTGCACACACTCTGCAAGATTAAGGAAACAGACAGATCGCATAACTCATTATTTGATTTAATTTCTCAAATCCAGTAACCAAAATGCTAGGTAAAAAAGTAGGAATGAAAAAATTACGAGAGAATGTTTTAGTGTATCATATGTGTTTAAAAGAAAAAAGAAAAAAAAAATTGAACTCCTGCCCTAATGCCCAGAGTTTGTGTTTAATACACCACCCAAATGAACTCCAGTGCCAAACCTTGATTTGGCCCCAATTTAAACTTTAAACACCCTTCTAACACACCAACGAGAAACTTATGGTAACAACCTGTTCTGTTGAATAATATTTACTTAAACACTCAAATATTAGTTTTCAATCAAATTATCAAAACCTCCCTAAGGTTTGGCCTGCTCAACATTTCATCCCTCTTTTTTCTCAAATCAAACACTAAATCTATAGATGATGAAGAACTATAAAAAAATTAAAAAGGTACTACTGTCATATTATATTATTTACTAAATGCTATCTGAAACCATTGAGAAGAAGGAAAAAAAAATCCATTTAAAACAAATGATATAGAGATGATAATTAAGGAAAATAGAACAAAGTGAAGTTTAGGGGTATTTTCAACATATAAGAACATTTTAAAATTCAAATTTGGCACATTAGACTTTACAAATGGTAACCTAATGCAAGGATTAAATTGTGTTTGCATTGTAAAGGTCAGGGATGTAAGGGATTGATTTAGAAATGCAAAGATGTGAAAGTTGATTAGCCCAAACATCAGGGAGGTTTTGGTAATTTAACCAAAAACATAGGCAGAATCCAATGTCCCAGATAGGGAAAGACTACAATAATCTTTTCCTTTGTTCAATTAGATAAATTGGCGTGCAAACAAAAAATAAATGGAACTTTAATGTAATAAATGACAAGACCTCAAAGTTCAACATGATGCAGGATGCTATTTTTTAATTTTATGGCATAATTATTTTTATTGTAATATTCATTTAATTGTTGAGATTTACAAGAATTTGTTTAATTTGGGAATCCTAATGCTAGTTGGATTCTCCTAGTTAGGCAAGTTTTAATACAAATCTTTACTCTATAAGGATTTTAGATCTATAATTAATATAAATAGGGTTGTCTAGCTTATTTTTTAGGGAATATTAATAAAATATACATTTCAGAGTTTTCTCTACAATTAAGTGTTGTAACCTTAGGGTTTGAGAACCTAGTGTTTTTCTCTACAGCTTTGGGCTGTAAAATTGTAGGGATTGAGGAATCCTAGCTTTTACAAATGACCACAATATAAACATATTGTTCCCAAGGCAAGTCAAGGATTCTACACCACACATGAATTTGCTGGCGGTTGTTTGATCTCAGCTTTTGTGGGCAGGAGTGCTAGCGAATACATCTAGATCAGCAAACTTAGTATTCTCTTTTAAATCAATCAAATAGTTCCTTTATGCACAAGTAACCAACAACATTACTAGGTTATGGTTCCAACTATGTGGCTTCTGACAAAGAAATCCAAGATGCCCCTGCCTTCAACATTTTTTAATTAAATGAAATCCCTCCAGAATTTAACCCAACATTTTTATTATTGCACCAAGATTTTTTACCTCACATTTATGGTTTTGAGCAAGATTTTTATTATTGCACCAATCAAAGGAGCCTAGCATCTAAGATGTTTTTAAATTCCTCAAGATTTGAAAAGGCTTTTAAATTCCTCATCTCTTCTATGAAGAGGAAGACACGTTAAAGAAAAATCAAATCTCTTAATAAATCACAATTGACAACTCTAACATACATTTTCCTCTTCACGTCAAGTAAACCTAACCCCACCACACAATTACAAGGATATCAATATGATAACCCAGCAGTGAGAATAATTATATCATGTGCATCAGTTGTTGCAAGAATATAGAGCAGAGTTATACCCAGGCTGGCAGCAACAAAGACATAACTCCCGACAAGGCTGAGCCAAATCATTGCGTACTCTTCGATCATAGCAAGTTATGAAGCACCCGGATAGCCCCAGCAAAGCAAAGAATAATAGTGCTCCTGTCCGACAACATTCTACCATGAAGATTCTATACAAGTATTCTGGAAAACATAATGCAAAATAACAGACCATGCTTGAATCCTCAACATAAATCTCACATGCCTCCAGACACCAGTTAATCAAACTGTATTTTAAAATTTTAATGTTACCAATTTTTTAAAGTTGAAAAGACAAATGGTATTTTTTTTTTTCTTATACTTTTCATAATATGCTGAAATTAATGGACAAATGGTTCAGTTTCTAAATTAGTAACAGACATTCAAGCAGCCAATTACATAAAACTCCAGAACAATTTGTGTGATTTCATATAAATATGGGACAAATAATCTAACAAGAATAGCCAGATCTACTAGTCAGTTCAAGTCGGCAGCCAATTTTTATGAATAAATACCATTCAAGGTTGCAGACCATGGAGATATGCAACCTTCACGCACCAAGAAAAATATTTTTTAGATTATAAAAGAATTGATATCATAAATCAAGTTAAGTTCGATACACTTAAGATGACAAAATGACAGGACCATGAATAGATAAACATGGGCAAGTTGAGCATAACCCAAGTCACAAACAAAATAACTATTAATCTGTAAGAAAACCATGATACTAGAGCTGTGTGTCATAAGCATGCATTGAGAGGGATTATGATAACTATCACTTCAGGTTTTTGAGATTACCACATATGTAGTAGAAACTAAGCTCACTATCAAAGCCCCATGCAAGACGAAGCCAAGACTTTTGATAAGTGTCAATTAGGTACACCAAATATGCTAGTGAAGCAATTACCTGAACCAAATTAATATAAATAAATAACAATAGAACCTCTGATGCGAGAAGAAAGAAAAAGAACAAGAAAGGTATATATCAAAATAACCAAAAGCAGGGTACGGACGACCTACAAGCTGAACAGCCAGAAATATAAACGCAATGTCTCTGGTCACAAAGAATCGAAATTTCAGAGTTCGCCATTTCCTATCAGTAGCAACGTGAACTCTCAAATGGTAAGGAGCCTTGCAGGTTGTGCAATGAGCAAATGCAAACCCTTCCTGAAAAAAATAAACAGATTGTCAGGAGAAAAAAAAGTAGCTCAATAGCAGAAATTCCAGGGTAAGAGGGGACAAGTGGCAGGTTAACTTGTTGCATAGATAAAATTAATAACTTATCGCAAAGAGCATCATTTTTTTTCGAACCATCAAGTGTCGGCAGGAACTTGACAGGAAAAGTAAAGAAAGTGAACTGCTTCATGTAATCAAACGGACTCCAGCAAACATAACTATGACAACCTACATAACCTGCCTCCAGATTTACCATGGAAGATCCAAGTTTGTGTGTATGAGTTTACAAGAACAAGTGCAATTGACTAGTGTAAAAAGGAAAAATAACTAAGCATACCCTATATATCCAGTATGGAAGGCTCTGTTAAGGCAATCTTGGACTACCAATGCATCGCATTAATCACTTAACCAACTACTTCTTGTCAAGTGTCATATACAGTTTGCTAGCTTGGCAGGCACCAGAAGGGTAGATACACAGTGAATTATCCCAATATAGAGGTGCTCGTTAACACTTTCATTCA
>Ga0325405_1002731_pt1 | contig 18180 bp, 9 predicted proteins | sample PopdelMetagenome_21_FD_205663 | JGI IMG/M metagenome (GOLD analysis project Ga0325405, IMG submission 205663) | Populus deltoides microbial communities from Bellville, Georgia, United States - Xylem-Control-R2 | ecosystem: Host-associated > Plants > Phyllosphere > Stem > Wood/Secondary xylem...
CTAGTTTGGTTCAGAGGTCAGAGAAGAGACAAATCGAAGAGAGTAGTTTTTAAGGTTGTTTTCTCTATTTCTTAGATTGATGATGATGCATGAGTTATTGAATGTAATTGATTGAGGGCTTTTTTTAGAGGGCTTTGGCCTGAAGAGAATGCTGGTGTTCTTTTTAGAAATGAAGGTTAGAGGTGAGAGAAATCGAGGAATTAAATTTTGGGTTTAGAGAGAAAAAAATATAAAGTTAGGGTTTTTTTTACGGGAGAGGTTAGAGAAGATGAATAATGTTTTTCTAGGATTTAAATTTCCCCGTTTTAGCTTATATTTTCTCAAATACTTTATAGTGGCTAGAGTTTTTAGGATAATAAGTTAGGGGTTTTGAGAGAGCATGATGAAAGAGATGATGAATAATATATTTTATATGGTATCCTCCTCATTCTTCCACAATTCACTTATTTGTTTACAACCCATCAATTTTGTTATATTCTCTTTAGAGTTTGCATGATAGATGAAACATTTCTTCTTGTTGTTTTTGTTTTTGTGGTTATACGGCTAGGTAATTTTATGAAAGGAAGAGAGTTTTTTTTTTGGCTTTTATCTTTCTTCCTTTTTTTGGGTGTACAAAGTACTCCATTATTTATAATGTCTAGCTCCTCTCAAGAGTGAAAAAATCCAAACAAGAAAAATAACATTAAACCTTTATATTGTTTACTTATTGAATTAGGATTTCCCTAGAATTTTTCTATTTTTTCTTGATTCTTTCTTTTTTTTTTCTTTTGCATGATCTTCCATTATGGTTTTTAGTCCCCAATCATCTTAGTTCCTTTTCTTTCTTTCCTCTCATCCCCCTCCCTAATTTTTCATTTATCCTTTCTATTATAATTGATTTTTCTAGTTTTTATTATTTTTAAAATATATTGGTAATGGGGTAAAAAATGGGTTGTGACATAATTAATAATTACCAATCTAAGATGTATAGTTCCAAATATTTATAGTAATAAAACATTTAAAAATGAATAAAACAACAAAAAATAATTTTTTTCTTAACTTTTATTTCCTACAAAATGGCTAGAAGTTTTTTTTTTGTTTTTTTTTAAAAGTTTTAGTAGTAAAAAATTAATTCATAATATTCTTATTAATGTAATATGGATAATTTTGAATTTTTTTTTAAAGATCAAAATATATTATAAATTAGATAAAATAAAGTAACAAAAAATAATGTTTTAATGTGCTTTTCAATGTAATTATTCCAACCTTATAGGTTTGTGGAGCAATTGTGCTCGGGTTGGATCCAGGTTTGAATTTGAATTTGTTGTAAAATAATTTTCTATACTGTAAAAAATTATTTTTTTAGGCTATAGTCTAGTCGATAGATAATTAATTTCTCCAACTCATTGTTTTGTTCAGCCTATAGAATAAGTCCAATCAACTTTTTTATTTTTTTTTCAAAGCTAACTCTTTGTGACCTCTATAGTTCTTATAGAATAAGTCTAATCAATTTCTTCAATTTTTTTCAAAGCTAAGTCTTCATAACCTCTACAGTTTTTAGATAATTTTTTCAACTCCTTAAAAACAATTATCATGTTTAATTATGTTTCTATGAAGGATAATCAAAGTTGTTAGTGGAGGGAATTCCATTAGTTTTGGTTCCTTAAATTCTTTCTAAAAGAAGGTTAAATAAGAGTGTTTTTGGTTGATTGTTTTTTTCTATACAAATTATGCATAAGGTTTTACACTTTTCTTCACCTACTTTCAAGCTTTGTTTTTTTTTTTTTTGGTTTTAAAGCTCTATTTTCTCTTGTTATTTTTCTCATAATCTTGAGCTTAGTTTCACTCATTATAAAGAGGTTATTTAATACAATTCTTATGGTTCATTGAACCTTGTTTAGAAGTGTAACTAAACAAGATGATGTCATAATCTAATTTTTAAGCTCTGTATTTTTATATATTTAAAAAACTAGATTTTTTTTTAAATATGCCTTTTCAATAAATTAGGTGAATTTTAATCTTTTCATTATTTTTGTCACTTTTATTAAATTTTGTGTGTCAAATTAAGTTAGCACATAAAACATTTTAAAAGATACATAACAAATATAACTAAGGGGAAAAATTGAACAAATGATTTAAGTTTGGAAAGTTTCAAAAATTCAAGAATGGTCATTGTAGAAATTTAGAACTCAATTGAAGAAAAATTAAAGAAAAAAAGGCTTAATTTGGTTTAATTTTGCAAATATGAGAAAAATCAATGAATTAGGGATGGATTTGAAATAAATATCCAAAATAGCAAATCAATTAAGGATTTAATTAAAGAAGAAACCCAAAATTTGGAGTCAATTTGGTAAAATATATTTAATTTTAGGGGAAAAAAAATGAATTTGTAACAAGTGGCTAAATCTGGGGATCTAATAAAAAAAGCTTTATTTAGGTTAGTTAAAGGTTCAATTGAAAGAAAAAAGTATCATATTAAAGCTACTTTGAACTAAAGTAGAAAATTACCAAAAAACAGGGATTAAAACTAAAAAGGTGGAGATGTTGAGGGATCAAATTGAATTTAAGCATAACCAAAAGATGCGCTTTAGGGGGTGATTGAGAGTATGGTAGCGGTTGCTTTTTAAAGTGCTTTTCACTCATAAATGAATCAAAATAATATATATATATATATATATATATATATATATATATATATATATATTTTAAATTTATTTTTGATATCAGAACATCTAAACGATCTAAAACATAAAAAAATAATTTTGAACAAAAAAAATTCAAATTTTGCCTAACCTCTGTTTAGATCACAATACCAAATAGGGGCTTAATCATATTTAAACTATCAACGCTAGGTTGTTTGAAGCCTTTGACTTTCCCTTTTTTAGCCTTGACCTTAATCTAGTTCTTCCCAAATCAAATTCTTCTCTCTAAATCCAAACATCCTCTCCTTGATTGTTTTTTTTTAAAGGTTTTTGATGCTAGTCTAGCCTAATTTGTAACCTATGCTATTAGATTCATAGTTTATTTTAGGTTTATGATTATAGTTTAATTTTGATATGTAAGTCAAGTTTAATTTGTTTTTTAAATCCAGGCGATTTAATTCACTGATTATTTATAAGTTTGTTATGATAGTTTAACTTAGTTGATTCCTTGCTTATTTTAGTTTGTGTTTTAATGTTTAGTTTGAAATGATTATCAATTTGATCTATTATTTGATCGTTGAACTCGATTTATTAGCATTGTAATATTTGAGTTATCAGGACGTAAACTTAGGGTTCCTAATTAAGTATAAATTCATGAAAACCAATTGGATTTTTTACATTGTGGTTAATAACTTATTAAATTTTGCTCTTATAAAGTCATGATTTTAGTGTTTGAGATTTTAAAAAAATATTGCAGCTTAATTAATGCATTATACCTATATCTAATATGCATCTAGGATCATTACTCTTGAAATTTGGGTTGATTGCAGAACACAAATGGATTTTTGTTTTTTGTAGGTAGTTTTAGAATTTGGGCTATTGTTTTTAGAATTTTATTGCCAAATCAGTATTCATGATTAAGCAGAATGTTGCACCACTTCCTTTCTTTTTCTCCTTTTTCCCAGAAACTTGTTGTTTGTGTTTCTTTATTCAACAAGTAAGATGTAACAGAAGTCTCTCATGGTTTACTTGCCAATTTTCATTTTCTAATTGTTGTACAACTACTGATTTTTTTAAGAAAATAATTGTTGTTTTGGGATGTATCAATATTTGGATTAGCTAGAAATCTTGAGACCATCAAAGTTAACATTGTTTTGGAAGCTTTGTTCAAAATATTTTCTTGTTAGGCCTTTTGATTTAATACATTGAAAGACCAATTTGAAATGTTCATCGTGATATCATGGAAATACGAATATGGGTGCAAAACAAAAGGAAAAAAAACATAAGGGTTGTTGGAAACTGGAAATGCTTTTTCTAAATTAGGAATCCGTGGTACTGAATTTTATATTAAAATAATAAGGATTTGGACAGTTTTGAACATGTAGGCATTTGTTTTTGCTAAACATATTAGAAGAAAGATTATCATGTTAAGAAGATCTGTGATTGAATGTGACAAGAACTACTTAGAAATAGGAAGCAAGAGAAACATTAGGTTTACTACTCGAGTCAAGGACCTCTATCAATCTCTCTTTAGTCTTGAAGCCAGAAGTAGATGGAAGTTCTTAGAATTGGAAATCAACCTTAAAGAAAATATCCATGACATTTTATTTAAGTTGTTCGAGACAAGAACTTATAAGTGCTAGATAGTATACATTGACATTCTTTTTGTTGTCCCAAAAACAATTAAGTTCGTTAAACATTTTTCTGTGCATTGTATTCTATATCTTATTTGTGTGAAAAATCGAGTCCTATTTAAGCCTTGTTATCATGTGGAGCATCTAACTCAGTGAACATATGGATTGTCTCCCTGTAAATTTTTCTCCACTAAGGAAGCTAATTGACATGCTCTACCATTCGAAGTTGGAATCTAAAAACATTAAATTAACGAGTTTCTTTCAAAACACTTAATAAATATTCTAATAATAAAAATTTGACTCCCTTTTCAAAATATATTCCAAAAAAAAAAATTTAAAAAAATATTTTCAATGCATTTCAACCATTCACTCGCCTATTTTGCGATTTTTAACTATTTTATCTTATTTTTTCTTCTTAAAAAAATAAAAAAAATCCAAAAATAATTTTTCAATGCATTTGTGTCAGTATCACAATCTTCAATGTCTTTCTAAGAAATAAAAATTCAAAAATATGCTTTCGATGTATTTTAGCTATTAATACATTCATGTCAACATTCTTAATTACTTTTCTTATCGAATTGACATTGATGTTGATTTTTTTTAAAAAATCAAAATATTAAAAAAAATAAGAAATTGAAAGATCAAAATAGAGAGCAAAATAGAGAAGGGGTGAAAATAAAAAATAAGAGGAATGAAAGGAGCTACGAATATTTTTAGGATAAACTTAGAATAAAGGATAAAAAAAATAAGAATGTTTCTGTGCAGAGGGATATAAATAAGAGTGAATAATGAAGTTAAACGGGGGAGCTACCATATAAAAAACCCTAACTTCATGTCATCTATAAAAAAAACCCTAGCCAGCATATAAAGAGATAAAAAAGAGAAAAAGAAAGAGAGAAAAAGCTGAAATTTGAGAGAGAAAACCCTAACATCTTCCCCTCCTAAAAAACCCAAAACAAAACCAAGAACCCTAGCTTCATCTGAACCTCATTAGATTTTAGCCAATCATTACTATTCTGGCCACCACAACAACAACCATAACTTCTTTCTCATTTCTTGTTGATGTGCGATGAACTTTCATAGCCTCCTCTCATCAAAAAACACCAAAATAAAAAAGAAGAGAAGCTGCAAGGAGAAAGAAATAATAGCTACCCAAAACTTTGAAGTGTTAGATCTTTCTCATTGATTAGTGGTGATTGACACCTTTACCACTATGAGGAAGAAGAGGAAGTGGTGCAACATAAAAATATAACCACTCTTCAGTTATCCCCTCCAATAAGTTTAATGATGCGTCGTAAACCAGGTTGTCTAGAAAAAAAACAATATAAGAAGCAAAAAAGGTAGAAATGTTTTGGCCACCAATCTCCTCACTTGAATGGTGATAATTGACACCTCTAACACCAAGAGAAAGATGAAGTAGTGCAGTCTACAAATATAACAACTTTCCTCACCCTTTTCAATGTTATTTAGAACAACGTAACACAACCCGTTCCAGAACTATTTTACCACTTCCACCTATTGTTTTAGCCTCTTTTAGTCTATCTCATCCACTCTACAAGGTCTATTTTGAAGATTAAACATTTTATGAATGACTATTTAGGTTTTTGGTTGATTTTGATGTGTATTTGTGATGAAGGTTTTGGGTTTGAACAAATTTTAAGATTGATTACGTTTGTATGTGAACACTTGAATTTTTTTGCATGTTTGTTGACATGTTTTTTATGGATGAATGTGTATTCCAAATATATTCAATGTGTTTTCAATTATTTTCTATTTTTAAACATCAAGGTTAAATCTTTTAAAGTTTGCATCTTGCTCACATTTGATGTTCTTCGTCATTCCTTTATGTGATTTATGCATGAGTTGCCTTTTATATAAAAAGATAATGTTCATATTCATGCATATATTTGCATTGGATTTTATAACTTGTTTAGAAATCCCACAAAAGGTTTGTCCTACATTGAAAAGGCCTTTATAGGCCGACATTCTAAAACCCTTTTTAAAAATTTTTCTTTTTTTTTAAAAACCACATAAATAAAATAAATGTTATGTTATTCACTCATACTATTTGGGATAAATAGACTCATAAAGAGCTATTAACTTAAATGTTAATGAGGAGTAACACTTTAATCTCTCTTGTTTTCAAAACATTTCTCCCTTTCAAAATTTCAAGCCTTTAAATCTAATATCCATCAATGACTTCTAAGTGTCAATCAAAAGTGTTAATTTTCCTTGGTAAGTTTAAAGCATCCATATCACTACATCCTACCTTTAAATAGATTAACCCATAATGGTTACTTCTTGGATATTTGGGACTAAGGCACAAAAACCTCACTCAATAAAAAATATGAGTGAACCTCGGTGCTATAGGATAAATGAATCTAAACAAGTTGATTTCAATAGGTCGCTATTGCATAAATAAAATATTTAATAACAACTCTTTCTATGACTTGGTTTGCGTTCAATCCATAATAAAGGCTCACTCAACTATTCATTTACATGGTTTGATAGACTATTAATAGTCACAAGTTATGATCAAGTGTAGATGGTTCTATACATTAATTCACCAAGCAACTAGGAGTGATAACAATGACTTGGACTTTAGAATGGATATGCTTGAACCCGCTTATCCACCTAGAGTTTAACTCATTATAGTAGACCTATTATCACCCAAGTAGATTGACCATTGGTAATTTAGTCACAACTAACCAATAAGAAAAGAAAACAAGTAGTAATGTAGCTTATCTTAGGTAGGATCCATTAGGGTGATAATATCTCCTCTTTAGCATAACTAGTCCTTTACATTAGAACTCTTAAGACTAGTTAGGGTTTCTAGTGACCATAATGTTAGGTGGTGACTTCTTTTTAACATAAGATTTTTTCCTCTTCTTAATATAAAAAACCATTCTCTTTTAGGAAAGAGGACGAGTCACCATGATGTCAGGTGCAGTAAGTATAATGGTACACAATATCCAATGACTCATCTTTGAGTCTATTACAATAAGATGGTTGAAGCAGTACATGATGAGAAATTATTGATTCATTTCTTTCATAAGAGTTTAAATGGCATTGTGTTGAATTGGTACATAAGGTTTGACAACATCAAGATTAGAAAATGAAGAGACTTGATGGATGGTTTTATCAGACAATACAAATTTAATATGGATGTAGCACCAGACCATTCAAGTTGGTAGAATATGAAGAAGGGTCCCAAAGAAACCTTCCGAGAATATACCTAAAAATGGCAAGATATGATAGCTTAAATTAACCCCTCATTGGTTTGAAATAAAATGATTTTACTTTTCTCAAATACATTTAGAACACCATACTTTGAATATCTGGTTGGTGGTTCAACTTAACATTTCATTGATGTAGTTATAATGGTTGAGAGGATAAAATAAGCTATAAAAGAAGCAACTATAACAACCCCAACATTTTTACGCAATTTCCATATAATTCCCTTGTAATTATTCTATTTATTAGGTGAATTTGTATTTTGTATTCAAGAATTTACATTTTCAATAATGAAAATCTACTAAAATTTGGCAGAGTCTCTCCTATACTACGAGATTCCAAGTTATCGACTAGAACCTATTTTACTTTAATAGTCATCAAGTTATAACTAAAAAATTATCCAATCATCCTGAACTTATTACATCAGCGGATGAAAATACCTCTAATACTCATCCACCGACTTTTCCACCATTATAATAAAGCATCATAGATTAATTACATACATTCATAATTCTATCACAACAAAAGGATTATAATGTCATAAAAGTTTTTAACATATTCTAATTTAAATAGTTTAGTAAGCATAAGGATTCTCAATATTACATGTCAGATTTACATATTCATTTAATTTGACAAAAGGGATCCTAAGTATTTACCAATTTGCTTATGGTTACGAGGTACCTAGAATTTAATTCATTATATAACATAATGAGATAAAGTTACATAATAGGTTAATCAAACAAGATGAATAATTTTAATATTACATTCCAATTCTATCATGTCACTATCCATAATTTCTTTTACAAATCAATTGATCTTAACTAACACATTATGAATTTTAGCCATTCTCGACCCAATGCTACTAACTCATTTTCAAGTATACTCTCACCCTTTTCTGGGTGTTTACTTTTGTTTCCCATTTCTGGAAATGACCCATCACCGGGTAATTAAGTCTCCATGCCCATTTCCCTGACACTAGTTCCATTACTGGATAACTAGTTCCTTTATCCTTTGTCGACATTAGTCCAATTACCAGGAAGCTAATTCCTTTGCCCATTACCGAGCACTAATGCCATTATCAAGAAGCTAGTTCCTTTGCCTATTATCGGGCACTAGTCCCATTACTAGAAGCTAGTTCCTTCACTTTAATTTTTTTTTTTGGCATGAAATCAAAACACTTTTGTATATTTACAATTGATTTACTCTTTAAAACTTAATAAATAAAAGGATTGAGGTGTCAAATACCTATTTGTTATCGAAGCTCTTGTTGTACCTCATTGCTGCTGCACAACTCCTAAGGCCTTTCATCATTTAACAGGTACACCACATTAATATATATTTTTTCCATACACATTTCACATAACAATAATCCAAGTTGATTTCTTTCAACTTAACCATTATTTACAATTCAATGCTCATTGAATTTTATTTCATTTTCTCCTTCCATCCATTTTCTTAGTTTATCTGTCAGGAGAAACTTTTTTATAATTTCATTCACACATGTACATTTAAATTTAATTCTTAAAACCTTCACAAATTAATTCTTACATTAAAAAAACTCTTAAACAAAGTAGAAGTTAGCCAGCTTTGGCTAATATGTAACTTAACCATCAAAAACACTATTTCTTATTATCATTATAATTGAAGTTATGAAATTTAGTTTTGAACGAGGCCTGATTCTTATGAAATCTAGATTCCAAGCTACATCTTTACTGAAGGGAGGGAAGCTCAACTTTGCCATTAACGCTCCCAAATTACCCATTATGATGACTTGTTGAAATTGTCCTACGTAATTTTCAACTTGACCTCCCCTCGGATGTTAACCCATATCTGAATTTTTGAGAACTTTAAATTAAGTAAAGTCTGTCCCGTTGGAAAGCTAACATCTCTGGCTATAACTTTTTATAAGAAACCTATCCCAAATTTTATCATTTTCATGCCCTAATCTCCTGTGAACTTTAGGAGACAAGGTAATCCAATTTTATTATCTTGGGCTTTACAATAAATCAAACATTTTTATTTGACTTCTAACCATTCAAAACAACCATTTTCATGTTATATCCATTATAAAATTACTAGATATAACCATCTAAAACCAATTAACCCAACTCATATTTATTTAAAATAGTCAAAACTATTTTAAGGAAAACATGCCCATTGTAGGAATTCATTCATACATATACTATATTTCACCAACATTAGCATAATCATATACATTTCTAATTCATTACAATTATTTATCACACTTCACACTAACAATAGCATATATGAGATAAAATGTATATTTTTCCATTATAAGTCTTCGTTTATACCTTCACACACATCAATCTTTTCAAAGATCAACAACCTCATTGAATTAGACAATTTTTTTTTTACAAGCATAATGTGGCCAGCATCATAACTTCCTTATAACATGATTTATTCAAAAATTCTTTCCCATTAATTCCTTCCTTTCATGAAAAATCAACATATTACGATGATTTTCACCTCTAAATTCAATAATCATCCTCAAAGTTCCAATCCACAACAACATAATCGATTCATGTTATATATTATAACTAAACTTATCTAAAATCATCTCCCACACAAAATTATGGATTGATAATTCATAATTCACTTATGTAAACACATTTCTATTACACATTATTTGGTTTACTCTTGGCCGGCTATAAATGTCTTTAGGAACACCATGCTTTCATCATTATTTCTTCCTAATTTAACATCTATTACAAGTTATTATAACCTAATTGATTCAATTCATCATCAATTTGCATTTCCCCTAAACTTTTATCATGAACCCGAACTTTAATTTAATGATTTTTACCTCAATTGTTATTATTTTTGTACAAAATTGCAAGATTAGGTTTAGAAATTTTTATCGAATGTTAATCTAGTCTTTGAATCCCAACCAGTTAAAAATTTTCAAAACCTCTCCTTAGAAACCTTTGTTATCGTGAACAATGTTGGTTCCTCCCTTGGTGTCCTTTACTTTTCTCTTTTGTTTAGATGCTTAAGGGTATAATGATGAGTGTTTCTCTCAATCCCCTCAAACACCTTGATTTCTCTAGGTTTCCTCTAAGAATTTTGAAGAAAAAATTCAAATCTTCCTCCCCTCTGTAATTTTTGGCACAGCCGACCTTTAGGAGGAGAAGTGGAGATGGTTTTTATACGTGAAACTTCTCATATTTATAGTTTGGCCCCTCCTTTATATAAATCTTAATTTGTTCCTAAAGTTTCTAATTAATCCTCTCCTCTCATAACAAGTGTCTCACCACTTTATTTTTCACTCATAAATATAATTTTTAATTTTTATAAATCTTAATTTAACCCATTTTATTTTTAGGTTTCATTTATTTATTATTTTATTTTTAGCCGATGTTTACATGAACGATCTTAGATACTTCAACCCCCATGTATAACCTGACAATTCCTAATTTAAATTTTCTATGTAATTCCCCAATAACCAACTAGTTATATCTATCAGAACCAATAATTATTTGCACAATCTAGTAACCATCATAATACCAATAACCAGTCATGCATAAACCATTAAAGAAACCAAGAGCCTTTACCACTAGTCCTTTTACTTATAAGCAAAATGTTTAAAAACTAGATAATAAGGGAAAATTTGGTCATATTCTTACCACCTTATCCCAAATGATATAGGTCAGACTAAACCTATGAGTATCATTCTGGTGTTATAAGAGATAGTCTTTGCAATTGCTTTTCTTTCAAAGACAAGTTCAAAGACAAGCTCTTTTAGTTTATCAAAGTTAGATGGATAACATATGATGCCTTAATGTTAACACTAACACTCTACTAGACCATACTAAATAAAATGAAAGGGTGAATATGATAACAAATGGTTCTAAAGTAGCAGAAGAAGAGCAACTATGAAAGTGACAATGAGTTAGTTATTTGATATGTTGATATAAGCTAATTATCTCGGTCCACCTTCGAAGGCATAGGCTATGAAATATCCTTAAGAGTATTGCAAATTTCACTTCTAGTTCGGACATGATATTGATTTTTTTAGGGAAAATTATTATAAAGTAGAGACAATGTTAACTCTCGGAATGCTGGAGTTTGAAGATGTTAGGATGGAAAATATGGTAGGGATGATATCTTTTCCGAAAGAGTAAACAACAATATGTTGGTAGTTGAATGGTCCTTCCGACATGAAGTAAACCATAAATGGTTCTCCCAAGATGGTTTTAACAAAGATGATCTACTAAAGCAATATAGATTATAGTGCATTGTCTTATAACTATAGTACACCCATTAGAATATGAAAGCTTCCCAAAATACACCAATAAAATACGGGGTTTGACTAGAAATGATAAGTTTTTTTTTTTTTGATGTTAGAAGAATTGGAAAAATAAAGAAAGATGATAGGGAAGGATACAAAAGAGTTGGTTAAAAAAAATGAAATCAATGAACCTATGAGTAAAGAAAAAGCTATATAATTTTTAAAATTGATGTAACATAGCGATTATAGTGTAGTCGAGCAATTAAAAAAGACTCACATAGATATAGCTTATCTTGAGTTTATAGTCGCATAAAAAGATATTGTAAAAAGTCTTGAATAAGGATTATGTTCCCCAAAACATTACATCAAACTTAACAGAGTATTTGGTAGGAAGGATTCATATAATAAACAATCTGTACTTTTTAAAAGAGCTAGGTTTAAAGGGAACAAGACATAATAAGTCATTATATATTATAGTGAAATGAAAAGAGTTTGTTGTTGCAAAGGTTCTTATAGATAATGGATTTACACCTACCAGTTGATGCATCACACATGAGGCTTAATAATATGACGGTTAGGGTATATAATGGGTCACCAAAACAGGTAATTAGTGATAATGATTTGGAGTTGGTTATTGGACCAAAACCTTTCTAAGTGACAGCGCAATTACTTGATATCCATCCATCCTATATTATGTTAGTATGATGGCTTTAGATTCATTCTTGGGTGTTGTGGCATTATCATTGCACTAAATATTAAAGTTTATAGTAAATAGACGATTGATAATTATGAAGGCGAAGGAAACATTATCATTGACTAAGAATATACCAATTTTGTGTGTTGAAGTGGAGAAAATTAAAAATTAATATTTTTATATATTTTAGGTTGTGAACACCAAGTTGGTGCCAAAAAACATGATAAAGAGAAAACTCGAAATCCCTAAAACTGCAACAATGACAACACAATATCTATTGAAATACAGGCTACTGGTGAAATATGACCTAAGTATATGGATGGTAAAGTGGGTTAATTACTTGAAAGGTGCTAATCAATTATTTGTTTTTAGCTTTAAACGAAAGAGAAAAGACTACCAAAAAGCTAAAGAGAAAATATACGAGAAAATAATGGTTCTTATTGAAGGATGAGACCCAAACGAGGAAGAAATTGTTATTCCACCTATCTATGAGATTTTTCTTATTTAACATGTGTGATACATGTAGGAGATAAGGTGAAGAAGTTGAATAAGACATGAAGTTGTCTTCTTGGTATCGGGGCATTAATCCTATACTCATGCATGTATGCTTATAGTTCTTCATTCATCATCTAAAAGAGATCAAGGGTTATACTGATCACTCTATAATAGAAAAGGATAACTCGTAGGTTATGGTATTGCCTCAGTTATCTGTGAATACTTTAGAGGAAGCTCTATTAGTCAAAAAGCTAATTTGAAAATGTGTTGAAGAAGAACTTAACAAGTGAAAAGCCTAAAAGATCCTAATAGTAGTCCCAAAGTAATTGTTTTGCTTTAAACTTCTCAATAATCATGGCTCAACATACTAGAAAGGAACATCACTTTTTTTATGAGCCCTATCTATCTATTTTTTTTTAGTTAATCAGATCATGTATATTCCCAACAAATTGTATTCTTAAGAATCTTGAAAGTGAGACATCAATAATAACCTAAAATCATTGTATTGAGATTAATTAGCCTAATTTTAGAGAAAATATAATTGCAATAGATGAAAAAGAGTGGGAAAAAAGTGATGTTGATGAATTTAGTAGGCTAGAAGAATGTTCGAAACACATAATTGAACCAGATCAAGAAAATATGGAAATAATTAATGTAGGAGGTGATAAAAATCCAAGAGAGTTGAAGATTGAAACTTTAATTTTGAAAAAAATATAAAAATAATCTTATCAAGATATTGAAAGAATATGTAGATATATTTACATGGTCTTATATTGATATGCCTTGCCTGAATATAAACATTGTAGTGCATAAGCTTTCATTAATTGATGGATGTGACTTAGTAAAGAAAAAGTTAAGAAAGTTAGGCTTGAGCTTTCAATCAAAATCAAAGAGAAAGTCTAAAAGCAATTTTAGAAAGGGTTTCTAGAAGTCACCAAGTACCTTTAGTGGGAATTCAATATTATGGTAGTTTCAAAGAAGGATATAAAGGTTTTAATATAGGTATGTTTCAGAGATTTAAATTGAGCAAGCCTCAAAGATGATTTTTCATTGCCCCATATTGATATATTGGTTGATAATGTTGCCAAATATATCATTTATTATTTTATGGATAGGTTTTCTTGATATAATCAAATTAAAATGACAAAACAGGATAAGGAGAAACTATTTTCATTATGTCCTGGATAACATACTATTATAAGGCCATGACCTTTAGTATGAAGAATACTGGGGAAACTTATCAAATAACAATGGTCATGTTGTTTCATGTTATAATACACAAATAAGTTAAGATGTATATGGATGACATGATTGACATGTCAAAGGAAGAAGAGGATTATGTCCAAATCCTTAAAAAGCAATTTGAAAGACTACATAAGTACTAGTTGAAATTGAACATGACAAAATGCACTTTCGATGTTAGGTTAGGGACGCTATTGGGTTTTGTTGTAAGAAAAAGGTTAAGACCATCCAAGAAATGCTGAAATCAAAAAATGAGAAGCAAGTTAGAAGTTTCTTAAGAAGATTGAATTATATAGCTAGATTCATTTCGTAGTTAACTGTCACTTATAAACCCATCTTTCGTCCACTAAGGAAAAAAAATCTAGAAAAATGGGATGAAGACTATCAAAAGGCTTTTGATAGGACTAAGCAATATTTATAAAATCCACCATTTTTAGTCCCACCGGTACTGGCGAGACTTTTAATTTTATACCTAATAGATATAAAAGTTTCTATGAGACATGTTGGATCAACATGATGATCTATGCATAAAAGAGCAAGCAATATACTATTTCACTAAGAAGTTTATTGATTGTGAGTCTCGTTATAACTTGTTAGAGACATTGTGTCATAGTTTTGTATGGAATGTTAGACAACTCTGACAATATATGCTTTTTTTATACCACATGGTTAATCTTAAAGATGGATCCATAGAAGTACATCTTTGAAAAATCTTACCTATCGAGCCGAATAGCAAGATGACAAGTCCTATTATCTAAATATGATATTATTTTATGATGAGGAAGGTAGTGAAGGCACAATCATAGATAATCTAGCAGATAATGCAATTGACAACTACAAGCCACTAAATTTTTATTTCTTGGATGACGAGGTTATGGTAATAGAGGTAGAGGAAAATGATGATGAAAATGAGTGGTGGACCATGTTTTTTTTATGGTATTGTAAATGTGTATGAAAATAGTATACAGATAAATATAATTTTTTAAGGTTGTTGACAATACCCGATCTCCATCTAATTATAATTTTAGTGCACTAATAATGTGTTGAAGTATGAAGCATGCATTCATGGCCTAGAAGTTGCATTGGAAATGCATGTTAAAAAACTAAATATGTATGAAGATTCAATGCTGCTGGTAATTTAACAAGTGAAAGGAGAATAGTAGACTAAAGATAAAATGTTGAGACTATATCAAGAGTATTTGACCAAGCTCACAAATGAATTTAAAGAAATTGAATTTACACATTTAGGCAGAGATAAAAAAAATAAGTTTAATAATGCTTTAACAATACTAGCATCTATGGTTATGATTAATTATAAGGTTACACTGCAGCCTATTTGTATTAAGGTTAAAAGTTCCCAAACTCATTACTTTTCAGTGGATACAGAGATAGATGGAGAGCCTTAGTACTAGGATTTTAAGCAATTTATCAAATGATGAGAATATCCATAAGAGGCATCTAAAGTAGACTAAAATATATTTAAAATAATGCTAATGGATTACTACTTGGATGAAGAGATTTTTTACGAAAGAGAATTTTAAGGTAACTTTATAAGATTCCTAGATGCTAATGAAATCAAAAAGGCTTTGTAAGAAGTTCATAAAAGGATTTGTGTTACTCGTATCAACGGACTTTTGATTGCCAGAAAAATATAATAATCAAGTTATTTTTAGATGACTATAAAGAGAAATTGTATTGAGTTTGATTGAAAGTTTCATAAGTGCCGAGTACATGGGGACAAGATAAATGCACCTCCTACACCTCTTTTCAATATGGTATCACTATGTCCATTTTCTATGTCAATGTCATTGGACCAGTAAATCTAAAACAAAATAATGGACATTATTTTATTTTGGTGGCAATAGAGTATTTCACAAAGTGAATGGAAACATGTTTTTACGTGCATGTAACTTTAAAGTAGTCAAGTGGTTTATTGAGAGAGATCTAACTTGTTGATACAGCTCACCTAAGACAATAATAATAGATAATACCCAAAACTTTAATGGAAAGATGGTTACAGAGTTATGAAAAAATAGAAGACCAAGTATCTGAACTTATCCCTATATAGACAAAAAATGAATGGTGTCGTGTCATGTAAGCTGTTAATAAAAATATCAAGTAAATCATACAGAATATTGTTGTCATATATAATGATTGGTATGAAATGCTTTCCTGTGCTCTTCATAAATATCGGACTATAGTAAAAACTTCCACAGGGTCCACACCATACTTCCTAGTTTATGGGATGAAAATGATAATATCTTTAAAAGTGAGAATCTTTTCTTTAAGGGTCTTGATAAAGATAGAGTTAGAAAAGTCAGAATATGATAATATATGATATGAACTACTAAATATGATTAGCAACCATGAAAAAGATTAGTTTACCCTACAGTAAAAGAAGGATGGTTAGAGCTTATGACAAGAAAGTTTACCCTAGAGAGTTCAGAAATGGAGACTTTGTGTTGAAAAAGATTTTACCAATACTAGGAGAAGATCAGAGCAAGTGAGAACCTAATCATGAGGTTGAATATAGTAAATGAGGCTTTTTTTAAAAGGAAAACTTATATTATCATGAATGGATGGAGTTGATCTAGGACTATATATTCTAATTCCATAAAGAAGTATTATGTATAAATATATAATTTTCACCAAGATCAATCTAGTGAGATTCAGGCTAAAATCTCTTTGCATTGTCTTTGTCTTTGTCATTGTCTATTTTCTATTTGTTGTTTATATCCACAAAAATCACAAATAAATCCTCTCAACTAAAACATATGGCATGATCTCGTTAGCAAATGGTTTAGTTGTGTGAAAAGCTCCTCGTTGAATATTTGTGTCGTGTTTCTTTGATGAAAATTTAATTGTGTTTTGATTTCAGGAAATAACTTAATGTCTTTTAAAAACAAAATTTAACATCCTAGTTCAACATTTTTAAAAGGGGATGGTAAAAGAGCTATGAAAATGCTTAGTGAATTGTTGTAACTAGGAACATGACAATAACTCCTTTCTATGGTAATTTTAGTTTATCTGAGCCACGCCAACCTAACAAAAAAAAATAAATGAAAAATTCTTTGTTTGAATCATGCATCACACATTTTATTTTTACATTAAGAATAATGGTGCATAGCAAAATCATTAGTCTAGACAAATTACAACGAATGAGATTAGTACTTAACAACTCACATAAATTATGTTTGAATGAGGAAAGGCTTTATGTGTTCACCAACTTTCATATTTACAATAAAATGTATCCCTTGGTGTCCCCATTTAAACCTAAAATTGTTTCTAAAAAGAACCCTTTCAACCACTCTTTAAGCCTCCAAATCTTTCTTTCATAGCTCAAAACCATAACTTATATTACTGATTAGTACTTAAAAGTGCATTTTTATCAAGGTTTTATATCATCATTTTGCACTTTAAGTATCAATAACTCCTTAACTAAAGCATGTTTTATAATAACATATCTAATAATATAAGATACCTTTAATTTATGGTAAGTGTTCATCTTAAATGCAGGCCTATCACATAAATGAAAGAATTGATTGATAAGTTGAAGTACTGAAATTGAAAGGACAAAGAGATGGCCAAACTTAGAAAAGAGATGTTGGTGCAGTTCAAACTGGAACATTGTTCGGTAATCGGGTCATATCTGGAGCTGTAGATCTCGGATTTAGGTCTACTTTATATGGATGGAAAGGTAAGACATAGGCCTACAAATTTCATGGGAGCCCAAGATTTAACAAGGCCGTTATCAAGTTCAAATTGTAGCAACAACGAAGAAGTCCGAATCTATCTTGCAGCCCAGACACTGTTTAGTGTTCAGCCCATATCTTGCGTTCTAGAAGTTCAAATGATCTCAAATTTTTACCCTAGAAATATGAGATAATTTCCTAGAACTTTCATGATTGAAGTCTGTTCAAATTATGACGTTATCAATGATGTTTTTGGCAGACAAGAAGATAAGAATTGTCATCAAGTCAAGATGTGGCCACTCATTCATCAATTAGTTAA
>Ga0325405_1002733_pt1 | contig 18178 bp, 15 predicted proteins | sample PopdelMetagenome_21_FD_205663 | JGI IMG/M metagenome (GOLD analysis project Ga0325405, IMG submission 205663) | Populus deltoides microbial communities from Bellville, Georgia, United States - Xylem-Control-R2 | ecosystem: Host-associated > Plants > Phyllosphere > Stem > Wood/Secondary xylem...
ATTAAATACTGATACAAATAATAAAAATAGAAGAAACCATAGTTAAAAACCATAGTTTTCAAATGGTTTTTGAACTAATTATAATTTGTTGTCATAGATAACTTTTCACCAAATTCTAAGTTGACATTTTACAATGGAAAATGAGTTAATTAATAAATTATAAAGTAAAAGATGTAAATTTATAAGATAAATTACCTGACTTAAGATTTTTGTAAGTTTTAATACCATCAATCAAGATTCTAATGTCGAATAGAATTGATCCATATTACAACCAATTTTGATAACAAACAAGTATTTGAACCAATTTTGATAACAAACAAGTACTTGAACGATTGCTACAAAACACCATTTTGTAATTGTGCAACTTTGAGTTGAAATCATTATTTTTCATCATATGCCATTCTATATATTCTACATTTCCACCTCAACTCATCCTAGATTTACATTGCCAAATATATTCTTTTACTTTATCTCTTGTTAGTGTGCTTCTAAAATCTCGTAAAGTTTATTTAATTGATTCTAGCTTACTATTATTTTCAAAAAGTTTTCACTCACCACTATCTTTTTCTTTGCACAGATAAAAAAAACAACATAATACTAAAAAAAAAGTAGGATTACAATAAATATTTTAAAATATCATTCTTTGAAAGAAAATAAACAAAACAATAACAAAAAATCAATATAAATAAGCTCTCTAAACCTTTCAAATACGAACTAGCAAAGTGTTATTAAAAAAGCAAGCTACATTGCGCTGAAAAGAAACAATAATCTCCATCCTATCCCTTAATTGCCTTAATGAGAAATAATTTTTGAAATTTTGCATTTGTAACCATTCAAATGGGTTAAAGATTCTCACCTTCAATGATTATCATAGTTTTCTTTCTATAATTTTTAATAACTACCAAAATAATCCTGAAACCTAAATTATAGATATCTAACGCATGTATTATACCATTTAATTTCTACCAAGTGTCCTATTTTGTTCTAAAGGGAAGGGCAATAATTCACAAATTATAATTTGATATCATGAGAATGGATCCATGGATTTACATGCACCTAATTGAAGCTACTAACATAACAATACAACTATTAAAGTCAATTTGACAAGTCTGAAGAATCTCATAAACACATGAACCAAACAACGTGTATTTTTAATAAAAGAAACATAAACACAATACAAGAAAAATAGAAGATCTACAACACCAAACATTTAAAACCTAGAAACACACCATTTCACTCACTACAACACCAAACTTGACCAAATTTACTCATTTCTAGAAGTGTGTAAAATCTTATGGTTCATAGAGAAAAATACAAGCTTCAATAGAGACAGTAAGACATAAACTAGAACTATAGTACAATACAAGCTTAAAAAATAAAAGCTTCACATTGAAAAACCTTGTGGCACACTGATAGATTACAGGCTTCATCTGAAGAGTCCTCTAAAGTTTCGAGTAGTACTTTTGCAATTGAAAGTATGTTTTGGTAATGACAAGAGAAAATTATTATTGTTGTCTTGAATAATGCCAATTGAAATTCCTATAATAGGACATTAGAGAAAAATGCATGTAAGCATTTTCTAATAAATGACAAAAAAAGTTGTATCTACATGAAGAAAATGAAACATGACATTGTAAAAGGAACAACTAGATTCATAATAAAACAAAACACATGGCAGGCTTATGCCCTAAATAAAAATTTTGTATCACCAACTTGAAGAATAAACAAACTTGTTGCAATTAGGGAATTGGGAGAAGAAGGATACATAAAGGATTGGCCAATAAAGGAAGAATTGATCGTTGAAGTAGTCATTATGTTCAAATGATGTGTATAAATAAAACAAAAACATGCCATTTAAGTGATGCTATGTGTTTTAATTAACTTTCATAGTTTTCACGTGTGGCTTAGGAAAGAATAGCTGAGGTGCTGAATTCGAGATTGATTTTCTCTGCTTATAATTTCTTTCTGTTATAACAGACTTCATAAGAAAAGGTTAATAAATTAAGTATTACTCTAAGGAATTTAAAGATTCCTCTCTCTCTCTCTCTCTCTCACCTTCTCTTCTTTATCCTTTATGCCTTTTTTTCTTCCATTAATTCTTCTATGATTTCTTAATTGTGAATCTGAGAATTTAGTTTGCTCCAAGTGGTATCAGAGCAAGCATATTTGGATTCTCACTATGCCACCTGAGATGAGATTCCAAGATGCTAGGAAGGTGGACGAAACTATCAACCAGGAGCATACACAAAAATATGACCAACTCCAATAGCAGCTTAATGATATACAAGTTGATACCAATGTAAGATTCATGGAGCTTAAAGAAGTTATAAATGCTCTTGTTTATAGTGTGGAAACATCATTGTAGAAGCCTCAACTCTCTACTAGTAAGTCTAGTACCATCAATGCACCACAATACCCAATTGCAGAGGATTCTTTTGCCAAGTTCAACTTGCCAAATAAAGGCACACCTTCTTTTTATAAACCACGTAAACCAAAACATGAGTTTCCTATTTTTGAAAGGATAGATGTTCATAAGTGGATTTATAAATGTAATCAGTATTTTGATGTTGAGCATAAAAAACTTAAGTTGGCCTCATAAAGTGAAATGGTCTTGTATTGGTATCAAAATTTTATGAGAAGTTTGGAAAGACAAAAAAGTGTCTTGACAGGAGTATATGGAGTCTTTATGTTGTAGATTTAGGGGGGAAGGAAATAATCCTTTAGATGATTTGATTTGAAATAGAAAAGTAACTTCAAAACTTACATCAAGGATTTTGATATTCTTTGGAATATGGTTGAAGTTTTTGAGAAAAATACCTTGAAGTTTTTCATTAGGAGGATGAAAGTAGAGGTTAAAAACTTAGTTAAGATGTTTGAACCAAAATCTTTAGAACAAGCTTGCACATTAACCATGTTACATGATAACACCCTTACCCATGAAACATCTTTATTCCTAACAAACAAACTTACCATTTAGCCATATACATGTACCAAAACAAGAACTACCCATCACCTAACTACAACAAAAACTTACATGCACAACACAACGACATCTCTAAACCAATCCATACAAGCATTTTACTAACCCCAACCCATAACCCCATCAATACCACAAGAACCATTAGACTTATAATGCATAAAGACCTGGATGAAATGAGAGCCAAAGGCCTTCATTTTTGGTATGATGACAAATTTGCGCTTAGGCACAAGTGTAGGAAAAACAAGCTTTATTTATTATAAGTTATTAAATTAGAAGAAGAGGGTAATGAGGAAGAAAGTGTGATGAATTTGAGGCTAACACTCACAATCCACATACATCTTTTAATGCTCTAGAAGGAGTTACTGGCCTAAACACTATTACAGTCACTAGGAGGGTTGACAAACAGCCATTGTTTATCCTTATGGATTCTGAAAGCACAAACAATTTTATCAGCACCCAAATAGCTGATAGGTTGCATTATAAACTCACCAATATCAAACCCCTAACTGTTCAAGTAGCAAATGGTGTAGCAATGACCTGCATTTCAATTTACAAAAACTTCCAATGGTTTTTACACGGAGTAGAATTTTATGGCTGATGTTTTTATTCTGAAATTAAAAGATTATGATATGGTATTAGGAATTTAGTGGCTGGCTAGATTGAAAACTATCATTTGCAACTATGAAGAGATGTGGATAACATTTATGTGGCAAGGTCAAGAAGTGATTCTTAAGGGAGATGGTTCAGTATTAATGGAAGCTGTTGGATTCAAGGAACTAAATGGCTTATTGAACAACACTAGATTAATTTTTGAAATTAATCTATACATGTTAAGATTCATTGAGGACCAGTGCCAAAAAGTGCAATTGATGTCTACTATGTTACAACCTTGTGCTAATGAAAATGCTGATTTTAAAGCTTTAAAAGTGGGTTATCAAGAATTATTTAAGGAACCTAGGGGTTTCTCACCACTAAAAAGTCATGACCATAATATACCATTGAAGAAAGGGTCTAATCCATTCATCCTAAGGCCTTATAGACACTTAAGTATACAAAAGGATGTTGTTGAAAGGATGGTCAAGGAATTGTTGGATTCTGGAATCATCCAGCACATTTATAGCCTTTTTGCTTCTCTAGTGGTCCTAATAAAGAACAAAATGGGTCATGGAGACTATGCATTAACTATAGGGCAGTGAACAAACTCGCAGTGAAGGATAAATTCCTTATCCCTTTAATAGATGACCTTTTAGAGGAGTTAGTTGATGCAATTATTTTTTTCTAAAACTGACCTCAAATATGGTTATCACCAAATAAGAATGTCCCATGAGGATGTTCATAACACAACATTCAAGACTCATAATGAGCATTATAAATTCATAATCATGCCCTTTGGCTTAACTAATACCACAATAACATTTCAAAGTCTAATGAATGAGCTATTCAGGGTTTATTTGAGAAAAATTATTCTTGTGTTCTTTGATGACATCTTTATCTATAACAACACTATGATAGAACACTTGGAACACCTAAAGATTGTATTTGAGTTGTTAAAGGCTAACAAGTTATATACTAAGGCCAACAAATGTTTTTTTTTTGTAGTAATTAAGTAGAATACCTTTGTCATGTTATTTCTGAAGCAGGGATGTCAACTAATTCTTAGAAGATCAGAGCAATTTTGGAATGGGACATACTAAGCAACACTAAACAGCTGAGGGAATCCTTAGGTCTCACTAGTTATTATAAGATATTTGCAAGAGGTTATGACACTATCTGTAAACCCTTAACTAATTTGCTAAAAAACGATTTCTACAAGTGGATGGAAGATGCAACTACAACCTTCAATCACCTCAAAGGTATAAGTTATGACTAATCCACTAGTGTTGGCATTGTAAATTTGGTTAAGTAGTTTATTGTGGAAACAGATACTAGTAGTAAGGGAATAAAGGCAATCCAAATGTAGAAAGGACACCCTATTACATTCATCAACAAGTCATATGGGGCAAAACAATTGGCACTCTCCACCTATGAAATAGAGATGCTAGCTATTCTTCATGCTATCACTAAATAGAGGCATTATTTGTGGGGTAAATATTTCAAAATCCATATTGATCACATTAGTCTCAAATATTTATTGGAGAAAAAAGATGACTTGTCCACTATAAGGGCATGGCTCCTATAAAAGCTACTTGAGAATTCGTATATTAGCCTTGAGGAGGGGCAACTATTGCAAGTGGGGAATTGATAAAAGAAGGATACGGGAAGGATTGGCTAGTAAAGGAAGAACTGACTGTTGAAGCAGTCGTTATGTTAAAATTATATGTATAAATAAAACAAAGACATGTTTAAGTGATGCTATACGTTTTAATTAACTTTTATAGTTGTCACGTGTGGCTTAGAAATAAATGGCTAGGCGATGAATTCTAGATTGATTATCTCTGCTTATTTTTATTTCTATTGTAATAGACGCCATAAAAAAAAATTGATGAATTAAGTAGTACTTAAAGGAATTTGAATATTCCTCTCTCTCTCTCTCTCTCTCTCTCTCACACACACACACACACACCTTATCTAACCTTCTCTTTTTTATTCTTCATGCCTCTATTCTTTCATTAATTCTTCTGTGATTTCTTAATGGTGAATATGAAAATTTAGTTTGCTTTAAAACCTTTATGATAAACACTCTTAATCAATCACGATGCCAATGATCTTTTTAATAAGATAAAGAAATTGAGAGATTAAGACTGAGAGATTGAAAAAAGACAGAGAGCTTAGAGTGGTTGGGTTTAATAATACTAGGTCTGATAATAATTGAGGGATCAACTAGCAAACGCTTTATAATTACTACTTTTGGCATTGATTTCTCGATTGATGTGATTGATGTGAAAAAACATGTAAAGAGAGAAAAAATATAGAGAGAATAAGAGGGTGTGAGAGTAGAGATAAAGAGAGCTTGAGGGGCTGGGTCTAATAATTGCATTAAGGTTAGATCAAATGAAATTTTAATATTTATACTAGGTTCAAATTGGTTTGAACAAGTTTGATTCAGACCAGTTCAATCAATTTTAGTCTTTTAGAATCAAAACTAAAACAAACCGAATTATTTTTTTCTAAATGGTTTATTCAATTTTTTTCACGGTTTAATTTTTTTAATTTTATTAGTTTGTTGGTGTTTTTTTTGAATGATTTTAGATATTTTTTGTTTTTACGGTGAAAAAATATTTTTTTTAAAATTATTTTTTTTTTTCAAATTAATATTTTTTATATGTTTTTAAATTATTGTAATAATTTGAAAAGGCACGAATCTGGGCATAAGTATCATGTGTGTATTTCATGTTACTTTGGATTATTTTTGTTGTGCTCTCCTCCCTCGAAGCACTGGCATTATTTGATAGGAAGCTTTTAACTATTTTTTTTTTCATTCTTTTTGGGTTGCTTCCCAATAATTGAAAAGGTATCTTGTATCCATTGAACTCTCTCCATTTAAGGTTTTCTAGGATTCCATTTGTATCAGCCTGCTACAATACAGTAATACAGATTCGTATCAAGGACATTGGCCTACTCTGCTGTGCTTCGTTTGCACACAACACAGGACCCAAGAGCATGAATTAACCCCGAGAACAAGGCGCATGTATTGTAACTTGTCATGTGTGTGCAAGAATTTAACAGGCTGCCCAATTGGACCAGTCATGTTTTCCTTTTAACAATGGCGAAGTTTGATCTTTTTTTCCCCTGGAAAGCCTAAAGCACCGTGAATCTTGCTATAAAGAAAAAACGGATCACTTGACAACAGAGTTGGAGGCCAGCTCAAGCAGAGAACAGGAACAGCACAAAATTTGAGTTAACCCAGGTAGGATGGGAAGATCATAAAATCAATGCATGCATTGTTCATCACAAGAGCTCAACGGCATGGCCGTGAAAGTTAAAAGATACCTCTACAAGTGGGGATTCCTCGATTCATCTGCAATCTGCGGAACAGACGAGGACTGTATTACCAAGCACGGTAGCAAAACTAGCTCTCAATATTGACGATTTTCTAGGGCTGAAATCCAACAAACCATAGGATCTGCACTGTGCAGTTGATGATGAAAAATGATCTATAAACAGTTGCGCCGACTTGGCTAGGGGATCGATTCCCTGACTTGTGAAAATATAATTCCAGTTAGCAAGCCAAATTTGATCCAAAACGAAAGGTAGAACCAATAAATACAAATACTTGAAGCTATTTATCAAACCGAGCAGAACCAGGAGGCATGCTATTCACAAGGGGGCAAGTGAATAATAAATTCTCAAAGGCAGAAGTCCCAATTCAAGTATCAACCAATTTATTGCAGCAAGAACCACAGTTGAACTATCTTCAAACAATATCCTACTACAACACCTAGCAGCTCCATTTTGGAAAATTCATCAGTGGTAGGAATAAAACCCCATTTCAGGAAAATTTCCTCTTCACCACCAAAACAATGCCTTGCCTAAGCAAATGCACCCGTACAAGCTGTGGCTGGAGCTGCTTCCAGCTGTTTCCTTGGAGCGCTGTACTTCTTGGTAATGAATCTGTAAAAGAACAATAATATAAGATGTTATCATAGCAGTTTTTAAGAGATTAAAATGGTTACTCTGATGGAGCCCTGTACACATCAACCATAAGAGAAACAAAAATAAGACAACCTCACAGAAATTGAAGCAAAACCTGCTTTCCCTATAATTTATCTCATTTTTATGCTATGTTCACACCAATAAAATGCCAAAAAAAAAAGGTATTGATATCAACCAAAATATGGAATAACAAATGTAGGCATACAACTTGTATGTTTTTTCAAGTTACCTGAAGAAATCCCGCCACATCAACTCAAACATCAACCAGTTCATTCCAGCTCCAGGTGAACTGCTACCACCACTATTGTGATTTGAGGCAGCAGAAATTGTTCTATCAATAAAATAATATCATTCATGAGCGCATGCTTTCTAAATGATATTGCAACAACATTCAAGAGGAGAGGAAATTAAGAAAGAATTTTAGGGCACACCTTGTAGCAGTCTTTTTAAGCTCATCAAACATGGAACGGGCAGAGATGCATCCCATTGTGAGCCATGGAGAAATTTTGCAGGAGAAGTTTGCACCGTATATGCTTTCATGGCTGCCACCCTTGGGAGGTTGTGCTTGACACTCAGCTGCAAATTTGTTGAGCCTCTGTAGTGCTTCAGTCTCGCCTCCCACCATAGAAGCATTTGCAGCTGCCTTTCCATCCTGCATTTTTATTAAAGGACAGCATCATGAGTGCAACCGAAAGTAATGATAATAAGATCACAAAGCATTATGTTTTGGATAGATGGTTCCTGGAATATGCGAGACGAGCAGTTTACATGAGGAATGGTAGTCAAACGAGGTAGCAATGCAAACAGACAACCACTTTCAATCAGTCTAACTATTTTTAAAAATGAAAACCTGGGATTGGCAAGTATTCAGGCTAACGATGCAACAAGTACCCTGATGTCAACAATTCAGATTACATGATTATAGCATTAAAAGGCCAAATTGATCTACTAAATAAACGCTGTTTTCATCCATCACTCACATCAGTCATAATTGAACATCACATTGTTAAAAAATAAAACCTTTTCATTTCAAGTTAAATCCTAGCCATCTAGTCAAAGTCTGATTTCTATTCACATTCTTCCTACCAATAAACCGTCATCATAACTACAGTTTTCACAACAGAAATTTGAATGATCATAAAAAAAACAGTGAACAATAACAACATCTATAACATAATCAAAGCACGCAAAAGCATAGCAAAAGGACAGTTTTAACTGAACCTGAGCTGGGTTGAGACCCAAATCCAATAAATTTGGGATATCCCCAGGCTCCACATCTCCTCTTGAAGGCAAACCCTTTAATTGATCCAAAGTCTCAATGGTCTTCCTAATCTCCAAACCCTGCACTTTCTCCTTGAACCCACCGTAATTCGATGGCATATCTTCCAACTTGAAAGGCAAATCATCCAAATGATACAAGGTACTTCCCCAAAAGTACTTAACCTCAACTCCCTCATCTTTCATGAGCTCTTCGATCTTCTCCTCCGTCTTAACCTCATCATGAGACACCTCTCTATGTGCATACACAGCATCAGCTCCAATAGCCTTAGCCAATTCAACCAATACAGTCTCTGGTCTCCCAACTCTCACCACAAGATCAGACCCTCTAGCCTGCAAGTTCTTGCGGAGGTCAGAGACCGATTCAATCAAGAAATTGGCACGATAAGGCCCAGTCTTGTCAAATCCAGAGGAGGATTTCCCATAGTCTCTCGGGTCAAAACAATAGACAGGCAAAACAGACATAGAGTCATTGTTGGCAGAGTTGAGGCACTCATTGTCATGGACACGCAAGTCATTGCGAAACCAAACGATGCAAGATCGACGAGTTCCGGCAGCATTGGAGGGGTCGGAGGGGCGGCGCGGGCCAAGAGTGAGAGGGGTATGGAGAGGGTTGGCAGAGATGGTAGACTTGAAGGAGAGTTTGGGAGAAGAAGTGGAAGAAGTGAGAGAGAGGTGAGTTAGAGAGGTGGCTTGAGTAGGTATCTTAGCCTTGGTTGGAGGAGAGGAGAAAAGACTAGAGATTTTGGTTTGAGTGAAAAAATGGGAGGGTAAGATTGTGGGAAGAGAAAGAGAAAGAGAAGCAGTGGCAAATGGGGATGAAGAGACAATGGCAAGTTGCTGCTGTTGGTTTTGGTCTTCTGAAGGGGATTCTGGGGTGGTGGTTTCCAGGTTTTGAAGATGGGGATCCATTTGGTTTGGAGAAAGAAAGAAGATAAGCTGTTGGGTCTGGTTTGTCTTCGTGTTCTTGTCACCTTAAAAAATGGTTTGGTTTCAAAACGCTATTATTGTATGGTTGTTTTTAGGAGCCCTCTCCACCTCTGTCCTCACTCCTCACCTAACATTTTCACCGTTATTTTGATTCCCATCTGGACTTCTGATCTCGAAGGGTGTTTTGGTAATTATGCTCTTGGCTGGTTTGCTGTTGTTGTGATGGGCTTTACTTGCGGCTCAGATATTTTTATTTTTATTTTTATTAAAAACTTATATATAGTGATCTTTTTAATGTATTTTTACCGTTTAAAAATGTTAATTTTAAATAATTTTTTAAATATATATATATATATATATATATATATATATGTAATTAAATAAATCAAGAACTGTGTACATAGATAAATAAATAAAAAATCATTACCAATACATAAAAATAAAACTTGAAAAATTAAGATAGATATAGATCAATATATTTAATCTTGAAATACAGGACATTTATCTAAAAATAAAAAAAATAAACTTTTGCATAAAAAATAAATTGAAAAAATATCAAGGGACTAAAATTGTATAATTTATGTAATTTTTAAAGTTCAATAACCAAATGTATCTTTTGTGAAAGTTATGGCATGTCACTCATGTTTGACGTCTTTTTCATTTCAGTCTCTTTTCTTTCAGTTTTATCTTTTCATAAGAAGTCAAAATTAATTAGTCTTCAATTAGGACTAAATCACCAAAAAAAAATTAGGATCAAATTGAAAAAATATAAAATATTGCATAGCTTGTTGTTACCCATTTTTGGGTTCCCACAAAACAAAAAAATGAAAATGAGAAAATAAAAAAATATATATCAAAAAATATTCAAAGGAAATCCAAAAATAATAGGAGTGAGAAAAGGATGCTGAAACTTGGGACAAGGAAAATTCAATTTGAGAAAGCAAAGTCCAAAATCAGATATTTATGTACTCAATTAAATTTTATCCAAGGTTTAATTGAATTTATGGAGGGTTTGACTGCAAGAAAATTGATTTTTTAAGTCAATTTAGGCTTTTATTGGAAGAAATTAAAGTTCTGGGTCCAATTATAATTTTGAAGAGTTGATTTGGTCAAATCAGGGGCTTAATTGCATAATTATTGAATTTTGATGGCCAATTAGAAACTTAATTGAAACAATCCGAAACTAAGGACCAAACTAGAAAAGCGCTAAGAGTAAGGGATCCAATTACAATTCATCCGGGGGCTTGATTACAAAATAGCATTAACATCCAAGGACCAAATCAGAAATATCATTTAAAGTTGCAAAACAGTGCCGTTTTATTCAACACTGTTTACTGTCTTCTTTATGTTACGTGAGCTGGCCGAGAAAAGTTTGCAGCGGCGAAGGCGCGATTTGCTTCAATCAAAAGGGCATGTTTCACGGCTACTATGATGCACGCCGGCCTTTACTCCATCCCTGCAACATCAAAGGGAAAACGCTTTCATCCTCTGGCTATAAAAGCCAGAGGATGTACTGCACTGAAAAGGGGGAGAGGGAGAGAGGAGAAGAAGAGAAAACAGGAGGAAAGAACGGGACAGAAAGAGAGAAAAGGAAGAAGGCAACGAGACAGAAAGAAAAAGAACAGAGAGAAGAGAGTGTAAAGAAGACAGAGGCAGAGGGAGAGGACGCGATAGAGAATAGAAAAAAAAACAGAGGGAGAGGGGAATGTAAGGAAGAGAGAAACAGAGGAAGGAAGAGCATAAGAAAGTAAAAGAGGCAGCAAGAGAAGAAAGCAGAAGAAGGAGGATAGAGGAGAGCAGACGGGAAAAGAAAGAAAAAGGGAAAAAGAGAGAGACGTGAGTTGAACAAAAAACAGAGGAACGCGTAGCAACCCGAAGCAGCGAACGCAAATAGCAGAAGAGATAAGCACCGCCATCTTCTTCATCTCTCCAGCACCCGATATGTTTTACTTCCTTCCACAGTCTTTGTGATAAAAAGTGTTGCCTGCGTTTTGGGTTAATTGGCAAGAAGGAGATGAATAGTGTGAAGGTAATTTAATTTAATTACCTTTGCATTGTTCATGCACGCCTAAATTTTTACGCGTGCATGGCATAATTGGGTCACTGGCTTTGGGCTAGTGACCAGGCTGGGCTGGACTCAGCCAGCCCAGCCACATGGGCCTAGTTGGGCCTAACCCGAAAAATTAAAAAAAATTTAAAAATTCTTTTCAAAAATCTGTTATTTTTCGTAAATATTTTGCTGCATTTTGATCAATATTGGTTTGTATTTTTATACTGTAAATATACAAATCCAGTATTAAATACTTGGTTTTCATAAAAATAAATAAATAAAATAAAATGTTTTTTTTTCATGCATACGGTCAAGTCTCTCTAAAAAAATATATAATAAAAAAAAATCATATTGTATCTTCATATAAAAAAAAAAGGTTTTAGCATGTATTTTGACTTTAATAACCAGTTTATTAAAGTCACGAGAACTGGCCAATATTTCAAAAATTCCAAAAAAAAATTATTTTGCTTTCTTTTAATATCTAGGATTACGACATTATATGTAAGAAGTATTCCGGATATTAAATTATTTGTTGACGTTAGAACGGTTAGGTTTTACCCAATAAGATAAAGATTTCTTTACCGAAGAGAACTTTTTCTTAAACCATAGACGGACCAACAACTAAAAAACACAACAAAATTTTAAATTTTATCAGATAATAAAACAATGCAGCTTACCTTAGGTAGGGCGTATTTGGGGTGCTAATACCTTCCCTTTACACAACGAGTCCCCGTACCCGATATCTAAGACCAATTAGGGTTCCTAGTGACCAAAATACTAGGTGGCGACTCCCATTCCATTTTTCCACTAATAAAAGACAAGAATTCCTTGTCTCCCCACATTTGCCACATTAGATATATTTTGAGGGTGTATGTTTTCGCCGCGACGCCACACACGTGCGACAGAATGACGACTCCACTAGGGACCTTGTGGACTAAGCTTTGTTATTGTCTGATAATTGTGTTTTGTTTGGTTTGCATGTTTTCTATTAATAAGCTTATTTTATTTATTTTCTTACTTGCTTTTAATTTCTGTACATATATGTTCATGTATTGTATAGAACTGCCTCATGCATCACATGCTTTAATTTTTTTGAAAGCACACACAAGTTTCTAAGTTAGGTGGGGAATTAGCGATTTGCCCTATGACTATTGGTCAGGGTTCAGATGCGTGAAACACCCAACTCATATCTGAGTGCCTGCTTGGTAATGGTAGGCATATGTGCCTTAACTGTTCCTTGCAACGCCCCCACACTGTCTTTATGAAGATCGTCACTGGACAGATATGAGACCCTTTTTTAGACTAGATAATCAACCTACCCTTTGTCTCACTTAATGAATAGAACATATCCTTAGGTTGTGTGTTTTACCTTTTGTTTGCATCAAAGTAAACCCCTCCTGAAGCATCTTGAACTCAAGACTTGTGGTTGACACAATGGCCGTTACTTAGGAAATTTCCGCTGTGGAGCAAAAATCAAAATGCGAGGGTTACGACCATATGTCAACCCTAGAAGGGCGAACTCATCATATAAGAACATACTCATACATTTATCATACATGTTGCCAGGTTGAAACATAGGTCCCCCACCCAAGATTTGACATACCTAAAAGATGGAAAATGAAGAAAGAGCTCAATTGGAGGCCCATTATCAAAATAAAATTGAGAGCATCAAAGGTGAAGTAGCTAGACTTACATATCTGCTTAAACAAGTGTTGAGCTCCAAAAACAGAAAAGTGATTTTTGCACAACCTCTTGTGAAAACACTATCAATCCACGTCCTAGGGACATCTCAAAACTTGGGGGCAGATTCAACAGCAGAACAACATTTTGTGCCTATCGCCCCTATCCCGTCAAGTCAAGCTCCCATCATCATGGATTTAACAGCAGATGGACCCCTTGGCAATAGATCCACTAATTTTGTGAACTACGACAAGTTGTCTGCAGTTGAGGGTAATGATTGGTTTGATCCCATGCGAGCAGCTGAAGTGTGTTTGGTACCAAACATCATAGTACCAAAGAACTTTAGGATACTAGAGTTCATCAAATACACCGGATTGGAATGTCTAAACACTCACCTTCGATCTTACTGCAATAAAATGGCCGAGGTAATTTATGATGATAGGATGCTAATATACTTTTTCCAAGATAGTCTCACTAGATCTGCTTTAAGCTAGTACATGAGACTAGACAATATTAAGATCAAGACATGGAAAGACCTGGTAGACGCCTTTTTAAAGTAGTATAAATCTAGAAATTGCTCCTGACAGAACCATCCTAATGGCTATGGAGAAGGAAAACCAAGAGTCTGTGAGGGCATACACGCAAGGATGACGAGATAAAGCAACATATATTCAAACTCCACTGATAGATACCGAAATGGTGATGTTGTTTTCAAACACCTTTCAATCCCTTTATTATGAGCATTTAATAGGAAGCTCAGCTCAACATTTCCATGAAGTTGTGAGGATTGCTGAAAGAATTGAACAAGCTATGAAGAGGGGAAAGATTGAAGGTTCTGCCATGAATTCCAGAACAATAATGAGAGATGACTCTGAAGGTGGATGAACAAGAGGCAAGTTCAGTGTGTGAAAGGTGATGATGTCATTGGCTATATTTTCCCCCGAACATCTTTAGAATGACCAGTGATCGAAAATGCTTGGCAAAACACAGATATTGCTAGAAAAGCTAATCTAAGAATGACGATGAATTGTCAATTGTATTGGAATTTTGCTATTTTGCATTTTTTTTGGATCACATCTCATCTGTTTTACAAAACATGTCGTTTTATTTGTTTCTTTGTTGTTTCAAAATAACGAGATTTTTTTTCAAAGTTTATTTTGGCAAAATATTTTGATCGAACTCTAACATGCAATTAAGGCTAATCTAAGAATGACGATGAATTGTCAATTGTATTGGAATTTTGCTATTTTGCATTTTTTTTGGATCACATCTCATCTGTTTTACAAAACATGTCGTTTTATTTGTCTCTTTGTTGTTTTGAAATAACGAGATGTTTCTTTCAAAGTTTATTTTGGCAAAATATTTTGATCGAACTCCAACATGCAATTAAGGTTAATCAATCCTGAAAGATTAAAAGTATTTTAATTATAGAAATGACTCGATGCTTGTTAAAATGATATGGGGTGCCCAAACAAATTTTGAGCTCACACATGAAACTGAATCACTTACCATGTAGCTAAGTTTTAGTAGTATACATAATGGCATATAATGGATTCAGTAGTTATAGACTCGTGAATCAAGGTTCTTGCAAGTCCAAATCATTACATTGGACGGCGTCAAAATTTATCGGTTCACACCAACCTTGCTTGAAATGAGAAAAGACCATCTTTATTTTATCCTTTCACAATACTGGAAATATATCATTTGCAATCCTATTTTGAGCCTGATAGAATATTCTTAAAAAAAAAACATGACGAGGATCACACCCCACATTGGGGGCAAATAAAAGAAGACAAAAGCAAAAGGGAAGGCTTAGAATAAAAGTCCAACGTTTGAGAAAGAGCTAAAAGAAAGAAGACCTAGACTGGGGGCATGTTAGAAAACTATGAGAAATGCTATGTGAAAGCCATATATATATATATATATATATATATATATATATATATATATATATAGCTACAAACATGACTTTTGGCATCCATGATAAAGCCCCTGAAGTTATCAGATGATTGAGATTGGTTATTCATCAAAGAAAAACTTGGATTTGCATTATCACCTATGTTAAGAGAATTTTGATATTTAAGGTTAATAAGGTTATATGTCATTTTCTTTATAAAGACAACAAGATAAAAAGAAATGATGAATAATTTATGTTGATCCTAGGTTTGTGAAACCCTCAAACACCTTTTGAGCCTGTAATTTTTTTTTCTTTTATAGCCATAAACCATAGCTTACATTACGTGCTTTTAAAAGCCCTTTTCGATCAAGTAAGCAATTTGAACCGATAAATGACGCTCTCAAAGCTTGAAGAGTTTTTCCATAAGAGTCATGGCTTCATGGATTAAACTACTTGTTATTATGCATACTGATAAAATAAATGCTAAAAAAAGAAGAAAGAGAAACCACCTTTCTTGATAAAGCCTGAGTTCTGACTTTAACATCTTATTTTTGAAATTCACAAAAAGATTACCTCATCACAGACCCTCAAAAGATATACCCAAAATCAAAGATTAAAATTGACACAAAGAACCATTGATAGCCATTTTAATCTTTTGATGGGTTAATTTTTGTTTTCAAAATACAAGATAATCAAAGGACTATATATTGAATGACGTGTGTTGGGCTTTTGACCAAAAAAGCTTGAATTTCAAAAATACTTTTAAAAAAAATAACATCTCTAATTTCATTTCAACAATTAGACTTTGAATAGACATGATCTTTGAAATATGAGAGTTGATTCCAGAATAAGAAAGATTGTCAAATAAGAAGAGCATCGATCGAGTTTGCAAAATCCTTGACAGAAGTGACATCAATACTTTTCGACACTTTTTGAAAAGTTAAGCAGCCGGGGGCAATACAATGGACCCTGAAAAAGAAAAACAAGCAGTATTCAGATCAACTAGGGGGCAATAAAAAATGATTAAACAATGAATCGGTGAACTGAGGACAAGGTGGTTCAAAGAAAGATAATTCAGATCATTCTGAAGGTAAGTCGATGGCTGATTAGCAATCTAAGATGAGGACAACCCCAGAAAACCTCTTGAGAGTGCTGGTAGGATTCACACAACTAATCAAAGAACAATTCTCAAGAGAATCCAGGAGATGAATGATTTGTTAAGCTCCTTCATGATGAATTAATTAACACCACACTTGGGGGGCATTGTCAAGCTTGATAAATAGTGAAACCAGTAATCATCGAAGACAACCTAAGATAGGCGTTGCATTTACAGTGGAGTAAATGACTAGCACATAAACGGGCCAGTACATGGAAAGAGCAAAGAAGGCTTTGGTTATTAAACAAAGGCACCTTATGACGATGGAAAATCAAAGAGGGGGGGACCTATATTTAAAATCAGGTAAGGATGCATGCATGTCATCTAACCTCAAAGCATTGCACACATATTTTTATTCATTACAGGAAAATCCTAAAAAAAAAAGTCCAGCAAGATTGAAAAAAAAAGAAAAAAATAAAAAAAAAACATCAAGTGAAAAGTTTGATCAAACCTTATCATCAAGAAGAAAAATAAGAAGAACCCTACCATTAGGAAATTCTAAATAAAAGAAGAAGAAGAAGAAGAAGAAGAAGAATGAAGCAATTTCAAACCTTGCCAACAAGAAGAACATAAATTTTGGTTTTGGTTAAAAAGGATTGCCAGATGAGATCTCAGGTTAGTCCAACCACATAGATTTTGGTTCTAGATTGCCAGATTGGATCTTAGGTAAACCCAATCAAAAGGGTAGGTCGCTCTTGAAAATAAACCAGGATGAACATGAGTGGGTAGGTCGCCCGTGAAAATAGACCAATGTGAGTGTGACGACAGGTCGCCCCTGAAAATAGACCGTGTGAGCATGTGGGTCGGTTGCCCTTGAAAATAGACCAGGATAAACATGTGTGGGCAGGTCGCCCGTGAAAATAGACCAGTGTGAGTGTGAGGGCAGGTCGCCCATGAAAATAGATCGTGTGAGTGTGTGGGTCGGTCCCCCCTGAAAATAAACTAGGATGAACATGTGTGGGAAGGTCGTCCGTGAAAATAGACCAGTTTGAGTATGAAGGCAGGTCGCCCGTGAAAATAGACCGTGTGAATGTGTGGGTCGGTCGCCTGTGAAAATAGACTAGTGTGAGTGTGAGGGCAGGTCACCCTTGAAAATAGACTGTGTGAATGTGTGGGTCGGTCGCCCTTGAAAATAGACCAGGATAAACATGTGTGGGCAGGTCGCCCGTGAAAATAAACCAGTGTGAGTGTGAGGGCAGGTCGCCTCTGAAAATAGACCGTATGAGTGTGTGGGCCGGTCGCCCATGAAAATAAATCAGGATGAACATGTGTGGGAAGGTCGCCCGTGAAAATAGACTAGTGTGAGTGTGAGGGCAGGTCGCCCATGAAAATAGACCGTGTGAATGTGTGGGTCAGTCGCTTGTGAAAATAGACTAGTGTGAGTGTGAGGGTGGGGGCAGGTCGCTTGTGAAAATAGACTAGAGTGAGTGTGAGGGCAGGTCGCCGATGAAAATAGACCGTGTGAGTGTGTGGGCCGGTCGCCCCTGAAAATAAACTAGGATGAACATGTGTGGGAAGGTCACCCGTGAAAATAGACCAGTGTGAGTGTGAGGGCAGGTCGCCCATGAAAATAGACCGTGTGAATGTGTGGGTCGATCGCCTATGAAAATAGAC
>Ga0325405_1002736_pt1 | contig 18168 bp, 18 predicted proteins | sample PopdelMetagenome_21_FD_205663 | JGI IMG/M metagenome (GOLD analysis project Ga0325405, IMG submission 205663) | Populus deltoides microbial communities from Bellville, Georgia, United States - Xylem-Control-R2 | ecosystem: Host-associated > Plants > Phyllosphere > Stem > Wood/Secondary xylem...
TCTAAATAATTAATGATTGGATCGTGACAATCATTTTACTCTTACCAAATAGGGAAATCCCTCCATATTTAAAACTTACAGTCTTACATTGAACACTCATCAGTGTCCATAGCATTGCATGAGTTGAGATACATCTAATTGAACGAACATGTGCTCGTCGGGCAAGATGGCAGCTACAGCTCTTGATTTCAGAGTTGAGAAAGGTAAGCTGTCTTCGTCAACAAAAGGCAGCTGCACGGTGACATGCGCCGTCTCTGATCTATTCTTAGCCACCAGTACTGATAGAGTCACTGCGATAATCAACATGGGATGCTTCGCATTCTAGTTAAAGCATATCTTTGCCAACATGGGACTCTGTCGAAGGGCGATTTCTTTGTCTTCAACTGACAAATATACAGATAAATAATCATTTGGGACCCTAAAAAAAAGGCAAAAAGGTGTCTGATGCCCTAAGTCAGGCCCAGTTCAAGTTGGGCATTAATGGTCAAGAAATCCAATCATATTCCAACTTGTTGAATTCGTTCTCCAGCTGTTCTAGTTCACAGATGCAAATGGATTTAATAGGTCAGGGCAAGTGGGATCGTTGACCTAACTTTCATGCCCAGAAAGAGTTTCCAACATGACAGATCCACAATCCCTCACCTACTAGGTGTTAGTATCGGAGTTTGCTAACTCCTCTATCATTTCGAGCATGACTTTAACTAAGCATACTTATAATTACAAACGAGTTTGGCTTTGCGGTTGGTTCGCTGACCGAGTTCGGTTTTCTTAACCGTATTGAAAGTTAAAACCCGATCGAATTTGAATAATTTTGTAAGTCGAGTCTTAACTTGATTCAAATGGTTAAACCCGAACGATATTTAATCAAATTAATTTCAATATTTTTTTAAATTGTTCAAAAAAAAACATTGTTTAAGTTTTTATTAAAAAAATTATATTTTATGATAAATTATTTATCTTATATTTCTTTTTCTTTAAATCAATGAAATATCTTAAAAAACCATTAATCTCCCAAGTTTTGAAACCACATACTGTAATAGATGCTTAGCTCAAACGTTTTCTTAGAATCATAAATATTTTATTTATTTTATTGTGATTAACTAGTGAAATAATTCATTTTTTAATTGGTATGAAAATACTATTTAGCTTCAAAACCAATAATAACATTTTAGATTAAAATTAATTACGAATTACTTAATCAAATACTGACTTATTTAGCCAGAAAACCAATTTAAATATTAAAGAAAATAATGAGAGGAAAAAAAAAAGAAATAAAGAAAAAGGAGTGAGAAAAAGGGCAAAAGTGAAGAGACAGAAGGCCGCCCACCAAGGCAACAGGTGCTGCTTCTCTCGGTGGCCGTAACATCCATTCCTCGCACCTCCTTTCCCTCTTTTGACACTACTGCCCGTAACGCCAATTCATCAATAATAATAATAATAAATAATAAATCCATAAATTGTTGGCTCATTTACTGAATAAAAAACAAATCATTTTAAAATTGATATAGAGATAAATATTTTAATATTTCTATTTTTTTTTCTATCTAACCAAACTTGTTTAAAAAATTATTATAAAATATAGTTATTTAGTATAATATGTTCTTTTAATTAGGAAAGAATAATAAATTTAAAAAAATATTATAAAATGTTTAAAGGAAAAGGAAAAGTATAAAAACAAAGGCAAAAAATAGAAAAAAAAAAAAAAAGGCAACAAGGCTCTCACTCTCCCATCTTCTTCTTCGTTTCTCTTTCTTAACAACATCATCATACACACAAGCAGCAGCAGACACACCAAAAATATATATATGTATATTTGACGGCCCAGCAAAATCTCATATATACAGAGCGACACACAAGAGAAGCATCCATCAATGCCTGCCCACACCTCGGCTTCTTCACCGGACAACATTAATCCCGACAATGAACAACAACAAGGTGAAGAGCAAGAGCAAGAACATCATCATCAACAGCAACGACAAGACTTGTCTGAGCTATCTCCTCCTCTACAAAACGGGCATCCAACTGACCAGGAACAGCAGCACCATCAAAATGGTCAGCATCAAGAACTAGAAGAGGAGGAGGAGGAAGTAGACAAGAAAGAAGAAGCAGAAGTTCAAGAAGAAGAAGAAGAAGATTATGAAGTAAAGAAAGAGGAAGGAGAAGAGGAAGGGGGCGGAGGAGGAGGTGGAGAAGAAGGGAAAGAAGGTATTTCCTTCTTCTTGTATTTTTATGTGTGTGTAAATGTTTCTTGACGTGTAATGTAAAATAATTGATTAATTGAAGCTGTTTTTCTTATTCTTTTACTCAGAATCTGATGGAACCCAGTCGTCTTCTTCTTCCAGTTCTGAAAATGAGGAAAAGCCCGAGTATGCTTTCATTCTTACACATTTCTTCTTCTTTTTTTCCCTGGAATTTAGTCAAGTGCATATTTTGGTTGTGTTTCTTATCTGAGTTTTTAAGATTTTTGGGTTTGATTTGGTTCCTGATGGGGTTTTAATTACGAGGGGATTCGTTTTCTTGTTATGGAGGTTGGTGGGATTTTTTTGGAGTAGTAGTTTTGTTATGATTAAGTGCGTAAGAGGTTGGTGCATGTTCTCGATCTGTTTCTTGGTGGGGTTGAAGCTAAATGTTGAATTTTTTACAGAGAATTTGCACCAATTTGCTAACGTTGGAAGTATTGCTGGTTACTAGTGTCTTTTAGTAGTACTGATTGGTGGTTCCTAAATTGATGACTGAACGATGAGAAATGTAGCCACCCTTACATTTTTCAAACTTTTATGCAAGATGACAAGTTAGGGGTCGAGTTTAACTCAATTGTACTCAGCCCTTTGAATATGTCTTTGATCTTAGTGAAGCTTCTCTGTTTTGGAGTGTTTCTGGCATGAATTTGCATATGTGATCAGTGTGTATTGCTGCACAGTATTGGAAGTTTTTAGTAATGGAGCCTTGTATGTGTGGCTCGGTTATGAAGATCAAAGCCATCAACCTCTAGCTGGTTATCCTCCATGGGTAGTTTGACTACGAGGGAAGTTCACACTGTGATTAAGAATGTGGATTTCCGCTTCTAGGAACTAGGGGTCTTAAGCATAATAGAAGGTGAAGGAGATGAAGTTCCACTGCTAAGAATCACCCAAGAAGACTGTGAAAGCTAGTATGCTGACAGCAATGTGCATCACGTAGTACTCCACTGTCATGGGGAATTTTTACCACAAATTTTCCTTCTTTCTTTGGCTTCACGTATTCATACTCACCCACCTGCAAAGACATACATATTTTTTTATGTGCATGTGCACATTTACCGCATATCTCTATATGAACTACAAATTCCATTTCTTTTCAATGTTATTTTAGTCTCTATGAAAAGATTTGAAAGAGGTACTTATATTCTTCCTGGAAACAAATTACGTATGCTCTATTCCACACCTAGCTTATGTTTGTACTCTACTGTACTATTATGTATCAGTGAGTGGGTTTAAATGGCCACTCACATTTTGTTTCATTTGCAGATTTGTCTTTGTGGAACTGCTGGACATTCGTAAAGATGTGCAGTGTCCAATATGTTTAGGTACTGAGCTTGCAATTTTCCTCTGTTCTCCTTTTTTGCTAAACATGTGTCAGAATTTCATCGACAGTTCTGTTTGCTAGATGTGATCTAAATAGTTGGAAACTTATGTTAGGTAGAGGCATATTTTTTCTTAAATAGAGAACTCCTTGGGAACCTATGGCCATGTATTTGACATGATGCGTCTGACTTGTAAAATTTAGCTTTACTGAACTGTGATTAACAGTTCAGTGTTCAAAGGTAAGCATGGTAACACAAGGAAGAGGAAGAAATGCTTGTATCCCTTGCTCAGTGTTCAAAGCGAGAAGTTGGTTGGTTCTATGGCGTACTGTCATGAAAACCATCAGGTTTTGTTATGTATGAAATTCTCAAATGCAATGCAATCTATTATTCCTTCAGTTTTCATCCAAGGATCCAAGAATGCTCAGTTCATCCCAGTGTATGTAATTCAAGTGATGTTTGGACCAGATCGTGTTTAGTAAATTGCATGTGAGATGCCTGCCATCCGGATCTTTAGATGATGACCATTTGTTAATTGACCAATCTCTTTTGTGGTCAGCTTGGAGATTTATTTGTGGGATTTCCTTAACTTTTACAAAGTTTCCAATTAACTTATACCCGTTCCATACTTCATTTTCACTTTGTTTGAGATTGAAGAATGAACATGAATCTTTAACACTGGACTTTGTGCTTTCGTTTCCATCGGCACTTATGCAATACTACATTTCTTCATTTGACGTGCTATCTGCAATGTATGTCAGCACGTTAGCTTGCTCAGGAGTTTGATTAATCTCCAATACCTGCATTTATTGCACCTACAAGTTGCCTTGTTATCCATGTTGGCGGAACATTTAGTAAATTATTCATGCCTTGTGGCTGAACAGGGATCATAAAGAAAACACGAACTGTAATGGAATGCCTGCACCGTTTTTGCAGGGAATGCATTGATAAATCAATGCGAATGGGGTATGTAACAACTGAAACTCTTCTTTTTATCTGTGTTTTTGTAATCTGACATCCTAATCCATTAATCATGCCATTGTTTGGGATAAACTTGTGATAATTCCATATACTGTGTACCACTAACATTTTTTTACTGAATTGGTAATATATTGCAGGAACAATGAATGCCCTGCTTGCCGCACACATTGTGCAAGTCGGCGATCCTTGAGAGATGATCCAAACTATGATGCCCTAATTGCAGCCTTATATCCAGACATTGATAAGTATGAGGAAGAGGTATAAGTGACTTGGCTCATCTACTTTCTTGTCAAATGCGTTCGAAAGTATTTCATTCAATCAAGCAACTGCTTTGTTAGTTTTTTTTGTTTTTTTATTTTTTTTTAAAGCAACTGGTTTGCTGAGTGAGTATTTGGTCTCAGGAATTGGCTTTTCATGAAGAGGAAAGGACTCGGAACAAGCAGGTGTGTTGATTTATGTTTTATTCCCTCGTCTGCATGCATATGCAATAACCTTCATTTTCATTTCATTGGGAATTAAATTTAAGAAAAGCAGTGATTGAGATAACTGTGATGATGTTGCTTTGTTGAGCCCTTGATTGTCATGCTTGGAAAGAAGCATACATCATGGGAATTTCACCTGACAGTCCATATTGATTTCTTTCACTAATTCAAATTCTGAGTTGATGGTCCGTGAGATGTCAATCTTGGAGATCGCTTCTCTTTGTGTGGAGAGTTTCGATTCCTTAATGCAGAAGAATACTGGTTCTTTAAAATGGACACTTCTGGCATACTCACTTTGTTCATCGCGCCTCTAATTTTACATGCCTTTTTTCTTTCAAGGATCGTAATATGTAGAATTATTCAAGCCACTGTTGTTTTATGTTAGAGCCATCGGCTAAACTCAACATGTTCTCCCTGTTTCTTGTGTGTTGTTTCCCTGCTGTTTTGAACAGATTCAAGCTTCAATCGCTCAAATAATTCAAAGACAGTCAGAAGCACTGGTTAAGAGACGCACGCTGGGTAAAGAATCAACTTTCATGACACGATCACAGAGAACACATCGGCCTATTTCAAGGAGGCGACGGAACAGTCGAGGCAGTGATTTTCAAGGATATGAAGACATTGAGGATGAAAATGATGACAATATAGGCAAGGACTCGTCTTCCACTGATGACCGCTCTACAGAAGTTAGGCAGAGGAGGCGCAAGAGACAGCGGACCTCCCAGCCCTCTTCTTCAGCTGTGAATTCAGAGGGTGCATGTGCTGAAAATGATTTAGATTCAAACAGAGAAAACAGGGGATTATCTCCAGGGCTTGTGTGGAACACAGAAATGCTTGCTTGGGGCAGGGGCGGTACTCGGAGTCATACAAGACATGGTAATCCTAGTGGTTGCAACAATAAGAATTCACGAAATACTCGCTTATCCAAGCTGGTAGAATATCTCAGGAGCTTAGATGAGAAAAATGATGAGGTATGCTAGGATGCTGTTAACTCTTATTGATTTCTGTTGAGATCACCTTATTTGCAATGTGAAACATCATGCATGAGTTCATAATTGATGGTGGACTAATTTGATTTATTTTTCTACTTGGGCTACCGTGTCAGGCTAGAGTTTAGAAAATTGGGATTTTCATGATGGACTTCTTCGATGAACAATCTGGGGTTTCTAGTTCAAAGGATGTGCAAGTAGGTATTATTGATAAAGGGAGGTCTGACTTGAAGCTTTGGCTGTCAGAATTCACAGGGATTTAGGGTTTTGAAAAGCTTGTTTGAATGTGTCCACTTTAAGAGACGGGTAAGGTAAATATATAGGTGTTCCGAAGATTTGGTAGTGTAACGATGGAAAGGGTTTGGAATGAATGAAATTTTAATGTCAAGTAGCTATGAAAAGCAATATGATGTACTGTAGCAGCAGGAGGAGTTCGATGTTTTGAACTAGGTATTATCAATAGGAGGTTAACTAAGATAGATCCAAAGAGAATAACTTCTTACAAAGTGCCCTAAATGTATGTGGTAGTTGCAAAGCTGTAGATCTGTCACTGCTTACAAGATAGTCTATAACTCAAAAGAACAACACCAATTAAAAACCGATCAAAATGTTAATTGACAAGGACATGAAATTACACAGCAACAATTGCTTTTCCAATGGACAAAATTGTCTCAATTCTTAAAAATGTCAATAATAATTTCAATAACTGATTGAATTAAGTACTTGTTTTTGTAGTTTCTAGCTTTCATCTACCACTGAATTATCTAGTTAGTGTCTCAGACCCCTTGAGCCCCTTTTGCCATTTCTTCCCATGTATTTGTGCATCCTGTGTAACTTAATCATATTATGTGTTTGCAGTTGGATATTCATCTCAAGCTTATTACTTTGGACAAACACAGTGCACCAACTTTAAAGCAGCCCTACCTTTGCTGCCGGCCCAGTTTGTCAATCAAACACCTATGTGAAGTGAGATTTCTCTCTCACCACCTTTCCTCAAATGATTTTTTCTTGAGAAGCAGGATTGAAGTTATTATTCCGCAATACTTGGTTTATTTTTCTTGATAGAACACTAGAATTATAACCCTTGAACTGAGGAAAATCAATCAATCAAGACAGACATTGCTTTTGGCAACAGTGGCTAGCAAGCCTCATTTAGTCCTATTCTACTTTATGTATCGGTGGAACCTAGTGAAACTTCTAAAACTAGCCAAATTTGACCATGATTCTAACCTGCTATTCTGAATGGCTTATGCTAAGCCCAATTAACGTGCATTTCTGAAAAAGTTTTAAGAGTGCCTTGATGCATAAGCATGTCTCAAAGCATGATGCTTCATATTCCAGCATTCATGGCTTTACAACGCTGGGGAAGTTTCTACGCCAGCACGATGTATGGCCCCGCTTTTTCCTTGGCCAATATTGATTTATAATCCTGAAATGATGTTGGTAGTAAGCCTTGTGTTTGTGCTTAATGTTTTTGCTAAATGGCATCAACAACATGTGGTCTGACCCGAACTGTGACGCGGCTCTCCTTGTTTTTTTACGCCTCAATTTCTTTACGAGGCTCATCTTGACAATATATCCACTCTGTATGCAGTATGTTGCTCACCAAACAACTTTGCAAGCTGAAGAAGTTGAAATATTGTTAGTGAAGGGGAAGCACCAGTCCGATGAAAATTTTCCCACCAAGCATCCTCAGATCCCTATGGATGAGCTGCAAATTCTAAAAGGACAAGAAACAGTGGCAGGCCTTAAAGCAAGCTGCTCTTCCAGCAGAGATCATTTGGTGAGCTTGATTCTTGCTGGATGGCAATCTTCTGCTCATGGCAGTGACTGATTTTGCTCGATCATGTGTACAAAATTACTCTTCTCATCTCCTGGCTCTTTGGTTTTGCAGATACTAGCTTATCGGCAGAAGGAGATAATCAAAAGTTGATGTTTCGGCTTCAATGGAAGAGAAAGAAAAGGCTTCCATCTCATTTATATTTTTTCAACGTTTAGATTAGTCTTTTAATTTTAATTTATTACCACTGCTTCCTTTTCTCGGAACCCAAAGCCTTGTATACGAATTTTATGTTAGATTGTGATATATACGAAAAAAGTTGCTTTTATTGTTAGCAAAGGTTCATTTCATTCATTTCCGGCAGCAGCAGAAAGGGCCCTTCACAAGTTCTTTGGAGTAGACAGTAAAATCAGAGTTGTCAAATCCCAGATCAGGTTTGACCTGGTGAAGAATCCGAATCACTACCTCATCAAGTCTTTTTAAATAAATAAAAAAAACTTTAGTAAACACGCTCTCTTGGACCTAGTAGAAAACTCAACTAAGATCAGGCTATCGGACTTCTCGGAGATTGTAGGATTAACATTGTCATTAGGATTTAAGATTCAAAGCAATTTGGCCTGGGGGACTTTATAAAAGTTTTTCCTTGCAAAACGAGGGGAAGGAGAGCTCTCTTGGGGATCTCACATATATTTTTACTGCCGTTTACGATCATTGATAGAAGTTCAAAGGACTAAAGGGGACTTATATCGTATCATTTACTCTATTTTATACCAAAACAAATTTCCGAGTACAAGACACAGTAATTTCCGTTATCATTAGTTTTGCTTACATTCTAGAATTGATGTTACAACAAACGATGATGATGATCTAAGGTTTTGTACATATGATTAGCAGTACAATAATACTGAAAAGAATGATCACTACTAAAATCAAAATGAATGGTTCAAGAGTTCTTGAACAGCTGCTCTCTGCTCTGCTCTACACAGGAAAACAAATCACCTCATGCCAGAAGCAGCGGCAGAAGAAGCTGCATTCACCATCATCTTCCTCCTTTCTCTTCTTTGGAGCACCCGTAGATTTGGTGACCTTGCATTTGTAGTTTCCTTGGACGACCTACATGATGAAATAAATTACTTGATCAATCAAGGGTGTTTTGGTAAAATCAACTGGGGTGTGGTCAAATATTTCTTACTTCTCGGGGAAGAATGGCCGGTTAAAATTTGGAACCGGCCGGGCATGGGGAACCATTGTCCTTCTAAGCTGTTTCAATGCCTTTTCTTCTTCCATCTGCAAAACATCAAGCAATAAGCAAGCTGGTAATTTACGGCAAGAGAATGCGAGAATGCAACAATAGACATGCGCACAGCACACATACCATCCTGGCAGTTTCACTCTCTTCTCTATATCTCTTATACAGCATTTCTTTCTCCTTCACCTGAAAAAACACAAAAAGAAAAAGAAAAATGGAGCTTTCTTGTTAGCACCCCCAATTGAGATGAGACATGCCACCCATGGAGCTTTCTTGTTAACACCCCCAATGAGATGAGACACACATACCGTGCTTGCTTGCCTAATTTAAATAAATGTGGTTCTACTCACCTTTTGATCAAATTCTGCCCTTTCCACAGCCCTATGATCTGCATTGAGATTGAATTGCTGAACCTGTGTAAGTGGTTTTCGCACTTTCTCTGGTAGAGGAATTGGATCCCTGCATAAGATACATCAATGGGAAAGAATGATTGACTTGTAAACATCAATAACCATTGGAAAGTTTTGAGTTCTTCCGCATCGCATACTCTTTAAGTACGGGCTGTGCTCTGAATATCCTCATCTGGGCTTCTTCCTTTTCCTTTCTCTCTCTTTCTTGCATTTCCCTCTGCATTTCCTCCTCATGCCTTACTAGACTCTCTAATTGGAAAGGTTCTGCTTTTGTGCATGGTTTGGGCTCTGGTCTTGGTGGAATCTGAATGAAGTGATGATTATCAGTCATAGCACCATGCATAATAATGAGATACGTATTGTTGAATATCTTACCACAGGATAATCAGTGGTATAAGGATAGGGATTGGCCCTATGAAATCTTGCTCTTTCCTCTTCCATCTGCTTCTGCATAAGTTCCATCACAAATTTCCTCTCTTTTTCGGCCCCTCTTTCCTGGAGATAAAGGAACAAGCAAAAAATGAATGAACAAAAACAAAAGATAACATGATTTTGCTCCATTAACTAAGGAATGAATGGACATACCTCTGTGTGGAGGTGGAATGGATTTGGCAGTGTGTTTCTTGGAATGGGATTTTCATTGGTAGGTTCTGACCTCAGTGAGAGCTGAGAAGAAGACCAACAGCACGATGAGATGCAGGTATTACTTTTATTCATATGCTACACAATTAGATATAGGATTAAAAAATGTATATGATGACTAATATACTACCTTTTCAAACATATCAACAACAGAAGAAGCCGGTGGAATCCTCTCATTTGTGGCAAAATGAAATTCTTGAGGGATCGTAACTTGCTTCTTCACATGACAGAAAATCCCCATCTCTCCCTTACTTTCAAATATCTACACGAGATAATATTAATGTCAATTTCTTTTCCAAACTAAGATTTAAGTGGCTGCTGATGTTCAATGACTTCATTTACCTTTCTATTCAAAGGCCTTGCCTTAAATTTAGGGATCTTTTCAAGCTCTTCTTTCTCTAGTTCTAAAGAACTTTTCACCATTGCTGGACGGGCCCTTAATGATGTATGAAGAACAGGGGTTTTGGGCTCTGTGAGATGATGAGGTTTCCACTGATTATTCTGTTATAGAAAGTAACAAAGGAACAATAGTGAGTAAATCTGAACTAGCGCTGCTGGGACAAAGAAGGGATATGAATGAGGATGCTCGAACCTGACAAGACACTTCCGTTGAAGCCACTGAAGCTGATTCTGCATTCTGATTTGCCCTCGCTGCTGTCACAAAATGAAACTCCTACAGAAATAAGAAATATTAGCCTACAATTATCATCATCTAGAGTAAATTTTTATTTCTTACAGCTTACCTGGAACTCAGGTCGGTGTGGTGTGCTTCTTGGTAAGGCTGGTAATGTTGGAGCTTCCAGAATCTATGTTCAATGAAGAAAAAAATTCAAGCACCCATTGAAGTTAAACAAGAGCAGTGCTAGTTGTTGGACCTGATAGGATGGAAGATGTCATAAATTGCAAAACAAGCTGGAAATACCTTCTTGTTCAGTGGTCTGGCTTTGAACTTGGGAATTTTGGCCATCATCTCTTCCTCAATCTCTGCAGTACTTTTTATTTTGACTGAGCGAACACGCTGAGCTGTTTCAAATTCAGGCTCCTTAGGCCTTGTCAGTGTGAGTTTAGGCTTCCTCTGGATAACAGAAGCAGGACCATCCTGAACATTAAATGAGAGAAATTTGTAATAAAAACAACAACAGATGCAGGCAATACAAGAACTTGGAGCAACCGAGTTCAATAAAGCACGAGTGAAATGGACTTCTGTTATTACATGTGGCAATGACAATTCTCTAGTATTTGATTGGAACTTCTTCATCATTTCTGCCATTGAAACAAATGGAGCTGGAGCTGCTTGTTCCCGAACATAAACCTTTTTAAACAAAACAAGTGTTCAACGTGTCAATAACTAACAATGTCAAAAAAATTGAATACATTTTGGAGATTTGACAAAAGTAGCATACCTTTCTATCCACTTTCTGCATTTTATTTGGAACAGATGAACAAAAGTTAGAATTGCCACTGCTAAGACCCAGTTTGGACTTGTGCATCAATGGTTGTGGGGGCTTCGCATTAACAATCTGAAATCATAAAAAAGGAAAGTCTGTTCAAGTAAACGTCTCATCAGAAGACTGTGGTTCAATGAGAAGAACATGGCAATAGTAACCAATCACCTGTCTGGACCTCCCCCCATCCAGCTTCTGTTTCTTAATTGCTTGGTTCTCTTGGGCTAAATTGGCAGTCCCAGCAACATTTTTCACATTAGGATCTCTACAATAAAAGCATGCCAGAATGCCTTATTAATATGGTACCAAACACATATTTTAATACAGAAATTAACAAGAAAGTCTACTGACTTTTTGACACTTGTTGGTTTGATTCCCTTAACTCGTGAAGACTGTGATTGACCCTTTGGCTTCACCGACGATGGATTCTTAACCAAACTAGCTATATGTCTAGCTGATTGATTCTTCTTGGAATCAGTCAATATGCCTCTGTTCCGAGAAGACCTTGGTTGCTTAGGGGTGCAGTAAGCATCATTTTTACTGCTCTTACCATCAGTGTTCTCGATTTGCAGAGAAGAAGTGCATCTGATAGAAAAACGGAAGTCAGCAGAAAGGGATGCAACAGAGACATAAAAATGATATTAAGCTATCAAAACAACACCATAAACTATCTTCTTCACAAGCACTCATTGTTTTTATTTTTCTTTAGCCATTTTAGTGTTGAAAAAAATGACAAAGGGAATAGTAACAAAAGAGCACAGTACCTTCCATTACTTTCAGCACATGCAAACCCCACCTTCTTCTCTTTTTCACAAGTAACATCACCAGCAGAAATCTGAAATATGCACCACTTCATGAGACCAAAAGGGACCAGAACTTTTTTTAAACAAAAATTTGCAGCAACCACTCACCACATTGATAAGGTTAGCATTGTTTTCTTTGTTTTCCTCATTAGAACTAGTTTCTTCCTTCCTCATTTCAGAGGATGCCGCTGGTTCCGGTAGTGGCATGACCTCTGATTGAGAGTTGCTGTCTGATGAAGAGTCAGTTGGTTTTGAATCAGATGATTCTGCGACCTGCAATTCAATTTCAATGGGCTAAATTGACAATAGAAAATAAATCAATAAAATAAATAGAAATGATATAAAGGAAAATAATAAAATCAATAATTACCTTATGCAATTGGTCTGCTTGACTAAAATCACATAAGGTCTCTACCTTAAATGATCTACCAGTCTTTATTCTAGGCATAAAAGCTGCAACAAATCAAATCAAATCAAACAAAAACAGAAAAAGAATCAATCAACTACTAAACTCTTTAATCTTTAACAACAACAGTAGCATCAACACATACAATTCTCAATTTAGTCCCCTAATTTCATTATTAATTAATTAATTATCTCTCTCAATTCTAACTATTCCTTTTTTGCAACTTAATTAATCAAAATTAAACACAAACAACTCTCAACTTCCTAATCTAAAACCCTAAAAACTCATGATCAAGCTTCTCTCCCTCTCTAAATATACCCAATTTCTTAATCTCTCACCTCGAAATTCCAAATCAAAACCTAATAACACAAACACAACCCTAAAAATCACAAACAAACAAAAAAAAAATCCCTAAAACAGACCACCATCAAGACTCTCTCTCTCTACCTTCCTTAATTTCTCGATTCCCCTCCCAAAATCCAAAATCAGATTCGAAAAAACCCTAATTTAACCGTAGAGTCGCAACAAAATCCTCCTGATTTCATCAAATCAAACGAAAACTCAACCCTAATTACACACAAATGTTCATTAATTCAATAAACAAAAACTTAAAAATAATCCGTTCCCCAGTTTCTCAACTGTAAAACAAAAACAAAGAAGAGAAGAAATAAAAAGAATCATCAACCAAGAGAAAGAGAGACATACGAGAAGGAGCATAGGCCGCTGTAACATCGAACCAAAGCTCAGCGTTTCTAGAATCTTCATCCGATTCTCCTTTCACAAAATCATAAAACTTCGGAGCCGAAAACTCATACATCTCGTCTACTAACATCAACGTCTTCGTATTCTCTTTCAACGATGTCGTCGTCGTAGCAGTCAACGATGTCGTCGCATTAGCAGTCAACGATGTCGTCGTCGTAGCAGTGGTAGCGGTCGAAGAATCGTCACTCTCTGCTGCCATTTTTCTTAACAGAGAAATCTCTTCCGTTATTTCTTGAGAGAGAGATTGGGAAATTAGGGATTTTTTTTTTGGAGGAAGAGGAGAAGAGAGATTGAAGAGAAATGAAAGAGAGAGAGAGTGTATAAAATCAACGCTGTGAGGGTTAACGGTCGGATATTTTTGAATTTGGGAACTTGGCTAATGAGGAGGATGGTAGAGGTGTGGCTCTTCGCTTTGTTGTTTTTCTAACGGCTATATTTCTGGTCTGGACGAGTTGTAACGGTGTCGTTTTTATGGGTTGATTAATTATTTCCTTTTGTGTTTAATTTTGGATGATTTATCCACCCTCTACGGTTTGTTTCAACGGTGTCGTTTAAAACTTTTAATTTTATACTTGCATTGATTTTAGAGTATGAAGAGTATTAGACATTAAAAGAAAATATTGATAAAGAAAGAATGTATTGATTTTATTTTTTTTTGTTTTTATAGTACTGCTTTTATTTTTAATTTTGAAAATACTTCTAAAAGAAAGTATTTGGGATGGAAAAATTTATCAGTCTGCTTCTTTAATTACCATCTAATTATGATTAATTAAATTTATTGTATTTTCAATTATATTATGCATTAAAATATATTTTTTTAGATATTACATCTTTTAAAATTGATATAATTGGTATAGTATCAAGGATTTAAATAAATAAAAAAAGAATTTGAACAAAGACACACGTTCAAAGTGGACTAATTTTTAGTTCCTCCATCCATTTGTTTATTTTTTGAGGTTTGATGTAAATATGATATAAATCTAATAGATACTGACCTGATGAAATCTAAATGAATAAATAGTTTTTGAATAATTTTTATTTCATGAGTAACAAGTGAGGTATAAATATTGTTAAATATTTCAATCTAAAACTTGTCTTGAACTAAATTCAAAATATATATTTATATTATATTGATATATTTATAAAACATTTAGATTTTTTAATGCAATATTATATATACATATCTCAATATTGACATAAAATTTACCCATATTTTGAATTATATATATATATATATTAACTATTTTATCTCTTATTGAATAATAAATAATAGTTATATAATGGATACCCATATGAATACCTAAAATTCAATAAATAGTTCATAAATATTTAATTTTTTTAACTAATAAATAAAATATAAATATATAAAAAAATTCAATCCATGAATATATATCATCTCTACACGCAGAGTTGGCATGTAAGATTTAGAAAAGTTGAAATCTCCAAAAATAAATAAGTATTTAAATAATATTGAATTTGAAATCTTGAAGTATTAGATATGTCCAAATTTTCATATTCTAATAACTGCATTAATTGAATAATTTCCAATATTAAGGGGGAGTTTTATTTTTTTATTTTTAGTAATAAAAATAAAAAGTAAATCAGTATTATTAAACTCACTTGATTTGACAAGTCAACTAGATGATTTGACAAGTCAACTAAGTGATTTATTGATTTGGCTTGAATCAGATTTAAAATTAAATTAAATTAAATAAAAGTTGACTTTATTAAACCATGTAGTTGGCTACGTTAAAATTTGACTTGAATTTTACGTAAAATGAGGTTGTTTTATTTTTAAAAAAAAAACTTAAAATAATATTATTTTGAATTGAGATGAATTAATCTAAATTAACTTTACTCGGTTTAGTAACTTTGCTTTTCTGCAAACAAAGTAGAATTATAGACAAAAGAGTTGAAGAAATGATAATGCTCGAGAATTATTACAATCTGATCTGCTCAGAGATTCCTATTTATACATATGAAATGTAAGAACTATGTTTACGGCTAGGATGCAAACCCTTCCTGCCATGTCATTGAGCCTGGTACAATGCTATCCTCCATCACTACTATCATGAATCTCAACATCTCCTCCTTGATGGAAAAGGAAATGCTCGTGACACATTTATTCTTGTACACTGTCAAGCTGTCTGAAACTATGGGACCTTAATTTCTGCTGATTGTTAGGATGAAGTAACAATATTCTTCATGCCCTGAGGCCTGAATGCTGTGTGGTATTCCTAGAATTCAAAGATATATAGCTAGACAGAATCGTGCTTCTCAAAGAATTTGCCAGTTCTTTGATAATTTTGGCATTTCGGGGGCCATGGATGATCGATCCTTCTTTCCAGAATCAATGATCTTCGAAACATTTGCTAAGAACATAATTGCTTCCTGATTTATGTCAGAATGAGTTGCTCTAAGTAAAATTCTCTTTTACCATTTTAACATAATGTTAGCAGGTAACTATGCAAAGTTTATGGACACTTTGTAGAGTTGAATACCAACTTATCGCGGCTAGTAGATGCATTTATGGATAAAATGAACAAGTATAAAAGAGCTCCAGATGAGCTAGCCAAGCGACTTGTCTGATAAAAAAACTGTAAGTTTTTATTTAATTGTTAAATCATGCTCAAATTTTGTTAAGGGGTTCTACTGATCCATTTCTATAACCAACCGAGATCAGAAAAGCTCTCGAATCAAACCTCCAAGGATGCTGCATTTTTATTTTTTCAGTTTTTGTATTTAATTTTGGATCATAGCATTTATTTTTCTTATCTGCTCAGGATTTTCTTGTCCTTTTTGGATTAGGTTGGTGAGAGAACTATTAGACTGTATTCTATTTTTTTTCTTTTTTGCGATAGTCATTTGTAAAATAATTATATTAAGAAATAACGGTGCAACACTATGGTTCTAGTTTGGCCCTTTTCGTGATTTTCTGTCTTGCTGTTTTCTTTCAACCCTAGTCTAGTTGGTTCAGGCAGTGTCAGTAATAACTTACTGGTAATTCATGACTTGGTATAATCTTCTGATTTCTTGTTTTTGTAATCAAGGCTAATTATTGCTACCGTTCTGCTATAGTTATGGCAAGAATGCGATACGTTCTGAACTTTGAAAGAGTTAAGAAATTCAAATGAATTTGAACATCTCCATGAATTTAATGACTAGCTCGTTACTGCTCCATGAGGGCTAATAAACAATCTGCACAGTAGATATGGTATCAGTAAATGCAAAGGTCTTCTACAGGTTGAGATTTTGTGCTGCTCAAACAAAGAAGACATAGAATTATGGCACAAAAGCTATAGTCCTACATGTTATTGAATCAAGAGGGTGGCATGTGCTGAGGTCCCTAGCTAGGCCATTTATGAGTTTTATTCCTCTTAGACTTACGAAGTTGAGAAGAAGGAAATACATGGTATTCTGACAAAATTAATGAGGGACATGCAAGATTCATGAAAAGCTTCGAAGTTATGTCCAAACATAAAAAACTTATTTAATGCATAGTAAAAGACCCCAAGTATTGAAAACTAGTCATGTCAAATGCATGCATGAGGTATCTAGAGCAGATTTAGTGAATTCTAACTAGCAAGAATAGCTCATGATACCTGCATGGCAATGAAGCCAGCTAAAACTCCTATTGGATTTGGGGATATAAGTGGCCTCAATCTCTCTGGCGTTTCCAACTGCTAACAATATCAGTTAACTCCTGCACGAACCAGCAATGCCGCGCTTCGTTGGGCACTTCTTACTACTTGTTCTCCTGGTTTCTGGGCTAGATATATATTGCTCATTCGGACTGTGAATGTGAGATTGTGTTCGAGTACTTCCCTTACTGCCTGGATTTTCTCACAGGCTATTACTACCTTAAGCTATCAAAAAAATGTTAGTGGCCATATCTATAAACTCAAGAGATTAATTAGCGAAACATGGACCGGTGGCACAGTTGATTTGTTTGTGCATTGAGTACGTGGTACTGAGGGGTACGGAGCCTTGGATAATTAAGGGCTGATGTCATATGTGTAAGCTTCCTGACAAGTTCAGAACTCATCTCAGTTTCCCTATTTCTGAATGGATGGACTGCAATACGCATGACCCTTTTCATTTTCTCTTAGTTTCATTCACTCTAAAAATTGTTACTGACCAACTGTTATTGGCTTGATGCAGGATCGTCAAAGAGGTTGAAGTTTTATGGATCACGGGACGGCATGCCCTCTTGATTGAGATGCTAGTATAAACTACAAAGTCAATCTTAAATGGTTTACGTTAAACCATGCAGTTTAATGAATCAAATTGCTGTATCTCAGTAAATTTTCATAGAACTAGAATTTTGGTTACAAGCACTGTATGCACGATTCTTTTGGAGATGGAAAATATATTAAGACTCTAAGCAATGGCCACACCACTGATGTAAAAAATCACTAATTCTGAAAGGTCAAATTCTGCCGCTGGCTACCATCCATAGCTAGTAGTTACAGAAGTTTGGCAATCTCAGCCCAATCTGTGAGAGGCAGAGTTCATGAACTTAATTAATCTAAAGCAATCGTATTTCGGGATCAACTCTCAACATTTAAGCAAACGATGCTGACCGATTTCATGTTATTTTAACTTCTAATTCTGAAATAGGAGGTTCTGATCAATTGGACACGGACTTGTTATATTC
>Ga0325405_1002740_pt1 | contig 18156 bp, 9 predicted proteins | sample PopdelMetagenome_21_FD_205663 | JGI IMG/M metagenome (GOLD analysis project Ga0325405, IMG submission 205663) | Populus deltoides microbial communities from Bellville, Georgia, United States - Xylem-Control-R2 | ecosystem: Host-associated > Plants > Phyllosphere > Stem > Wood/Secondary xylem...
GTTCCTATAGCCTCATCCACTCCTGCAAGTTCATTTCATTACCAATTAAATTTTATTTCAACAAAATCAACTTGTCATCAATTTAATTATTTCATCAACAACATCACCACAAAACCACTTTACTTATCAAACCAGCAAAACAACTCACTGTTAATTTAATTACTTCATCAGCACATCACCATATAATTCATTTAATTTTCAACAACAATATCAACTCATCACTAACATAATTCTTTCATCATCAATATTACCACATAACTCATTTAACTATCACTCAATAATATTAACTCATCACTGATATAATTTCTTCATCATCAATATTACCACATAACTCATTTAATTATCACTCAACAAATTAACTCATCACTAATATAATTCATTGATCATTAATATTATCCCATAATTCATTTAATTATCATTCAATAATATTAATTCATCACTAATATAATTTTTTCATCATCAATATTATCACATAACTTATTTAACTATCAAACAATAATATTAACTCATCACTAATATAACTCATTCATCATCAATATTACTATATAACTCATCTAATTATCACTCAACAATATTAACGCATCACTAATATAACTCCTTCATCATCAATATTATCACATAACTCAACAATTAATTATTGATCCAACATTTTCATTTATTTTCTTTCTCTAGGCCGAAACCTCTCCTCCAAACAACCCATAATTATTGTCTTCTTCAATTTCAAAAAATTGAAACATTACCCACTATTATTTCATTTATGAAAACATTAATTCATCATAATTTCATAAATTAACCCATTCAACCTCACAACTCATACCATAATTATACACTAATACAATTGAATAAAATCTTAACATACTAAATATATCAATTTAATTGAGAGGAAAAGATTTGTTACCTTTTAATACAAAGAAATAAGAGATGGAAAGCTTGAAATCACCACACAAATTTCTTTTCTCTTTCCCCCCTTATTTTCCTCTCAATGCCTCCCCTCTTTAATAAAAAATCTTTTGTTTCCCTTTTGAGATTTTTTTGTTCAAACCCTTCCTAATAAACTTTAATCACTAATTATATCTACTTCCATTTTTATTTTTGTGAATTTATTTTGGATGAACTTTGATAAATTTCACTCAATTCTTCTCCCTCTCAAACCCTAATATGGCCGGCCACTCCCCCCTTAAATTCCACTCCCCACTTGTTTATATATTTACAAGTTTTCCCCTTTTTTTCATTTAAGTCCTTCCTTGTTTTGTTTTAAAACCATTTGGCCCTAAAGTTTGACTTATTCAATTTAATCTTGTCCCACATTCACATTATTAGATAATAATTTCCACTTCATTAACTTCTACACACACACACACACACACACACACATTTGCCCCCTCTTTTTTTCTAAGTCAAAAAATACAGGAATTTACCCGGGAGTTACATTATATATTATAATAATGACTTGGGTTTAGGCCCAACCTAATTATATGGGCTGAACCCAACCTGATTAAGCTGAGTCTAGCCTAGAAGGAAATGGGCCAAGACCAGCCCAAAAAGACACTAGGCTGTAGCGAGCCCACAAGGAAACTGTTTCGGGACTGACCCAAAACAAACTCCTTTCACTTTTTTTCGCTGGACTCAGCCCAGCCACATGGGTTGGGTTGATAGTCCAGTCCGAAGCAACCATACAGTAACCAGTTAATGATATTTCTTGATGTAGAAACATGAACAGTGCATGTCCTGCATGCAAGTAAGCAGACCATGAAGAGGAGAAGGAGGAGGAGAGTGTTACCTGGAACAAAGGGGCTTTGGTAGCTGAGCTGACGATGGCTTGTGGTGGTGTGGCTCACGGACAGTGGTTCCAAGCATCGGTGGGAAGAAAAACAGCAACCTCCCTTTTTCCTCTGTTTTTTTACATTCTCTTCTTTCGTTCTGGATGAACTTTCTCTTCTGTACCCCCCAAAGCCCCCTTGTTTTTGTTTTTGTCTCAAATTTTCTTTTCTTTATTCCCCTCTACTCTCCCCTGTTTTCCCCTGTCTTTGCGTTAATGTTTCTCTCTTCTTTTTCTTTTACTTTCTACCCTCCCTTCTCCTTTCTTTTTTTTCTTCATTCGTCTTTATTTTTTTTCAAAATCTTTCTCACTTCTAAAATACATTGTCTTCTATTCCCTATTCGTTTTCACTTCTCTTTTTTTTTTCTTTTTTTTCCTCATTTTTTTCTTCGTTGCTTCCCTCTATTTATAAACAGAAGAAGAAGGGGGTCACCATATCATGTCTCGTCGTGCCACAGGATAGGGTGGTTTGGGATGTCTTCTGTAAGGCATGGCTCCCCTCTCCTTTCTTCAGCGTTATTGCAGGGCGTGTAGAGGGGAGTACGACTTCTTAGTGTTTGGTCAAGTTGGGGAGAGAGAGAGAGAGAGAGCGCAAAAAAAAAAAATTCAAAAACCTTCTTCTTCCCCTGCAGCACATCTAGGAGATGAAGAAGAAGAACAGTGTCATTCAAAACGACACTGTTTCAGGCTTCTTTTTTTTTTTTAATGAACAGTTTATGAAACGATGTAATTTTGACCAAAACGCGTCATTTTAATTTAAAAGAAAATGACGCCAAAATATGTTAATTTCCAAATCAGTCCTTAATTTTTTAATTGTTCAATCAAGTCCTCAATTGTAAAATTTTAATTTTAAAAATCAATTCAATTGTATCCCTGGAAAATTCCAACGTCGGCCCTGATGTTGGCCTTTTTTTCACTTTAGTCATTGGTTTTCAATTTGTGTATTTTAACCTTCAATTAATAAAAAAAATCAATTTCTTCAATATAGCCCCTGATTCGGTCCATTCCAGCCCCTTTATTTACGCGTCTTTTCTAGTTTAGTTCTTGGTTTCGGATTTCTTCAATCAAGTCCCCAATTGGCCATCAAACTTTAATTTCTTCTAATGAAGCCCCTGATTTAACCAAATCAACTTTTAAAAATTATAATTTAACCCCTTAACTTTAATTTCTTCCAATTAAAGTCCAAATTGACTCGAGAATCATTTTTTCTTGCAATCAAACCCTTTATAAATTTAATTAAACCTTAAATAAAATTTTATTGAGTCCATAAACATCTGATTTTGGACATTTCTTCCTCAAAATAAATTTTTTTTGGTCAACAGGGCTCTCATCAGTCAAAATATATTGTCAAATTTTAATTTTTGTATTTTTTAACCTTCTCAACCAATTTTTGATTATTTTCTTGGCGCTTCGGAATCCTTTATTCAGTGCTATAACTTTTTGGTTTTCTTCCGAATATATTTTTTGATTTTTTTTATTTTGTATTTTTTTTTGTGGGGACCCAAAAATAGGTAACAACAATTATAAAGACATAATTTAGTGTGGTTACAACACCTTATAAATTACAAGCATAAATTAGTCTACAATTACAACATTTAATCAATACCAGGACCTATTTGATAGGAAAGGCTCGATAACCTTTTTATAAGGATTGAAGCCTTCAAAAGAAGATACTTGTAAAACACATAAGACCATGAAAATTGCCATAAGTAATTACATCATTATGATTATTATATTTTGCAACTATATGAACAAAATCAATAACATTAGCCCTTTCTTTAAGCACATCAATCTATGTTCTTTTTAATTTAATACCTTCTTATCAACCATTGATAAGCTCTTCTTTTCCATTAAACACATTTAATTATTGTCATCATAGATGTAAACTACCTGACTTACCATATATTCCATAACCCTTCTCAATTTTTCACTCACTTTTTTTATATTTATTGAATTCTTTATAATGTTTTCATTTCATATTCCCTTTCAACGTCGTATTTTATCTATACCCCATTTTATCTTATAATTATATTTAGTTCATTTTGTTATTTCATTTCATAACCCTCTTAATTCATATCATATTTCTAAATTACCATCATATGCCTTCCTGACCTTCCTAAGCATTTATTTCATTCCAACCAATTAAAATCATTAGTTCATCTCATCATCCATTTATATCATTATTGGCTTATCAATATCACTTTCAGACTCAATGTCTATTATGTCTACCAAGACTCTTCTAATCAAAATTTTAAACTCAATGTACTTCCAACCAATTCTAGCTTGAACATACATTTCTTTCATTCTCATATGCTTTATACTCATCTGGTTTCTTCAAAAAAAAATATCTTAAGTATTTCTTAAACTCATTTATAGAACATTTCAATGTTTTTTTCCAACTTAAATATTTCTTATATCCATTGATGGCAAGTTCCAATATTTTTCCAACTCAAATATTTCTCATGCCCCTTTAAGACACATTACAATATTTTTCTCACTCAATTAATTTTTATGCTCATTTATGGCACATTTCAGTATTTTTCCAACACAATTATTTCTCATGCCCATTTATGGCATATTATAATATTTTTCAAACATAAATATTTCTCATGCCCATTTATAGCACATTACAATATTTTTTCCCCACAATTATTTTTCATGCCCATGTAGCTCATTTAAATAATAATTATGTCTTATCCATACATTTCTAGATTTATCCATTCATCCATAAGTTTGATTAACACTTTAATCAACTTATTAGATTCATTTGATCCATTTCTGTATTTAAACTCATACTCTTTATTATTTAATTTTTAATAATAAATAATCACTAATTATTTTAGGAATTTGTAACTCATACTTCAAGTTTAATAACCCTCATTGTTGTAGTTGGATTAACATTTAAAATATTAGACCTGTCATTATAATTGATATAAACTTTAACACATTAAATTCTACCATTATTGTTAATTTTATTTTTCTCAAATCCAACTTTCACTATCATGATTCATTTAATTTTTATATATTATTTTTCTACTATATATGTGTATCTCACCTATCATTTTTTTTTCATATCAATATATACACCATGTTTGATTTTTACACTAGTCCCTATTTTTGCAATGGGGTGGAGGAAATCCCTTATATCTTGGCACAATTAAGAAAGGATTTTAGGCTTATAATGTTGATATGCAATAGATAGTGGGTCCAATAATGTTGATATTGCTAACTCGATTCATTTGATCATTTGTATAAAAGAGCAATGCAAGCTATTGAAGAAGAGATGATTTCTCAAGATCGATACATGGTTGCGTAGCAAGCATCTAAAGAATCACTAAATAAGGTTTGTCTTCTAGCATATAAAACATTTATAAAATTTTATATGTGAATAAAATTCTATTTTAATAAATTATAGAGGTTGTGTAATCAGTAGAAAATTTAAATAGCCAAGCGTGATTAACTGGTTAACAACTGTGTGCAAATATAAAAGAAAGGGTTAATATCAAGAAGTCAGCTAAGAGCATGATGAGTGCTAATAAAGAAATGATAGATATTTCTTTAAGAAAATAAAATGAAAACTTTAAAATGAAATCAGATGCTAATAAAAAGAAGAGTTGGTTAACCAAAATTAACATAGAATAGAGCCCAATATATAGCATAGTTAGAGGAAGAAATGAGTGCTAGAAAAGTTGTTAAATCTAACATAAGAAACTATAAGAAAAGAGTTGATTTTTTAAAAGAACAACTCATGGTATTACAATCTGAGATAGAAATTCAAGAGGAAGAGCTGATGTTGCTAAAAAAACAATACTTTAGAATGGAAAAATAACTACACAACTCAAAGCAAAAGTGTTAAGAATGTCGAGATTACATCAACAATTTTGAGGTCCAGATTAACTCCAAAATAGTTGAGCTTGACATCGAAAAGAAGGAGCTGCAAAAAGCAATAACTAAAGTAACATATCTGGAAAACAAAAACAGAACGAATACTTGAAAGAAATAATGAGGCTTTAGCTTCCAGTATTGGTTTCCTAGTCACAGACAACACTTTATTCCATGACTAGATAAGACAAATGATAAGGCAGGTTGAGCAAGCAGCATGTCAGGCCGAGAGATTACAGTAGTAGGCTACCCAAGTTGGAAATGATGCTATGAAGTATTGAGAGCACTTAAATGCAACCACCGCTTTTATTATAAATATATCTAATAAAGGCAATGCTTTCTATGAGTAGTGATATATAGTTTTTTCTAACTTTTCTAAGTTTGATTTATAAAAAAAATATACGAACTCTTTTTATTATATGTAATGAAAGGGCTGAAAATCAGATTATCTTTCATTTAATATGTTTGGAATTCAATCATGATAAGAACTTGGTGAAATACTCTTTTATAACAATCAGCCAAAATAAAAAATCTTGCCTAAAATCAAGAAAATAGAAGTTGTGAATCAATTTTAAAAAAGCTAACCCATATCCAACATAAACATACATAAACCTCAACATGAAAACATTTTAGAGTTTTACATGTCATATATGCAAATGTATGAGAAATATTGGCCTACCCCGTTAACGCTACCCTTTGCCAAAAAGTAAATAGAAAACAAAAAAGACATTCAACTTGGATAGAAGCAGGATAATTTTCTGAAAAAGGAAATGGTTCAATTAACCGATCCATCAGGAAAACTATTCACTCTAAAAGTACCCCCCGCATAGAATCCAATATGAAGAATATGCCCTTTTGTCCCTCACACACCCTTATCAGAAGAAAGTTTTAGATGGTTATTTGATCAATAAAAATTCATAAAATCTTACTTCTAACACCCCGAGTGCATCAAAGATTTATGTTATCTTGTCTCCAAATTCATTGCAAATTGTTGCAAACCAGATGTATCAAACACCTTCACTTTTGTTCCACCTGGATATCATGAAAATCTAAAAATGCTAGTTTCTCCCCTTTTAATTCCCCTTAATCATATCTATCAAAGCCTTATAAAAACCCATTAAATAGTTTCTCAACCACTTAAGCCCATCCAACCACCCTTTTCCTAAATGATACAATAAGAATGCACAATGCAAATACCATGTAGAAGCAGTAGGTTATTCTATCGATGGTTGTCATGAATTTAAAAGAAAGATTGATCAGCTAATTTAACATGGGTGGTTATGCTTCCAGAGAAAAATGACATATTCAGTACAATCATAAAAAAAAAATGATTCGCATGATCCACTTCCAGCTAGGGAAATATTTCGTGAGCTAGATGTTGATATTCCTAAAAATTTGAAGCTCTTGAAATTGTCAAGTACATAGGAGCACAATACCTAGAGACTCACATTAAAGTATACTATAATATAATGGCAGAAGTTATCCATGATGAGAAACGTTTTATCCATCATTTTCTCGATAGCTTGGTCGAACCTGCACTCAACTAGTATATGGATTTGAATGGCTCTAAAAAAAGGAAATGAGAGTATTTGGCTAATGCATTTTTGTAACAATTCAAACGCAATTTAAAGGTGGCTTCAACCAGGTCAGATCTTCAAAGAATAGGGATGAGAAATGATGAGTCAGTTAAGGAATACGTTTATCGTCCACTACTTGAGAATGAGCTTAATTCCATCTTTATCAAATCTTTAAAGACTCCTTACTATAATTACTTGACTTCTAAGTCATTAGCTTATTTTATGGAAGTAATAACGACAGCCGAAAGGGTGAAGCAAGGATTGAAATTAAAAAGGATCTGGAATTCAAAAAAAAAAGGTTTGATGCTATGCCGATTGATAAATGAGAAGATAACTCTCACTTGAAAAGTATAGATGAAGATCATTTTATGCCTCAACATCGTAATCATTTTCCTTAAGTGCTAATCAGATTTGAACTAATAAGAAACCACATGGAAACTCACAATATCTCAAGCAAGCTTTATCGCCCCTTTATTTATCTTTTAAAAAGATGTTTTAAAGATTGATAAGTATTTGACAAATCATTCCAATTCCTTAGAAACCATTTCTACCCCCATATCCAAAGTGATGTGAGCCTAACCAAATATTATCATGATTGCACTAGTGGGCATAACATTGAAAATTTCTGTACTTTTAAAGACAAACTCCTTCAATTTATCAAGGCAGAATGGATCACCTTTGAGAAAGCCCTAAATAAATACTCAAACCCACCTCAAAATCATGCCTTTGGAATTGTAGTTAATGCCAATGAAAAAGGAAAAAGAGGTGAAATAGTCTTAAGGGCGGCCATGGAAAATCTATATGGAATGTTAATGTAAGAAGGATACCTCCAGGTGCTATCTAAGACCCAAATTATAGGGGATCTTGACAAGTTTTGTAAATATCATTGCAAATATGGTTATGACAATGATTTTTTTTTAATGAATTCCATTAGAAGGTTGAGATGATGATGACTCTTGGAATATTAAGAGTTGAAGATATCAAAATTGATTCTAGAATTGGAACGATAGTATCCCAAGAGCCAAACGATAGGGTATGTCGATCATCTGGGAAAGAAGCTTCTTACCAAGGATCAGTCTATAGTGATGCACAATATACTACTCATACAGGCACAGTTCAAGGCTTATGCTTGAATATCTTTTTTGAGACCTTAACATGGTCATCAATGGAAACTATAAGGAGATGTAGACTTTTTTCCAAAGAGAGCAATAAACTCTTCTATGAACCTATATTTTCCAAATTACACACCCAAAGAACCAATATCATCTCTTAGAGGCAAAACATACTTAGAGGTGAATATTATGCTACCTTAGGGATAAACCATGTGTCGTTCCTTGATTGCTTACCTAACCATGTGAAGATTATGACATTAACATACCAGGGTATTTTACTCTATTAGACACATAATAAAACTCAAAACTATATGTGTGAGCCTGGTACTAAGCAATAATAGAAAATCTAGAACCCTAAAACACGGTACCATACTCTAAGAGTTGGCATGCTAGTGGTAAGATCAAATCCCTTGCATTACAAGATCATAAGATCTTGAAGGACCAAGTTTTGCTCTCACAAGGAATTCTATCTGTATAATTGCATCTGATGTGAGTAGTTTGACTCAAAAGCTTGTTAGTGAAAGCAGTTGAAGGAAATCAAGTTAGCATAAGATGAATCACTTCGTCATATGAACCTAGTATTTGTGAATGGTTTACTTCACTGGCTCACTTTGGAAAGAGACAAATTTATATTTGATAGGAACACGGAAAGTTACGAGTTGTTTCCAATTTTCCCATTAGTTTATGGATATGATAAAGATACATAGATCATGATTAGCTAGTATAAAAGGAAACTTCCCATAACCTGTATGGATGATAAACGTAGCTTATGGAATTATGGGTAATGAAAAGTTATAATAGAAAAGAATGACACAAAAGGTATACGGTAAACATGAGTATAACAATGGGGAAGAGACCTTGTATGAGCTCTTTTGTATTTTACGATATCGACATTGTAGTAATAGGAGGATACTTTTATAATGTAATGCTTTCAACTTAAAAATTAGAAGCATTAACATGTTGTAACAAGGGAATGGACTACTTTATGCATGTTTCCCATTTAAGACCATTCCCAACATAGCAAACAGATGGAAAAAATAGTGGTGAATGCTGAGAAGACATTGGCATTGCTAAACAAGCTAAATTAAAAAGGGTTGTTGCATTGGCAATCCTTTTATTATAGAACTTTACTACTCTTATTTTGTTATTATTATGTTTTGCATGTATATTGGGATCTCATCACATCTTTTAATGAAATATACATTTCCTTTATCTCTTTATTGTTTTGAAATCAAGATATGTTGTTGTGAAAATAATATTTAGCATTTTATTGTTGTCCATGATTGGATAAATATAATGGTAAAAATGATTGAACCCTAACGCATGTTATATAAAATATTAAGAGGCAATCCTCACCCTTTTTAAAACTTTTTGACACTCATAATTGATTTCATGGATCTATTCAAAGCATTTTGAGCAAATCAATTTTGTAAAACAAAAAAACCCTTTCGCCAAAATATTTCTAAAAAATTGAATTTGCTTTTTGATTTTAGAAATAATTCAATGTTTACTTCAAACAATGTTTAGACACCATTTTGTAACGAATCATTCAAGTAATTTATATTTTAAGGTGACCAAATAATTTTGAACCATGACATGAAAAAAAAAAACTCACATCTTATGCGTCTTATGCCATACTTTAGTTTTATGTATAATCGCATGTGGTTCGATTTGCTAATTAGTGATTCACAAAAACACAGTCCCAAACCATTACACAAGACGAGAATAAAATTTATTGATTATGACTGCTTACGCTTGAAATGATGAAAAGCTATATTTGTTATGCCATCATGTTCTAAAAATATACCCCTTGTTGTACTTATTTGAGTCTAAATAAGTTTTTCTTTCATAAAACATTGACTAGAATCACACCTCATACTAGGGCAAGCAGAAATTTAAAGATCAAAATCAAAGGCAGGTCGTGAATAGCCAAAGAACCTAAGAAATCAAAATGATGGAGGTGGCATTCCCAAACAAAGAATAAAAATGACTAAGTCAAGGTCAAAACAAAATAAGGATGCTCCACTAAAGCAAACAAAAAAGGGGCAAATAAAAGAAATACAATTGAAAGATACAATGACAGTGATCCTAAGTTTTTAAAACCTTGAAACAGTTTTTGAGATTACAAATCTCATTCTTTCGTAGTCAAGAGTCCTAGCCTGCACCTTTAAAAAATTCATTCTAATCAAGCAAGCAAGAAACTTAGACCAATAAATGGTGTTCTCAAAATGTGAAAGAATTTTTTTCACAAAAATCATGACATTACGAACAAAGCTACTCATTATTATTCATGTTGATAAATAAATGCTAAAAATAAGACATTTTTTTCTCAATAAAATCTCGAGTTTTACTCGAGCCTCTTTCTTTGATTGAATAAAAGATTAAATTATCTTTCTTTCCTACAGATTAAACCCACAGGAATTGTAAGAAATTCAAAACAAATTGACTATATGGGATGAAGAGTCAAAAGACCAAAAGAACTCATCTTAGAAATTAGAAGCCTCATCCATCAAACAATAAAGAGATGACAAGAAAAAAAAGGGTCTATATTTCAAAACAAGTAAAATACATGCATAAACATCATAAAGATATTTTCAGGAATGTTTTAAGGAAGATTTCTCAAAAACAGCTAAAAGGTTCAACAAATGTGAACCATTGGAAATCCAGTCAAGATATAACTAAGAGTGAATGGAAAAATAAAAACAAAAGATGGATCATCTTAGAAGAAGAGAGGCAAAACATTTCATAGAAAATCCAAGGCGCTATTATTCGTGAAAAATCCTAGATATTTCTCACACCACGGGCAGATCACCTAAACACAAATCATTCATGAAAGATCCTATATATTTTTCACACAACAGGCATGTTACCTAATCACAAACCACGAGAAGATCACCCAAACACAAACCATTTGTTAAAGATCCAAGATATTTTTCACATAATGGGTAGGTTACCCAATCATAAACGATACGAGTTACTTGATCATGAACCATGGGCAGGTCACCTGAACAGAGACCACATCTAGGTTACTCGATCACGAACTACGTATAGGTTACTCAAATACAAACCATTCATGAAAGATCCTAGATATTTTTCACATAATGGGCAGGTTACTTGATCACGAACCACAGACAGGTCACCCAAACATAGATCATTGATGACAGATCCTTGATATTTTTCACACAATGAGTAGGTCACTCGAATAGAGATCATGAGTAGGTTACCCAATCACAAACCATAAATAGGTCACTCGAACACAGACTATAAGCAGGTTACCAGATCATAAACAATGATTAGGTCACCTGAATAGTGACCATAAGCAAGTTACTCGATCATGAACCACAGACATGTCACCCAAACATAGACCATTCATGAGAAATTATAAATATTTTTCACATAAAGGGTCAACGCTCAAATACCAAACACCATTTTCTTTTCTATACAAGCTTACTTTTTAAAGTCCTTTAGAAGACTTTATACCTAAAATATTATAAAAAGGGGGAGTAAGTGTCATAACCTAATTTTCGATCCCCCTATAAAAATATTTATTTTCATTAAAATATTTTAAAAAAATAAAAATCTGAAATCTGAAAATATTTTTAGGATATGAGAGGGATAAGTCTTTCAATTGCCACAGACCAAAATGCCAGAAGATTGTCAAATTGGGATATTTTGGTCAAATGAGATGAAGAAAGACTTGATAGAAAGAAAATTGAGGTTGAAATTCAAAGTTGACCAAAATTATAAGAATTAATTAATTTGAAGGACTTAATTAAACCTCTAATAAGCTTAATCAACTTATTTAATGACTTAATTGAAGGAAAATCATGTTTGCAGGCATAATTCGAATCAATTCATAAAGATCAGAAGATTCAATAAATAATCGAAACTTTGAAATGCTATATTGTTGTAATCAGGGGTTTAATTGTAAGATATTTAAAGGTTGAATGCTTATTAAAGGTTAAATTAAAGAATTTTAAAAATAAAGAATAAAGTGCAAAAGGCGCGTGAGTTCATGGACTTAAACTAATCAAATTAAGTGTTCAATTAAAATAAATTTAAAGATTGAAGGCTAACTGAGAGTCAAGTTAAATAATTTCAAAACCAAAGATCAAAGTGCATAAAACGTGTGAGTTCAGGGACTTAAAGTAATCAAATCAGGGGTTAATTTGAAAGAAATTGAAAATTTAATGGTTAATAGGGGTCAAATTGCATACTCTAGAAACCAATGACTAATTTGTAAAATGCTCTTAAATTAAAAGATTTAAATCAAGGTTTATAGGGGTGCAATTGCAAAAAATAAAAAGTTTATGAGTCAATTGAGGGTGTATATGTTAGAAATTAGAAAGACAGGGATTAACTTGAAATTTACCAAAATCCCAATTAGAAACCATAATTCCTAGGGTTTAAATATATCACATGTCACTCATTTTTTAATAGAGAGACCGAATGACATGTCGTCTCATCCCTATTTATCATCTTCTTTAGCAGATAAAAGTTGATCGAGATACCACTTTGAGATGAATGAATGTTGCATCTCTGACTACCTCAAGGGCTCTAACCACCACCTCTTTTGAGATGAATGATCGGCTACTCCCATCAAACATTTACATCTCATTTGCTTCAAAGATGTTGACAACATCTTGTCTATAATCAGCCTCCTTTGCATTGATAGATGTAAGCTGATTGGAGGCCAATCTTTCAATAAATGAATAACAAGTTCTAGACCTCCAAATCAGATGAGGTTTGTTTCTAATGGTAGATATACATCCTTTCTATATGATTCATGTTTTCTTATGACACATTTATATCTTATTTTCATGATGATCTCGCCAAAGTGTCTCATTTAATCAACCATAACTAAAGAAGAAAAATTCCATATTTGAGTAGATTTTGTGGTTTTCTTTCTCTTAATAGGTTTGAGCTCATAAAAGGACAAAATGGACCAGAATACACCTTTTTAAAGAGGTTAGAGGAGAGGATGAGGAAGAATCTTCCATAAACCACCCATCTTGTGCAAAACCACCATGGGTTCACAACTTCTAGTTTTGGTTTGCTTATAAAAAGGCAGGTGCTCTTGAGGAGAAAAAATAGGGGACGATAGAGAGAAAATAAAGAGGAAAATAGAGAGAGAGTAGAGAAAAATCCTTGAGTAAAAAGAGAGGAAAATTTAAGAAAATCATGTCAAAAGTTGAAGGAAGGAAAAAAAAAAAACAAGTTCATACAAGCTAAAGATTAAAAGCTTGTTAGAATGTTTTTCAAGTTCTTGCTAGAATATTTATTGTGCATCTATTATGATTAGTTGTAGTTTAATGGACAATATTTGTGATTTAATATGTCTAATAATGTTTTAAACTAATATGCACACTTTAGAATGTATGCTCAAGGTAGTTTTTAAATGCATGGTTTGATTGTTAATCTTCCTTAATCTTTATAGGAACTTGGGGTAATAGTTTGGAAGGATATACTTCGACCTTTTGAAGCAAACAAATATGGAACATATTATGCACTTTGGTCAATTATGGGGGCAGAGCTAACTTATATGCCACTGGTCCAACTCTCTATACAATTTTAAAACGCCTAATGTATCTCGATGCTAGTTTCCTCTTCATATCAAATCTTGATAAATGCTTCCACGAGGCCACCTTTAAAAACACTTTATCACCCACTTCAAACTTAAGAGGTCTTATTTGAATATCAACATATTTCTCTTTATCTGTCCTGGGCAGCTTTCGTTCTATCTTTAATAATCCTCACTTTTTCAGAGGTTATTTCTATCAATTTTCCTTCATATAGCTTTTTGTCTACCACCTCTTCCCAGCACACTAACATTCTATATCTCCTACTATAGAAAGCCTCGTAAAGAGCCATTCATGTTGTAGCTTGATAGCTATTGTTGTATATGAATTCTATAAGTGATAGTTGATCCTTCCACTTTCCTCCAAACTTCAAAATGCATGCCCTTAATAAATCCTCCAAAATCTGAATGGTTCTCTCATATTGTCCATCGACTTGTAGATGAAAAGTTGTATTTAAATCCAATCGTGTTCTTGAATACTCGATCATAATCAAGAAGTAAACCTGGGATCCTAATATGAAATAATAGACACTAGAATTCCATACAGTCTTATCACTTCTCTCACATACGACTGAGTCAATCTATCCATCGAGTTCGTCATTTTCATGGGTAGGAATAAAGCAGACTTAGTTAACCGGTCTACAATAACCCATATTACATTATTACCTTTCTTTTCATTAGGCAGGCCTGTCATAAAATCCATAGTTATTTTATCTCATTTCCATTCAGGAATTAAAAGGGGTTGTAAAGGTCCCGTGGGTTTTTGATGTTCTACCTTTACTTGCTGATATATTCCACACTTGGCTATATATTCAGCTATATCCCTCTTCATTTTTTGCCACCAATAATACTCTTTTAAATCTTTATACATCATAGTACTCCTAGGATAGACTATAAATTTTGACTAATGAGCCTTTTTTAGCACCTCATTCTTAATAATCATATCTCATGGAACGTACATTCATTTATCCCTCATTACTACACCATCATTTGAAATCTTATAAAGTGTCCCAACCCCATGTCCAACTTTCTTCTCACTTTTTCAGTCTTTGCATCTCTCAATTGAGCTTCATGTATTCTATCTTGAAAGGTAGATCATACCCTTAATTGTGCTATTAATGACCTTTTGGGTCCTAGGCTTAACTAAGCATTTATTCTTCTAATTTTTGTCATCTCCCTTGCATCCCTTAATTGAGCTTCATATATTCTATCTTGAAAGGTAGATCATACCCTTAATTGTGCTACTAACATTTTAGGTCCTAGGCTTAACTAAGCATTTATTCTCCTAATTTTTGTCATCTCCCTTCTATCTCCATTATTGGAGTCCTTTTTTTTAGTCCAATTTTGTCTACTTAAGACATCTATCACCACATTTGCCTTCATATAGTGGTAGTCTATTATGCAATCATAGTATTTAATTAGCTCTACTCATCTCCTTTGTCTCATGTTTGATTTTTTATGTGACATGAGATATTTAAGCTCTTGTGATCTATAAAAGTTTGGACTCGAAAACCATACAAGTAATGTCTCCACACCCTCAATGCAAACACAACTGTTGTAAGTTCAAGATCATGAACTGGGTAGTTAAGTTCTTGTGGCTTTAATTGACGAGATGCATACGCTATAACTTTCCCATATTGCATTAACATACAACCAAGCCCTTTTCTTGATGCATCACCATATACTATATAGCCTTCCGTAGAGCCATATAATCGGTCCAAGTTTGTCTTTACTCTTGTAGGATAGGTGGTACCTCATTAGCAATCATGTTCAAGTCAAGTTAAGCTTGTTATGGTATTTGGTGTGTGGCATATGATATCTATGATGAACTTGAGGACTTGCAAATATTTTTATTAGAGTATTTTTTTTTTTTCAAAATATCAGTGGACATGCCCCTCAAGTGTCTAGATAAAATAAGTGTATGATCAACTCCACTTAAGCCTTTAAATTAGTGTTATATAGGATTAAGTTATGATAATAAGGACACGTCTCTAGAAGGAACAATTATTGGCTAATTTGGGTTTTGCCAAACTAATTATGACCATCTGATCATGCTATCAGACCCCTAGAAAGGATAACCGTTAGGTTATGCAAAGGGAAATACATTGAAAAGGGTGCAAGAGTTGTGGATTGCATGGGGTACCATCGCTCTATTCCAGTACAATTCATTAATGATGTAGGGAATTAAACGATGAAGAGTTAACATGTGGCATGCCTAATACAAGTTGTTTCATTGGCACCTTTGTTGATAAGTGGTTGTGGACTCTTTATGACCAAAAGAATAACCTTTATTAGTTGAGTAGATTGACTAGTCATTGATCATTATAAAAATGGTTTTTCTAGTTTGATTTTTGACATGATTACTAACATGTTATTATTTTAACAAATTAGTCCCACTAGACATGTTAATTTCTTGAACTGTTGAATGCAAATATTATAATCAATTATTGTTAACCTTATGATTAATAGTTAATTCTTTGAACAATATGTTACATGTTCTTCATTTCTTCCGTCCAACATGGAGAAACTAAAATTAATAACTTAATCATGATCAAAGATAAGTAATAGCCTCACAAACCGAAAAGAATGTGAATTTCTTAACTTGATTTTAACAAGTTAAAAAAAAAGTTAATGTAAAAAAAAAAAAAAACCAAAATAAATCAAGTAAATAAAGGTATAGAAACCTATAAATAAAAAATGTTACAAATAGTAAAAAGTTGTAAAAAAAAAATTATATATGCAAGGCTAATCATCGTTTTCACATGCTAGATGACCTATTTATAATATAACAAAGATTGAATTGCACATAAACTTAAAATCATAGTATAATACAAAATATTTATGGCAGATAGAGACTTTAGAATCTCAATCTTAGCACAATTTGTATTCCTTTATTTGTTTATATTCTCTATGAAATTACATGTGTTCTCATTATACTGCAACATCCATTAATTTAGTTGTTAAAAACTATTGTTCTACATAAAACTTGATTGTTGATTGTCATTGTGAATCATAATCCCTTAATCGATAATAGATTTCAGCTTCCTTTACTGTCTTTCTAAAAAAAGCAAAGTGAGCAATTTTTTTAAAAATATTTTCTCCTGTCACATAAGATGAATTATTTTTGGTATAAACAATTTTTTTGTTTTGATATACTAACATTTTTTATTATCTCAATTAAGTACTTCAATTAATTTTTTATTTTTTAATGCGGCTTTATGTGTGTGTATATAAATAAAAAAATACCCGCTAAAATATATTATATAATAAATATAAATAATTTAAACTAAAATCAATATTTTTAAAAAGAAAATCTGTTTAATTATAGTAGTTATCTGCGTTCATTGAGGTTAACACTATCTTATGATTAATCAAAACTAATAAATAAATTATTTATAAAGTTGAAAATATTTATTATTTTAAAAAGATATAAATCATGTGATTGTAAAATAAATAGAAAATATGAATAGATTTTTATAGAAAAATTGAATTGGAATAATTGAAAGTTGAAAAAATTGAAATCTGACAAATTTCCTTTAGTGAAGGTGAAATAGAAAATAGAGAAATTAATGGAAGTGCTTGATTAGAAGATTGAAAAAATCTGGTGTGCTTAAATGAAAGAAATTTAAAATCATATACTTATTATCCAAAAAAATATTTATTCATGTGTAATAATTTATCATACCGAACACCTTTCTATCCCGTCTAAGTCGTTTATTAGGAATTATTTTTATTGTGTTAAATCATTTGATTTTCTCATAACAAAATTGCAGTCAAAGGAGATAATATAACACTTTTTTGTACGTAAGGCTATTCCTCACTCTTGGTTGATTTTTATTTTTATCGATATTTTGCAAAACAAAAAATAAATAAATAAATCAGAAAAACAAGAGGATTATAGCAACTTGAAAATTATAGAAAGAAAGAATATCGTCACAGGAATATTAATTTACAGGCAAACGCAGGCTGCAACTCGCTGCATGAAGCTGGAATCGCTAATAATCACCGGTCAGCCATACAGCGGTGAATTGGCCAGCAATGTCTCAACTGCAGCTTGAGTGCCTAACATTTGTTTTCTCCCTCTGCTTTTATCCCCACCCGGCGTGAATGGTTACGTCCATGTATAATGTTTAACCTCCAGATACATTGCTATATATCAGATCAGCATTCCATTAATCTCATTATATA
>Ga0325405_1002741_pt1 | contig 18151 bp, 9 predicted proteins | sample PopdelMetagenome_21_FD_205663 | JGI IMG/M metagenome (GOLD analysis project Ga0325405, IMG submission 205663) | Populus deltoides microbial communities from Bellville, Georgia, United States - Xylem-Control-R2 | ecosystem: Host-associated > Plants > Phyllosphere > Stem > Wood/Secondary xylem...
GATCTCATTGTATGATTATGTAATATGTGGAACACTTGAATATGAACATGTGTAAATGTATGGTGACGAGATATGTGATTATCAAATACAAATGTGCTGATTGTGATCATTGATGTGTTAGGTGGTACGATCGGATCAGATCATCGACCGGGCAAGGACACCCTACTAAAGGAATAAGTAGGTGATTTCCACCCCCTTCTAGCGTAATGTTAGTTTCTAAAGTGAATTTATTACAAATGATCTATTGATGTGTTATATGGAACATTAAATTATCACGAATGGTTGTATGAGTATTATGAGGGATCTATCGTTGTATAATGTTGAAGGTTATTTGTCACCAATGTTTATATGAGCATTGCGAAGGATCTATTATTGTGCTATACATAGTGATAAATTGTTACGAATTTTTATGAGTATTACAAGGAATCTATTATTGTATTGTATTGAACATTAACTGTCATGAATGGTTGAATGAGCAATATGAAGGGTCTACTGTTGTGTTATACTAAAAGCTAAACTATCACGAATGGTTGTATGAGTATTACAAAGGATCTAACGTTGTATTATACTGAATGTTAATTATCATGAATGGTTGGATGAGCAATATGAAGGGTCTACTGTTGTGTTATACTAAAAGCTAAACTATCACGAATGGTTGTATGAGTATTACAAAGGATCTAACGTTGTATTATACTGAATGTTAATTGTTATGAATGGTTGTATGAGTATTATGAAGGATCTATTGTTATATTATGTTGAAGGTTATTTGTCGTAGATGTTTATATGAGTATTACTAAGAATCTATTATTGTGCTATACATAATGCTAAATTGTTATGAATTTTTGTATGAGTATTACAAGGGATCTATTGTTGTATCGTATTGAACATTAACTGTCATGAATGGTTAGATGAGTAATACGAAGAGTCTATTGTTGTATTATACTGAATGCTAAACTAATATGAAATATTTGTTTGTGTATTACAAAGGATTTATTATTGTGTTTATTGAATGTTAAACTATTACGGAACGTCCATATGAGTATTATGAAGGGTCTACTATTATGTTATAATGAATGTCAAATTGTTATGAATATTTTGAATGAGCATTTCAAAGGATATATTAACATGTTATAGTGATTTCATAAACCGCCTCTGGGATGTTTGATTGGTTAATGATTAGCTACAACTAATGGTATCCTAAGTGGACGGCCGGGATTGATAAATGATTAGTTTCGGCTAATGACATCCTAAGTAGATGACTGAGAATGATAAATGATTAACTTTGGCTAATGACATCCTAAATGGATGATCGAGATTGATAAATGATTAGCTTCCTAAGTGAATGATCGGGATGAACAAATGATTAACTTCAGCTAATGACATCCTAAGTGGAGACTGGGAATGATAAATGATTAGCTTCGGCTAATGGCATCCTAAATGGATGACCGGGAGGATAAGTTTCGGCTAATGACATCCTAAGTGGATGACTAGGATGGAGAAATGATTAGCTTCGGCTGATGGCATCCTAAGTGGATGACCGACTGATGACATCCTAAGTAGATGATCGGGATGAACAAATGATTATCTTCGACTAATGGCAACCTAAGTGAATGACCAGGATGATAAATGATTAGTTTCGGCTAATGACATCCTAAGTGGATGATTAGTTTCAGCTAATAGCATCCTAAGTGGATGACCGAGATGGATAAATGATTAGGTTCGGCTATTGACATTGTTGCTACCTAATTTTTCACCCATGTTTGTGATAAATTTTCAGAAAAAACCAAAAATAACAAAAAAATAATGAAAACCCCAAAAAATATATTTTTGATATATTTGTATCGTTTCTAGCATTTTCAACTTCATCTCAAATTATTCTCCAAAAATGATTAAAAGAATTTGTTTTCTGTTTATATATTATATAAAGATTAGAGTGTTTGAGTAGGGCTAGTAAATTAAATGGTTTTTGTTTTTTATTAATTCTCTAACACTACGATTAAGACAATTTGTTTTCTACTATTATTTGAACCCTAGGAAGAGTAAACAAATTGTAATGAAGGGAGGTTTAGTGCTAGTTTTTCTCCACCCGTGTCTATTGACGTTACTAGAAGAAGCATATAATATATGGCACATCAAATACCAAAACCTTAAAATATTTCAGCCGTCATCATCATCAGCTTACGTTAATCTTGCATGTAAATTTATATGAATTATAATTTCCCGGCAAAAAGAGAAAGCTGGAACCCCTGATTGATTCAGAGAACCTTATCTTGAATAATTAGGAGAACAAAAACTATTTTCCACCACTCATAGCACACCCCTATCTGCTCTGGAAAAGCCAAGAGACCTTTTTGTTTTGGTCATCAATACCTCTCAGTATTTTATACTAAAATATACTTCTTCTGCACCAGACGCAGATCTGCCCCCCTCTCTCTTTCTCTCTGCTGAGGCAACTGCTGCAAAACCCACATTCCAGTTTCACTTCCAGCCGTTTTCAGGCAGTTCCCAGGTAATTAAGTAGCTTTTTTACTTCGCTGCCAAATATTTTTAGCGGTTTCCTTGACAGTGATAACTTTCTATAATGACCTAATGACTTTTGCTATTAGGCAAGCACGTTTTTCTCACATATCTATCGACTCCTAGATATTTGGGACAATGAAAGGCGATCCTAGGCTCTTCTGTTACTATATTTTACGGCCACTTTGAGTATATCGTTCATTCTTTTCTCAATCTTGATGTTGTTACTGTATGGAATTTGAAGCGATCATCTTATAAAGCCTTCTTCTTCTTCTTCTTCTTAAAATATCATGACTTCTTCTTCTTCTTAAAATATCATGATGGCATTGGTGATAGTTTCCTCCTGCTACAGTAAATTGTGGTTAGGATGCGACCAACCAACTTGAGGCTGTTGGGGTTCTTTTGGTCATTTGAAGAATATAATAGATGCACTTTATGAACATTATTTATGCTACTCAATGATCTCTGGTCCGCACATGAGGGATGGTTAGAGAGTAAGCCAACCTACTAACCAGTGGACTATCACTGTGGCCGTTGAAGTTCCTCACTTGATTGATTTTCCCCTTTCAGGGGAAACGTTATTTTATATTAGATTTTTGAAAACTGATCTGCCCTTCTTAAAATCATGTCCTTTTAAGTGAAGGAACACTTGTTGGACCATCTTGAAAGTGAGAATTGAAATCTTTTAGCCTATGTTATAACCAAAATGAAAATTTGATAAAAGGGTTCACAAGTAGTTCTTATTTATTTTTGAAGTTAATCACAGTAACATGAAAGAGAAAGGAAGCAAGTTCAGAATTATCTCGTTTCACTTGATTTTTTTTATTAAAGAGATTGTTTCTTGATCATTTACGATTATCTTTTGGTTTTAACAGTTGCTAATAGATTTTCTCTTGTATGATTTGCGTGTCATAACAGACATGGTTACAGCCTTTTAGCCAGACTACTGTGTTTATAATTTTCCATTTGTTGATTTCTAAATTGTTGGTTAGTTATATTTGTTCTGATTTTCCAGGGAGGAGTAGGTGAAAATGGCACAGATTCTGGCGCCCTCTTCACAATGGCAGATGAGAATAGCAAAGAATTCAGCGCCTGCATGTCCCATGACTGCAAAGATGTGGAGTTCTCTAGTTTTGAAGCAGAACAAGAAAGGAATAGCTAAAAGCTCTGCTAAATTTAGAGTGTTTGCCCTCAAGTCTGAGAACAGCACTATCAATAGGATGGAGGATCTTCTAAATTTGGACCTTACTCCGTACACTGACAAGTTCATTGCTGAGTACATCTGGTACAAACATCTATGCTAAGATATTTCTTTCACATGAGCAAATTTAATCAGTTTTCTGTCCAGTCAGTTAGAATGGCTATGGTAATTTGTGTTTTCCGGATTGAGTTTTCAGTTTCACTTGGAACAGTAAATATTAAGTTAGCTATATCAGTAAGGTTATACCAATGATCTTTCGACATTTCAGCAAGCAGACTTGGATCACTCATGATATTATTCATTTGGATACAGGATTGGAGGATCTGGCATTGATCTTCGTAGCAAGTCAAGGGTAATAAAATGTTGATGATATTAAATATTGAAAATAAATTGCATGCCTTTTCATTAAGGATTTAGATTTTCTCACCCCCTTTCCTTTTTCATTGCTATCAATTAATTTTTGTAGACAATTTCAAAGCCTATAGAGCATCCATCTGAGCTTCCCAAGTGGAACTATGATGGATCAAGTACTGGACAAGCACCAGGAGAGGATAGCGAGGTTATTCTATAGTAAGATCTCGTGAGAAATCTGATAACATTCTGTATTTCTTTCTATTTTGAAGCAATAGTATTGACTCAACACCTTATCCCAGTCCCCAGGCAATTTTCAAGGATCCATTCCGTGGAGGTAACAACATCTTGGTGAGTGTTGTTTAAGACGAGCAACCAGCAATTATGGTTCTGAGGTATTGAATTCTTAGGGAAAGCTGAGCTGCATAAATCACATCATTGACATTGTTTTGTTCATTCTACAAAGGTTATGTGTGATACATACACGCCACAAGGCGAGCCCATCCCTACAAACAAACGCCATCGGGCTGCTGAGATTTTCAGTAACAAGAAGGTTATAGATGAAGTTCCATGGTATGTCTTTTTAAGGTGTCTGGGTTTTTCTTTCATACTTGTTTCAGTACGTTATAGTCTTACGTTAGTGTTTTTTCCCTCTAACAATCAACAAGTGCAGGTTTTGAAATAGAGTTGGAATGCTTTGTGATAAATATGTGATTAGGATTAGATGTGCTAATATTCTGTGATCTAACATAGGTTTGGGATAGAGCAAGAGTACACCTTACTTCAAACAAACGTGAAGTGGCCTTTGGGCTGGCCTGTTGGAGGCTATCCTGGTCCTCAGGTGATATAGTCTGCTTGTAAAAATCCCAGTTTATTTTTAGTATCACCTTATATGACATGGGATTTTAATGTTCATTGGTGATTTCTGTTTATTTCAGGGTCCTTATTATTGTGGTGCTGGAGCTGATAAGTCTTTTGGTCGTGACATATCAGATGCACATTACAAGGCTTGTTTATATGCTGGAATTAACATTAGTGGCACCAATGGAGAGGTTATGCCAGGCCAGGTTTGCCTCCTACCCTTAGCATTTGCCCTTCAATGATGTATCATTACAGTGTAACTCTCTTTAATCACTATATGATGTTTTTGTTGTTATGCAGTGGGAGTATCAGGTGGGTCCCAGTGTGGGCATTGATGCTGGAGACCATATCTGGATTTCGAGATACATTCTAGAGGTAATTCAGCATGACATTCATAATTTCAATGAAAAGAAATAAACTCTTAGGGAGAAAGGTGGTAAATGGAAAGAACACCATTGTTGTAATCCTATCAGTATCCTTGTGAAAGATTTGCTTATATTTTCTTCATGCACTTGCTCTCTTCTTTCTTCAAATAGTTTCGTGCTGCGCTTTATGTTTCTATCATTTACGAGACCGGCATGTTTTGGAATAGCCTAAATCAGAGATTGGTAAAACTGAAGATTGGACATGGGGAGGATGTGAGCGTGTTTTAACAGTAAAATACTTTCTGTATTTCTTTTCCTCTGTTTTGACAGAGAATCACTGAACAAGCTGGTGTTGTGCTCTCACTCGATCCAAAACCAATAGAGGTACTTAATACATATTGGCATTTAGTTTTTTTATGATTTTCAGAACACAGTTTTTCCGGTTCTCTTAAATAACATGAATGCATGTAATCTCTCGCTGTGTCGATAGGGTGATTGGAATGGTGCTGGATGCCACACCAATTATAGGTAATAGCATTATTGTTTTACTGTGAATATTAATGCATTATTATATCAAGGCAGACCAAATGCAAGAGAATACTGATAGTTATATACTATTATTTGTCTGACAGCACAAAGACCATGAGGGAGGAAGGAGGGTTTGAAGCAATAAAGAAGGCAATCTTAAATCTGTCACTTCGCCATAAGGATCACATTAGTGCCTATGGTGAAGGAAATGAGAGAAGGTTGACAGGAAAGCATGAGACAGCAAGCATTGACACATTTTCCTGGGTATGCTCTTAAGATATATGAAATTCTGAATAACTGAAAAACAAATAAATCAAAAGGGGTTTTTCTTTGCCATGGAGTTCTTATAGGTTTTTCAATTGTTGATATGCAGGGAGTGGCTAATCGTGGTTGCTCCATCCGGGTGGGACGTGAAACTGAGAAGCAAGGAAAAGGTAGACACCCAATTGTTCTCGAGTGTTGTAAATCCTGTGACCATTTCCCATGAATGGAAGCTTTCTGGATAGATTAAAATGAGTGCACAGGACCGAGTTATTTCCTGTTTTTGCTAATATTATTGTTCTGTGCTTTGGATCTGTCGCTGGAATCAACATCTGCATTGTTCATCAGTTTACTAATCTTTTTTGTTTTTTTCTTTCTATTTGCTATTATTAGGTTACTTGGAGGATAGACGTCCAGCCTCAAACATGGACCCTTATATCGTGACCTCGCTGCTGGCTGAGACTACAATTTTGTATGAACCAACACTCGAGGCTGAAGCTCTTGCTGCTCAGAAGCTGTCTATGAATGTCTGATATCTGTTGGTTGAAGATAACCTGAAGAGACTCAGGGAGCATCACTTGGATCTAGATGGCCGGCACATGGGAAACTTTTCTCATAATTCTCCCGGAAAGATCCTTGTAAATAAAGACCCTGATGTGGATTCATGCCTAATATTGTAAAATGGCCTCTTAGATTGAAGACATTCTTCATGGTGAGTTCTGGATAATTTATTTTGATTTTCAAACCATCACTGTTTTGGACCTTTTTACTCTTGGGTTTTGATTATTTCCCCCTCAAGGGTAAGGAATTGAAGGCATTTCTTCAAAACAAGACAACGCATTTCATAATTTCTGGATAAGCATTGATCAACTTCTTGCATATATATGACTCTCTTCTTGATCAGTGTAACAAGGGCGACAGATTTTCTCTTCCCCCCATGGAAGACCATGGCTTCTGGATGCCTTCATGCTCTTAATCCCCAAACACGGGGTTATGTTTTCTCATGATAGCAATCGGTTCATGGGCTAAGATCTCGTTAAACAGATGATTCAGATGGCCACATTCATGCAGATATTTGTTTATGTATGAGGATTGAGTTCGTCAAGCAATTAATAACTTATGTTTTACCTGTTAATATAAAATACGTATTAGTTATTTGAATTTCACTTGGTCTTGAATTGAATATTTTTTTCTAGCAAAAAAGAATATAATTATGTAAACTTTTTAGATATATTTCTTAAAAAAAAAGATATTATAATTATAAATCAAAAAGTTTATGCATGTATTTAATTAAATATATTAAGAACTATCTATGTCAATAAATATAAAAAAACAAAGTGTTAACATTTTTATTCAACTTGACTTTGTACAGGTCAAATATTTTTTTCTAATGCAAAATAATTAATGTGCAAGTGTTATTAACGTGTTTTTTGTACCAAGTAAAAAATATAATTTGTGAATCAAAAAATCAATGTTTAAATGTAATAAAATATAATAAAAATCATATGTGTTAATAAAAACATGTAAGATTTCAAGCTATTTTTAATGTAGCAGAAGAATAGAACAATGTTATAATTGCTACAGTGAAATATTATTTTCTTAATCTTTATATAATAATTTTTCAAAAAAAAATGTAAAGAAAAAAATAAAAAAACAAATTACAAAAGAATAAAGATAAGAACGAAAAGAATGGTATAAATAGATCAAGTGTAAAGTGATAAATATTCAAAGTTTAAAAAATAAAAAATAATATTTTTTCCAAAAACAAGTGTAAAGAAAAAAAAAGGAAAAAGTAAAAAAAATTACAAAAAAATGAAAAAAAATAGTGATGAATAAACCAAGTGTAAAATGATAAAAATATCAAGTATAAAAAGAAAAAAAATATAAGAAAAACTTATTTTCTAGAAAACAAAAATTACAATTTTATCATTTTTACAATACCGCTACAGTAAAAAAATTAGCAAAATTTACAATTATATTATTTTTATAGGAAAAGACTATTTCCTTTTAGTATATGTATAATATTTATACAGCTAAATTGTCGGATAACATATTTAGAGTATATTTGATATTGTGATAGTGATTATTTTTCAAAGTAATTTTCATTTAAAAATGCATCAAAATATTTTTTATTTTTTAAAATTTATTGTTGATATCATCACATCAAAATGATCTAAAAACACAAAACAAAACTAATTTAAAGATAAAAATAAATAAAAATTATTTTTTTTCAAAAGCGCTTTTGAAATGCAAAACAAACTGGTTCTTAGACCAACATAGTTAACAACAACGATGATGATTCCTTTAATGATTGAATACCCATATTCTTATATTCCATTTACTAGCAAATTGGCTGTAAAAATAAACTTTTAAAAACATATGATTTAGACAATACCAGGTTGGTACAGGTGCTATGTTGCGGGTCCATATTATTTTTCTAGTAAAATATATAGGCATTGCTATTGCCTTTTGAAAAAGAAGAGAAGTCCAATAACTCGGGTAATAATCATGATCAACTATATAAGTTGGCTTTATTTGAATCATGTGGGGGGAAAAAAGAGAGAAACAACGATAGCAAATGAGAAAAAAAAAAAAGCACGCGCGCGCGCACACACACATATATATATAAACAATCAATGAGGACAAAAATAAATAAATAAAATAAAAAATTATCAACTTAAATTGAAGGGTGAAATTAAAAATAATAAAACTTTTATAAAAAAGTTAAGAAATTATAAGAATAAGGATGAAATTAAAAACACTAATATATGATAAAAAAAAAACTTGAACATGTAGAATCTTTCAACGCATACTTTTACATAAAAAAATCATAAATAAAAATTAAAAAACTTATACAAGCATCCAATTAAATAAATCACGAACCGTTATGTGAATAAATGAAAAAAAATAATTAATTATAAATAAAAACATAATTGAAAAAATCAAGAGACCAATATAGATCAAGATATTTAATATTGTAATCCAGGTCATTTACCTTATTGTGTTTAATGTATTTGTTTCTGAAAATTAATTTGTGATAGAGATTGACACACACATAAAATTTATTGAATTAAATAAAATGAAAGAAATATTATGCAAGGTTGTACACATTAAAAAATATTATAAAAATAAATATTTAATCTGTATAAAATATACAAAAAAAATACAAATGAATCATACTAACTTATAAAAAAATTAAACACACCCAATATAATTAAAAAATAATCACTATTCAAAAAAGGCAAAAAAAAACTCAAAAACATCATAGAGAATGGATATTAATTAAAAAATAAACTTAAAAATTATTTAAAAAAACACATAAAAATCCACTAATATAAAACAAATGAAAGGAAAAAAAGCAATGAGAATAGGCACTGTTAGGCCTAGTAATCTAGGCATAGCACCTGACCTAATTAAGAAAAGGCATAGCCCACTTGTGCAAGCCTTTAATTTTGTTGTTCGTCCTAATTGCTTAAAACAAAAAAAAAAGATAAAATCTAAGAAAAATAGGGTTTTTTTTTATCCAGAAACTCATTTTTAACCTAAAATACATAGGAAACACATTAGAAACCTTATTGAACCAATTTATGGCATCAAAAAAAAAAAAAAGTAGCTCAAAACTCAAAATCAACTTGAGACAAAAAATCTTTCTGAACTTAGATCTTTTTTTAAATCTTTTCAAGGTAAAAAAAAAATACATAATCTTAACCCCCCCGACGGTCAAGTGAAACTCTCTGACACAATAATCAATTATTTTGGTGACCTAAATCTTTTCCAGTGAAAACTCTCTCTCTAAATCATAATCTGATGACTCTTTCTCTCCTCCATCTAAAAAGAACTAAAAAAATAAAAATAAAGTTTGGTATCAAAATATTTTTTTTAATTATAGGGATCGGTTACCAAATAGCTTAAAAAGATAGGGGACTAAAATGAACTTTCAAACAAATTGCAAACTTGCCATCTATTTTACCTTCTTTTGTCACTTCAATCCTACATCTTTCAATTCAACCCTCACCCCCCCTAAAAAAAAAATGCAATTTGGCTTTAATTTGGGCTCAAAATGATTCAATTATGCAAAAGAAAAGTTTGAGAATTAAATTGAATTTTTTTTAAAAAAATAACTATTACAATCCATAATGAATTGTGAGATGATGAACAATAAAAAGGGCTAAAGTTTTTTCCCTACATCCTTTAGTTTTTGTAAATTAGCCTTGGTGTCGATGCTTGAACTTTTTTTTTTTGAAAAAAATAATATTTAGAAGCCGAAATAGGTTAAAGAAATCGGTCATGACAAACAATCACACTATTTAAAGCTAAATCAACATGAGATATCTCGTCAAACTCGCGGTCCACACTAATAAAAAGCATAAAGACAATTATACAACCTTTTTTAAAAAAAATATTGTGTTAACTTTTCAAACTCATGACCCAGGTCATTAGACCTAAAGTACTCAATCTAGATAAACCATGAAGTCTAATTCTCATTCAATCATATATTGAAGGATGAAATTGAAAAAATAAAATACAATTATACCAAAGGATTAAAAAATTAGCAATTATTAAAATTAAGATACAAAATAAATTCTATATTTGATATTGAAAAGAAAAATCAATTTAGTAAACAGACATTAAAAAAATCAAAAGAATAAGGGTCACAATTGACATAAAAATAAAAATAATGTTTTGATTAAACAGTGAAATTAAAAAGAATAATAACTTATATAAAAGGGTCAACAAAAAAATTAGAAATTAAAACAATAAGGACCAACTTAAAAAACATAATATCATCAATTTGAATTGAAGAATGAAATTGAAAACAAATAAAACTTTTATAAAAATACCAAGAAAAAAAATAGAAATCCTAAGAATGAGAATCGAGTTAGAGAATATAATATTTAGTAATTTGAGATTGAATGATGAAATTGAAAATAAATCAAAGTTTTACAAAAAAAAATCAAGATAAAAAATTAGAAATCAAAAGAATAAAGATTGAAGTTGAAATACCAACAACCAAGAAAATCAAGCTATAATTTTTAAGGGAGGAGAGAGAAAATAAGGGGGGACAGTCGAAAGGCTCATTGACGATAAACTAAACTGTCATCAAAGACACATGCTGCACCAACAGAAAGAGGATGTAATGACACTTCCAACGACAAAATAGATGGGCTTTTTTGGATGCCAAGAGGTGCCGCACGCATCTCTTGAAGAGTACGGGCACCTCCCACAGGCTCCAGGTGTGACACGAATGCACATCTTTTTTTATTTTTTTTTATTTAGCCAAATATCAAAGTCCTCTTAAGCTGACTTTATAATTATACAAAACTATTGTGAAAAGACTAAGAAGGCCATTGACTCTAGGTTTAGAATTTTTGCTTTTAAGGTATTTTCATCATTTTACTGTGAATTTTAATTATTTATTATTTTTTAATATTTAATCAAATTCCAAATTGTCTCTCAGCTTATATTATAATAAAAAAAAACTGTTATAAAATACAGAAATATCTCTTGACCATGTATAATTTTTTTTATTTTTAAGAATATTTTAATTATTTTACTATGCAGTAAAAAAAATTATTTTTTCTGATTAATTTGATAATAACAAATAGATTCTCTAGAAAGACTTTAATGTCCGTGAAAACTAGTGTTAAATGTTTTCGGTGGGGAGATAAAAGAGTAATATTGTTCTAGTGAACAATAACAACAGATCTTGAGCATTTTTAGCTCTTTTTAATTTCTTTTGATATCACATGAAATTCCATACTTCAAAATTTCTTAAAACATGTCTACACAGCACACACCAACGAATCCTAACATTTGGAACCTACAACTAACATTGAGAAGATGAATCATATGTATCTCCTAACTCAATATCTGATGATGATCCCTTTTTGGCTTGTTTATTTGTTAGAAAATAGTATTTTTTTAAGTGATTTTTCTAAAAAATAAATTATTTTTTTATATTTAGTTGTATCATGAAAACTAAATTAAAAAATATTTTATGGTTATACCATAAAAAATAAGTTAAAAAATAACTTATTTATGTTTTAATTTATTTTTTCAAGTTTATTAAAAGAATGAGAATAAAATTTGATAGATGTAAACAAATTGAAGAATGATGAAATTGAAAAAAATTAATTTCATAAATTATTTCGAAACAATTAACAATCAAAAGAAAAATAATTAAAATTTACAAATAAAAAGGTCAAGGGAAAAAAATAGTAATGGAAAGAATAATGATCAAATCTGATAAAACAAATATAAGAGAAAACAATTAACAATAAAAAAAATAAAGAACAAAGTTGATATAAAAATCAAATTAAATCAAATTCTAAAAAATAAAATTGAAAAAAAACAAAATTTTTCAAAATAAAATATATAACAATTAAAAAATTAATGACTAAATTTAATATAATAAAATATAGCAAGATATTTTTGAATTTTTTACGACTTATAGAAAGTATATTTCAATCCAAAAATAAAAAGAAAATATTTTTAAAAAAAACAAATTAACTTTTTTTTAACTAAAAAGTTTTTTCCATTAATTAATTTTTCTATCCAAACAAACATTAATTTTTTGCAACCAAGTTAATTTTCTAGGCATGAAACAAACGGGCCTTCGTTGCTCTTTATTCCAAGATAATTATAGCATTTATTAGAAATATTTGAACAAGGTGAGTGAATGTATAAAGCTTTCCACACTGCTCTTGTACTGACTCTTCTGTTTGCACAAAAACCTGGTTTTTTATTCCTTAAACTGTCTGCATCGGTCTGAGAACTTCTCTACACATAAGAAGTAACAGATCTCTTGAACCTCTCTGCCCTTCATTTTGATGAAGCTAGCCCTCAAGCATCACAAGGAGCTACCAATGAAATTCCTCGGAGTTGCAGTTAGATTTCCTTAACAATCAATTAGTAAGAACCCTAGTACTCTCAAGGCTAGCTGTCTGAAATTAGGGTTCAATAGAAAATAAAAGATGACTGGAGGCCTTCCCCTTGATATCATCAGCCACATACTCTCAAAGCTACCTGTGAAGTCTCTTTTGCCATTCAAATGCCTACGCAAATCCTGGTGCTTTCTATTTTCTGATCCACAATTCATTAGAGTGCACTTCAATGTAGCAATAACAGACAATTATGTTGAACACCTGAGGCAGAGACTTTTATTCTCGCATTCCCCTCATCATCACTCAGTCTACTGTTGTAGACTATGAAGCACGTAATGATGCCATAGCAGTAGAGCTTGATTATCCATTGAAGAAGGCTTTTATGATTTCACACTTTCATAGGATCTTGTGGCTTAATATGTGTTTCTTCTGATCCAGACACTGTTGCTATTCGATCCTTGTACCAAAGAGTCCATGATAATACCGAAAGTTCATAGAGAATGTTCCTTCGCAAAATGCGTATTTGATCGCTATGTACGTGGATTTGGTTATGATCATTCAGTTGACGATTACAAGTATGTAATAATAGTCTTCAGAGTTCTTGTCCGCGTATACTCGCTAGGAACTAATACATGGAAAAGGGTTCAAGACTTTCCTTATTGCAGGCTAGGCTGTGAATCAGGGACCCTGCTGAATGGAGGAGCTCTTCATTGGGTTATCAGTAAGCGGAAGGAGAGTGAGTCATTACTGATCGGTGTCTCTGATCTAGTGGAGGAGGAATTCAGAGATGCACCCCCTCCTCTTGCCGTCAAGAATTTCTATACATTTCAGGTATTCGGAGGATGCCTTTGTATACTACCTGGTGGTATTCTGAACAAGCATAATGATTTCTGGGCAATGAATGGAAAGAGAGAATCTTGGATCAAATTTGGGATTGAGTTTCAAGACGAATGATAGCTAGCAGTAGCACTTTCCATTGTATATTTCTCAGTTTTGAAGTTCATTTTAATGCACTGCTATTTAATTTAAAATTTAAATCAGTACCATGTCCTTTGTTGAATTACTACAGCAGAAAAGACGCATACCACTGAACTAAAATGCATGTTTGTTCAACAAAATTGGCAGGCTCAAATGAATACTTCAAAGGAAACAAAATTAAATGGAAATTCTCTGCACTACTGCAGAAAGTACTCCAGATATTCTCAACCAGGTTGCACCATGTTAGTTTCCATGCAGTTTGGAAAAGATCTGTATGTTAAATCTACTTTCCCATGGCCCGTCTGGAGAATAAAGAATAGTTCCATTTCTAAACCATTTATCCTACATCGTTTCTCGAGGGTGACACTATATAAGAACTGTAAAGGGCTTATAAAAATATAAAGCCATCCATCTCATGAATTTGTAAAAGTAAAACGAAAATGGATGGAGCACAAGCGCTTCGATTGTTTGACAGACAACTCTTGCCTGCCGCTATCAATAGGGGGCTTACCCCAGACATTGTCGGGGGCAGCAGAAATCTAATTGCCTACTTCTCAGCACACTGGGCCACACGAAGTACCTAGAGAAATAACATCCAGAATAAATTATCACCTTGTATCTTTCTTTGCCAGCCTCATCTATGCCTACATGCATCATGTTGTTAGAACAGGAAATCTCTCTTTCCATCTCATCATAGTTAGTGCATAATAAAATAAATAATGATGTGGTTTGTTAAACGGGGTCTGTAACTGAAACTAAAAAAAAAAACGGGCAAGGAAAAACTGCGAAAATCATGGAGAGAAATTGGTGATAGAATTTACACTTAAAGGACTACAGAAAGTCTTATCGATTAGTAATTTAGTATTATAACAAATGGGAATGCACAACATGAGATAAATACAGAGATGCCATTATTCCCAAGCTATCAGTCTTCAGTGAAGCTGGCCAGAAACAAGGTACAAAGAGAAAAGGTCAAGGTACAAAAATTACCCGTGCAGGTCATTGGTCCCATCCAGGGCTTACCTTTGTCTGCAAAACTTTTTAGCACCTTCTCGCATAATCTCACAGGCAAGCCTGTATTTTTCAATAGATGTTGTTCCAGACTCTATGTATTTACAGGCTGTTTCCCTCAAACTCCACACCATTAAGGACTTAAGTTCTTGACAGCTAACCCCAGAGTCAACATCGCAAACAAGGCCATGCTCAGCATTTCTCGTCCACCGATGTAAGAGGTAGTGAGATGGAATTTCTCTCATGTTCAACAGGATGAAGACTCTCAAAACATGCCTACACAGCACACCTTCAAATTCAAACATTTGACAACTGCAACTTACATTGAGGTTGGATGCACTAAAAGTAACCATATGTTTCTCACTATCATTCCCACATCTTCGCACTGAATATCTGCTGATGGTACCTTCTTCATAAATCTTTATTCCAAGATAATTATAACATTGCAAAAGTTCCTTTTGAAATATTTGGAAAACAGCGAGTGTATAAAGCCTTCTGCATTGTTCTTCTATTGGTTCTTTTGTTTGTAGAAAAGCCTGCAAATTAGAACAATTAAAATCCTCTTTTCTTTCCTCCTCACGACGTTGCTCAAGACCTTGCTCATATCGTGCTATAAACTCTACAAGTGGTGTTTCAGCATTCAAGAATATACCAAACAATGATTCCATACTTTCGTTTAGGGGAATGCCAGCAAAAAAAGTACCTCGGAGGTACAATGGAACCCAGCTTTCACGCTTTTCATACATTTCTTTGAGCCATACATTCTCCTTCAGACCATATTTGTTGACAAGGGCATTCCACGTGGTATTAAAATCAGCATTAGTCTGGCTATCATAGATGCACTTTTCGTATTCATATTTGAATTCATTGGACAATGACCTTAAATTCTCTCTTTCCTTTGCCCTGATCTGCGACATTGAAAAACGATGACGAGTCCCAGGAAAAACATGGGCAATTGCTTGTTGGATTGCCATGTCTTGATCAGCTATAATTGACTTTGGACGGCACCCAGACATTGCCCTAAGCCATGTCCGAAACAGCCAAATGAAAGACTCCTTAGACTCATTGGCAATTAGAGCACACCCAAGTAGCACTGGCTGCTTGTGGTGGTTAACTCCAACAAACGTTGCAAATGGCACCAGATAATTAGTCTTCCTGTATGAAGTATCAACCACAATAGCATCACCAAATTGACTGGACGCAAATCTAGATCTTCCATCAGCCCAGAAAACACTCATGCAAACACCATTATCAACTTGCACCGAATAAAAGAATCCTGTATCTTTAGCTTGCTTGCTTTGAAAATAGTCAAGCAGCAAATGGTACCATTCACTTCCAATGTTGTTACCCTGACTAATATTGCTACGTACACCATTGTTAATCTCTGATAGATCCAAAGTGTCTAATCCACCATTTACCTCATCTATAAATTTCTTTGAAGCAGTGGTACTTTTCGTATGAGTTCTCGTTTGTGGCTCAAGATCATGATTATGATCTTTCTGAAGACGGTCCACCATCCAAGTTCCAGAATCTTGTCTCTTAATCCTCATAAAAGCCCCACAGCCTACTCTTGAAGGATGCTGAAATCCTTCCTTAGAGCACACAAATCGCCGGGATGTAATTGACCCATCATTCTTTGATCGAAACAGCTGACCAATCCGAGTTTTAAATCCAGCTTCATCTGCATACCTTAGATAAAAATGGAATGCTTCATCAACTGAACTAAACACTAGACCAGCATATGGTTCAGCTTTTGGTTGTCCTCCATCTCCTCCTGTTTTAATGCGTTTGAAACTAATGGATCGAGAAAAGCATGGTTGTCCATCATCGACTTCTGCAAGAAACTTCAATTTTGACTTTGAAGAAACCTTGGCTGATGATTTCCTACCTGTAGGAGTTCTATGCGGCAAAATCGGAGGACGGCTTTCCTCCACATCTCCAAGTTCATGATTGTGATCCTTGTGTATCTGATCAACAACCCATTTCCCAGAATCCCGTCTTTGCACCCTTATGAATGCAGGACAACCCATCCTTGAATTTAGTTGAAAACCCTCCTTCGAGCACACAAACCTTCTCGAAGCAACAGAGCCATCAGTGCGCGATCGATATAGTTGGCCAGTCCTGGTTCTGAATCCTACACGCGTGGCATACACACTGTAAAACTCACGCGCATCATCTGCCGAATCAAACTCTAACCCTACACACGGCTCAAGTCCAGGCCGCCTTGCACCCTCTACATTAACATTGTTGTTGGCTCGTGCCGTACCTAGTGGGTGTGCTCTTACAATCATTGCATTCCCATATTCTTCGCTGTAAGGATCACTACTTGAACTGCAATTACAGTAGGACCAATTACTTTTAACAATCATGCACTTTGATTTAATGGGACTAATAATAAATAAATAAATAAATAAAGCACGAAGCTTGTGATTCAAAGACCTGTAAAATTCCTATAGTTTGTTTCTTTTCCTTGTGAAATCATTTCCCAGAAATTAAATCATAGAAACAAAGAGAAATCGACAAGTAAACAAGTCAATCATTCAGATTAAACTTCAAAGAATATTCAATAAAAACCCAACCCAGAGGGATTAAATTACCTTCTGGTATTGTTGAAGAGACTGGGGGTCGAATCGAAAACCATATCCTTCTTCTTCGTTTTTTTGTATGTTGCGTCTGCTTTAGGGGGTCTGACTCTAAATCAAGCTTGTGGGTTTTGAAAAGCTAGAGAAAGAGAGAGAAAGAGGAGGAGGTCGTCGTCTCTTCTCCATTTGCTTGTTCAGTTTATTATTATTGTTGTTGTTGTTATTATTATATTGTTTTTGCCCTTGTTGCTTCTTCTGTTTATATATATATATATATATATATATATATATATATATATATGGTAATAATAGATGCTAATAAAATACTTTAATATTGGAAGGGAAGGATACAATTCCATTGAGGCGGAAACTCTCTGAAACACAAATGGACATGAAACTATCCCTCATAAACCACCAGACTTGGATGGTGGTGCTAGCTCATTTAACATCAGCGGGACATTTTTTCAGGGACATATCTCGTTTAGAGATAAGGTGTACGGGACGAAAACTGCCTCCACGAATCTCAACAATTTTGTTTTACTGATTTTTTTCTTGTTTTTGCCTAACAAAGCCCCTTTTTTTTAATTTAACTGCTGATTGTTTTTTTTTTTT
>Ga0325405_1002743_pt1 | contig 18136 bp, 8 predicted proteins | sample PopdelMetagenome_21_FD_205663 | JGI IMG/M metagenome (GOLD analysis project Ga0325405, IMG submission 205663) | Populus deltoides microbial communities from Bellville, Georgia, United States - Xylem-Control-R2 | ecosystem: Host-associated > Plants > Phyllosphere > Stem > Wood/Secondary xylem...
AAAGATAAAAAATAAAGTTATGTTCAAATTTATTTTTAACTCTGTTTCTATTTATTTTTAATATGTTATACATAGAAAAATTACTCGAATCTATTATCGTCAGATGTTTGGCGTTTTCAAATCCAAAGGAGAGTAGTTGATACAATTTATCAAAAAATATTTGTTCGCATGATTGCGTTCGTCTGCAATATGGGTTATTAATTAGTCTGGTCTGGATATACTACTCTATATATGTTGACAGGCTTGCAGAAAGAATTATTCATGTGTGCCTTCCATGTCTTAAGAATTATTGGTTGCATTTCTCAATATCCCTTCTCTTAATTGGTAATTAAGTCTTCGTAATTTTTATATAAAAAAAGCATTTCAGTTTAAAAATTTAAATTATTAGATAAAATTTTATAATAAAATTTATTTTATTTTTTAACACGTCCCTTAAGTGAAAGCTTTTTAAACTTAAAACTTGTACAGGTTCACATTATCTAATGTTTAATTTTTATCAAATAAATAAGGATAATGAGATTCAAACCCGTGGTCACTTGGTCATCAAGACTTTGATACTATATCAAAGAACCAAACCAATTCAACCCAAAAACTTAAGTTGTTAGATAAAATTTCAAGATATAATTTATATTATTCTCTAATACTTTATAATTATAAATTAACCCTGGATCAAATTATCCCAAATTAACGAAGATATTTCAAGCTTTTACAGTACTAAAATCCGGAATATGATGAAGCAAAAAGTTGTTGCAATATCCATGTATATGTGTGGCAGAATCAATTTTCATGTAATCAAGTACAGTAACAGCACAAATATTAGAGTATAACATGCGGAGATCTCCGACAGAAAACATAAGAGCATATATTGTATTGTAACAGGAAATGAAAAAAAATAAAGAAATATTCCATTTTCTTTAAAAGTACCAGGACAAAAAACAATACACTTAAGCAGAGGTTATGCAAGAAATGAATCTCAAAAAAAAAAAAAAAAAGAGGTCTGTACTGTGGATTAAAGTAATTAATCAAGCTTTAAATAAAGAGGGGAAACAAGGAGTCTTGTTCCATGTTTTAAGATGAAACCCTAAGATTTCCCTGGCTTTTTCCTTGGTCTTTAAATTGCATCCACTTTCTATCACCAAGCAAATCTTTGTCACTCCACCCACCTCCATAAATTCTTGTGCAACCTCACCTCTACATCTTAAAACGGATGACAACAAGCTTATTGATTTATCATCTCCAACATAGGAAACCTTCAAAATCTTCGATGATACAACTGCTATGCCTGCTGGATGTGCCAAAAAGGCAGCCCGCCCTTCGGCTTTCTGGCACAGTTTTTCTAGCACGGCCAACATCATCTCGCACACATGCCTCTCATTGTCCTCAGCTAGCAATTCTATCAGGATCGGAATGAGTCCTCCCTCAATAGCTTTCTCTTTATTCTTCCCATATGACAAAACCTCCATCAAAATAGCCAAGACTGTCAGGCTTCCATGTTTTGAAATTTGATCCTTCAATATCTCCGTGATGCTCTCAAAGAACTCAACTCTAAGACCTTCCTTGTAAATTCCATCAACCACTTCAAATATGGACTTCAGAAGAAGAGCAGCCTGAATTCTAATCTGTAGATTACTCAAATACTGTGTTATAATTAAACAAAGTGATTCGATTAACAGGCCATTTTCATTTTGTGAAACCATCTTTAATGTCTCATCGGATGGCCTTAAAAGACACAGAGAAGACACAGCTTCATTGACAATTTCTGGCGTGTCATTACCAGTAATCTGTGGAACCCCTGGTAACTCAGTTTTGACTACAAGAGATGCTACTAGAGAAAATAAGCTATCATCTCTGATGCAAGTAATCCTGCTACTATCACCACGATTCTCCTGGATTAATGACTTGATCTGTCTAAGAGATTTTACCTTCAAATGGGGTTGCTTAATCTCTTCAAGAAGGACTTTCATCAAGGCATCATGATTATCAGGCTCCGGCTCCACGAACTTTGTTGTTGATGATGATGCTTGCTGCAAGTGCCATGATTGGATCAAGCGAAGAAGATTAGAATTTGGAGTGAGACGGAAATCAGAAAGGGGTTGTTTTGTAACAGGACAAATGATTTTCTTATAAGAGAAAAGCCATTTCTGAATGCTCTCTCGGTCAAAGGTCATGCCTGTGGATATAGTAACAGGATCTTTCATGACCTGAAGAGATATTGGGCAGATAAAAAATGATGGCGCTTGATGCTCAAAACCATCCATTCTTTGAATTTCTTGTTCCTCTCTTTGCATACTAAGCTAGCTAAGATCAAGATTGAGGAACAAGGAGAGTATGTGCCAAAAATGATAGTAAATAGCAAGGAAGAGAGAGGGAGAGATGATTGATCAGTAAGTGGTCTGTGCACATCGTTGACATTTGAACAGTCAAAAGAAGGCGCTGCATACAAGTAGAGTGGAAAACATAAATTAAGGAAAAGGAGGACTGAGAGATTCCACAGGGACAAGATCACACAGCTCTAGTGCGCGTTCAATGGATCTCTATTGATCACAGGATCTATATCCTTTTTGATCGTGAGGAGCATTGACTATCTTCAATTACCATATAAGCTCGGGCTTCATTCTTGTCGTTGACATTTAATTACATGCATATAACTTGCAGATCAATTGCTTAACCCAAATGGAGACTATTGAATTCGTCTGCACATAAATGTTATCTTAACACAAGATGATGTCGACCAAACTGCTCTCCTCCAAACACTAGGATTATTTAAATTGTTTTTTTTTATTTAAGAAACATTTGCGAAATTTATTATTTTCTTGAAAACAGTTGATGTTTCTTTTTATTATTTCTTAACATTTAAAAAATAATATTTGATACTTGTCTTCCAATTTAGTCTAATTGGATTTAGTTGACCAAAATACAAAATTCACTATAAGGGATGTTTCACGGCAAACACTAATTAATGGAGCCTCAAACTTAGCTATCAAATCCATAGTATATTTCAAATTCATGGTAAATTTGCAAAGCAAATAATATTCTACAAAAATAATTAATTTTTTTAATCTTGAACTCTAAACTATAACTAATCTATACATTTCTTTTTTCTTTTTTTCCAGCCAAAGAATTGTAAATTTTTATTATTATTTTGCTTTCAAGATTGGAAGTTGGAACAATAAAAAGAGCTAGCACGCCATTCCATATAAATATAGGTGTCTTGTAAGTGACGATGTCCTCTCTCGTTAAGAAATTAATAAATTCAAAAATATATATAGAAAACATCTCTTGTCACGTGTCGGTATGATTTGTCGTGATATAATCTAGCAAAAGACGTGTTCGCAGTCCATTTATGATCTATTCAGGAAAGATTGACAATGTTTTACATTTATTTTACTATTGTATATTGATTTATTTTATTTTAATTTCTATTTAGTGGATGCATATAATCCTTTTATATGTGTTTTGGGTGCTCATTTGTGACCATTAAATCTACTTTTTATTTATTTTTTATTGATGAAATTCTCCTTCCATGCTACCTAGGGAATAAAGGATGCCCATAAGTATATTCTTGGGAAGCCTCTTTTTAGTCTCTCAACCATATATAATCTCTCAATGAAGCCTCCCAACTATGATTTTATCAATTGAATTCTCTGTTTACACACCTTTCCACAATCAGATTCATTTATTAAAATAATTTTAAAAAATGTTAAACATTACACCTGCTAGCCTGATAAACATAAAAAAAGATTATATTTAAATATTTAATAGTTGAAATTTAGAATAACACCGCTTAAGAATAACAATCGTTAATTTTTTATAATGAAATTGAAAGGATGCTTTTTGTATCACGTTATCATAAGAAAGATTATAATGTCTTTTTTTTTCAAAATAAAAGAAATAAAAAGAGAAAATAATTCAGTTTTTAATATAATATATGTGCGTACGTAGTTGTTTTGATAAAAACAATTTAAAATATATTGTTTGGTATTTTCACTATCAAAGTTCATATCAGCTAGTCTGATGAAACACAAAAATTAAATAACACAATGTGTGTGTGGAGAGAGATAATAAAAACTAAAATAATAAATATAAAAATTCGTTTTCTAAATTTTGATTTAATAAAAACTATAAGTTAAAAACTCTTGCAAGAGTTAGAGAAAAAAGTTTAATAAATTATTGGATGTCATATATTTTTATTTTATAATTGTTAAATACTAGTGCAGTACTCAATCAAAAGAAATTGTATAAATTTTATAAATTCTTTCAATGTGATTTAATATATATTTTTGAATTTTAATATATATTATTGAAAAATAGTCTGGGATGGAATATCATAAATTATATCACTCACGCAGACAAAATACTAAAGTCTAAAATCAGAATTAACAAAAGAGTAGGAAGTGCAACAGAAGCAAATATATCACTGTTTTTTATAGTTTTGTTTTTAGACTTTAGTATTTTGATTCTTATACTAAAGGTAATCAAATAACTATCCTAGCCTATTAATTATTAATTAATTAAATTAAAAGGAAATCAAACATGACTTGGAAACCTTTAGAGCACTTTTTTATACATTTTTTTATACACTGTAAATTTTATAGGAGTGTTTGGATGAAAGTTTTGGATTGGTGGGATATCCAATGTTGTTTACCGAGAACATTTGACTCGCTGCTTCTGCAGTGGTCCGAAATGGTACAAGGCAAATTTCAAAAATCAGCTTGGAGACTAATTTCCAATAGTACTACTTGGGGTATTTGGTTGTTAAGGAATAAAATTATTTTTTAAGAGGGAACTATAAGGTTGTTTGATTGTTTCTTCACAATTCTTCATCAGGTTGCTATTTGATTGCATGCTCTAGATTCAAACTTCACTTTTACAGAAAATGACCTTTTAATATCTTCTAATGGCATTAAATTGTGGTGTAATAAGAAATCTTAGGTAGTCTCTTTGTTGTTTGCTGTAGTACATCAATTTTTTTTCTTTTTTTTTCTAAGTCTGTATTTTTTCTTTTTTCTTTTTTCATATCCTTGTTTTTTACTTTGGCTATTGACTTTATGGCCTTTTCAATATGCTTTCGATAATTATCCAAAAAAAAAAAGGAAATAAAACATATATAGTCTTCACTATATCAATAAATTATTGTAGTAATATACACAAAGAAAGGTAGATTACATAAATTTTTTTGAACTTCGGTTTTTTTTATTTTTTTTATTATTTTTACATGGAGTTAATTTGGGATATGATTTATTGATTTGTTTTGATTGGCTTTATATAAAATTCTTATTATGTTGAGAAAGAAATTAGGGCTTGATTGATGCTTAATTTAATGAAATAAAATTTTATTTTAATTTATTTAAAGCAATTGAAGATTTTAGGGATGAATTCAAACTTGCTATTTGAAGGATAGATTTAACAAAAAGGAGTTGTTGTCACGTGAAGAAGAACATCACACTTAGATGGCGCATGCAACGTCCACCGTCCTCTAGAAATGCCCTTCCTTTGTGTAGTTGGAATAGTCTGAGAGTGGCTCATGTTAGTGATGGAGCTCCGGTTTGGCTTCAATAAACCATTCATTTTTTTTCTCTCATTTTGTTTTCCTTTCATCGGTTTACATGCCTAACATTTTCTAAAATATCAAAATAAGATATTTAATTTTATCCTGATTTTTCTGGTTAATATTTTTAGCAACAATTTTTTAAAAAATTTATTCTTTATTATTGAGTTAATAAGAAAGTAAGATTCATAATTTATTTATTTATTGCATTCCATAGAATAATTCAAGTTTAATGATTTGGGTTAAATCAAGCTTTTTTTTGTTTTTTTAATTTTTTTTTCATCATTTAATATTAGGTTAGTTAGGAATTAAGTTTCGTAATTATTTTTCAATTTATTTTTTATGAGGTTATTTCATTCTCATGATCAATGTTGTAGGTTCTCCAAGTTTAATCAGGTTAACTTGAATTATTTTTTTAAAATTGATATTTTTTAATTTTGTTTAATATATATTTTTAAAATATATTATCTAATACGTCATTATCTCAATATTTTTTTAAAAAAATATCATCTAATGTGCATTATATTTTTAATTTATAATTAAATTGTTTTTTATGCTGGAAAAAATAATGCCATTTTTATGTTTAAAAAAAATTCATCTGATTTATGGTACATACGGGCCAAGAATATAATATTTGCTAAAATTAAAGAAAACAACACCTTTAGCCTTTTAAACAAAGTCATTTAAATGAAAAAATAACACCATCAGTATTTTACTATAAGGCTAAACTAACTGTGATGTAGCAAGACTCATTACACTATGAGTTGTTACAACACAATGATGTATATATTTGTCTTTCATTGTTTATTTTTGGAGTAAAATGATTTTTTATAGGGAATTTATTTGTCATTATAAAATTAATTAAAGTTATAATGATATTTTAATAATTTTTTGCATAGTTAAATGACAAATGCTTTTAAAAAGCCAAGAAAAATAAAAGGTTAAAAGAGGTTTTTGTGTTATTTTCTTAAAAAAATAGTAAATTCACTTCCTCTTCAAGTTAAAATATTTAAAAAAGCCATCAAAAGATACTTTGGTTATTTTATAATGGTTTTTTTTGTTATTTAAGAATTATGAGTAAATCAATCTTTTAATAAATAATAATAATAATAATAAAGCAAAAACCCCACCAATAGTAAAATCATTTCATTGCTCTTTAAACGACGTGTGTGGCAGCCAAAATGCCCCAACTCCCATGTTGTCAGAAGCGTACAGTGGTGAGGCAACTAATAGGGCGGCGAGTGCAATGAAAATCACCACGGTTCGACAACGATGGAGTTTTTTTTTTTCCCATGCCCTCTTTTTTTCTCTTCTCTTCTTGAAATATATGATGGGTTAGGAAAAATTCAGATTTTTCCTCTTATTTATTTTTTCTTTTAATTATGGTCCTACTTCTTTTGATTAATCTTTATTTGTTTTGGATTATTTTTGAATTTTTTTTCCTTTTAATTTCATCCTTTTTTATTTGGTTGTATTTAATTTTTATATCAAACATGATATTCATTCTTTTGATTGTTTTTTTTAATTATTTTCTTGATTTTTTTTCTTTTCAATTTTGTCTCTCAACATTTTATTTCATTTATTTTTTATTCAATTTTGGCCATCATTCTTTTAATTATTTTTTTTATCCTTCTCTTATTTTGTTTTTTCAATTTCATCCCTCAATATTTTATTTCATTTATTTTTTATCCAATTTTAGTCATCATTCTTTTAATTGCACTTTTTTTTATTCTTTTCTTTTCTTATTTTATTTTTCAATCTAGTCCATCATTATTTTCTTTCATTAGTTCTTATAGCATATTTGATCCTCATTTTTTTATTGTTAATTTTTTTTAATTTTTGATGATTTTTTCATGATTTTTTTTTATTTTATAAGGTCATCCTGGTCTAGTGACTCATGTTATTGATTTTGAAGATTAACTCGATTTAACTTTAGTATTTTTTTTAATTTCATCATTTGATATTAAGTTATTAGCATTGAGCTTTCTGATTTTTTTTTTTTACTTTTCTTTCTATAGGGTTAACTCGTGTAACATTCCTAAATTTTTAAAACACAAATCAACATATTTATCATTATAAATGTGTTGAAAAAACAGGAATTTTTTTTTCTATTTCTATTAAAACTCCAGCAGAGTTTCCCCTAAAAATATCAGTACTAAGTTATTGATATCACAACAATCATACTTTGTAATTAATACATCAAGAAATCCAATTATCCAGAACTTAATCCATCCACTTCACTGATCAAAATTTGAATACCTCTAATCCACTCAAACATTTAACAATCTCAATAAGAAAGCTTTTATAAGATTATACACAAGTAATAGAATTTATTTGAAGTAAATTCATGTATTCACAATATATTATACAAAGTGAATTTCTAATTGTTGTTGCCTAATTTTTTTACCCTATTTTTTAATCTGTTTTTTTTTAAACCAAAAAGTAGCAGGAAAAAACCCCTAAAAAAACATGTTTTAGATGTATTTGCATCATTTTAGTGTCTTTTTCAAAGAATTTAAAATTAAAAAATCTACTTTTGACACATTTAATTTTTAACGTGCTTATTGAGTTGACGCTGATGAATTGTTTTCTCAAAAATCAAAAATAAAAAAAAAGGAAAAAGGAAAAAATGCATTTTATATTTTAGTGGTTTAATTGTAATTGTGGAAGGGAGAAAATCAATTTTAAAATTGAAAACCCTCTTACTAAGCAACCAATTTTTTACTCAAATGGTCTACAATCAATATTGTTAATTTAATGATCCATATTTATTTTCTTTGCCTCCAGGTTATTCCTACAAAGCAATAAAAATCAAATAAGTGGTAGAGATTAATTCTTGAAATACAATGATTGATTTTGGTTTGCTCTGTCTTCAAGCCAAAGAAATTATAATATAAATTGAGTGTGTGCTACCAAGAAAGGGGAGAGAATTTTTTGGAGGGATGCCATAAAAAAATAACCTAAAGGGAACCACTAAAAATAATAGACTAGAAAAAAAAAAGATCTTTTCTTTCACTAACACATAAAAAAACCCTAAGCCCATTTTAATTTTAAACCATCAACCCCTCTAAAAACAAAGATTGAGCCACCCACTTATAGCCTTCCATTTATAGCATTAAATTCATCACTATATTCAACCTCTTGTCAACCACCACACATAAAAAAGAACACCCATAGCCTCCTTTCCATTATTTCCTCCTTCTCCAAACGAAGATCATAAACAAACCTGACCACAGCTCCTCCTCCACGAATATAAACAACCAATTACTACAATTTATCGTTGGCCCTGGTTCTCCCTCATAGCTCCTCTAAAAAACAACTTTACCCTCTCTTGGTCAAACCACTACCAACAGCAAACCTAGCATCAAAACATAACCCCATCTCCAACAAAACCTTCACTTGACCCCCCTCTCTTTTTAGCCATGGTTAAAAATTCCATAGTTAGCAAATCAACATCTCTACCGATTCTTTTTTCTTCAACCTTTGCTTCTTATTCCAGCCACATAGCAACACCATCAGTCATTCTACCACACCACACGAGCACCATCAATAGCTTCCACCTAAACCACCAACAACAATAATAACTCTTCTTTCATCCAAGAACCAACTACCCCTTTCTCAATTGACTCGTCATCAACAAACCAACAACCTCCACCATCAACAATGAAGCCCAGTTCTAGTAGTACCCAAGCTTGATAGATATGTACAGAGAGTAAAAGAGAAGAGTAGATTTGTGGATTAAAAAAAAAAGATAAAAACAAATTGTTTGTGTTGATTCTTTTTTTTTTTTTTTTGCAGGTGTTGGTTCAGGCTCGCTGCCAGCACAAGGAAAAAAAGGAGGAATCGCGATAGATCCACCCATCTATTTTGGTTTCACCTACGACAGCGTGTGATTTCAGGTGCTAATAGTGGTGGTGGCGTGTGGAGACCACACGCCGACATTGTTCCTGCATTTCCAAAAACTTTCAATATGCTTCCTAAGTTCCCAGCAATCTCTCCAACCTGTTTCCAACCTTTGGAATGACCATTTTACAAAAATTTTAAATTTTAATTTGTGTTTTAAATTATTGTTAAATTTTAAATTTTTGTGGTTTGCAAACATGTAATTATAGGATATGTGAGTAAAAATATAGTTTTTTTATATAAAAAAATGTGTGTGTATTGCATTTTGTTTTGTGTTAAATAGATGGTAAAAAAAAAGGAAAAGATAAAAATATATAAAAAAAATTAATTAACCAAATGTTTTCCTTACATATGGTCAAATATCCTTAAAATTATTTGAGCATTTTTAAGAAAAAAAAATCTAAAATACTTTGGCATGATTGTTTTTAAAGGTGTTGCATTGATTTTACAACAAGTTTTTAAAATTCTAAAGGATTTAGGCCTATATTTCAAAAATATCAAAAATTTATTTTTGGCAAAAAAATATTATTCACTTTTAATATAAAAATAAAAATAAAACCTATATGAGATTAATATCTAAAATATTATTGTGAATAATACAAATCATTCACTCATAATATAAGAATAAAAAAACTATAAGGAATTTTATCTGAAATATTATTCGAAATGATGCGATAGCCACAAATTGAGGACATTTCATCGTTCTAGACCAAGTCCTTGACTTAGAAAACTAAGGTTTTTTCATTATAGCAAACTCATCATAGTAAATTGATAGAAACATCATTAGGCCACAACAAACAAAGAGAAAAAAACAATGTATCGTACCTCAGGTAAGACGTATTAAGGGTGTTAATACATTCTCTTTACGCAACTAGTCTCTTGCCTAGAATTTCTAAAAGACTAGTTAGAGTTTCTAGTAACCATAATACTAAGTGGCGACTCTATTATCAAACCAAAGACCATCCACAGAACATCACTTAAGAAGTGTTGTCATGACGTCGCACCATCGTGAGGAGGGTACAACACTAATACTTTATAAAATTTATAAGAAAATACAAATAACTAAATTACATGCTTCATTAATTCTAATTTTTATTTACATGCTAGTACTAATCCCAAAATTATATTACAAAAATAAGTTAACACTTCATGATTACATCATTCACATTCCCTAAACCAAAGATATATTAAACTAGTTATTGCTCCGTGTGAGGTTGTGATGTATCTGAAATTAGTAAAACATATAACATAAACGAAACTATAAAATTTAATCATGCAATTAAAATAAATAAATCATTCAATAATCCACTATAAGTAATTGAACACAAATTTATATATTTTTTCCTTTAAAACCTTTTTTTCCCTTTCTGAACTCTATCGAAAGGTCCATTAATAGTTTATTAAATTAATTTCACTCATGCCACAAAGGCCATCAAAGTAATTAATCAAATTATATATCTCGATCATGAGTCATATTAACGCTACTAGCACCATTTAGGGTAACTAGTTAATTAAAAACTTGATCGTTAGACAAACTAACACCACTAGCTCACTCAGGGTAACTAGTCAAATACATTTCTTGATTATCAGATAAATTGACACCACTAACCCACCTAGAATAACTAGTGAAATATATTTTATGGTTGTCAGATAAACTAATACCCCTAGCACCTTTCGGTAAGCTAGTCATTTTCACTACTTTTACAATGCTTATTTCACAATTAATATTTACATGAAAAACACATTTTAAAAAATAAAGTTATATATCATTTGGAACTTGCGCATAAAAAGTGGTAGAGGTGGATGGATCTTATAGTCTTTTCTATATCAATATGAGCATCTTATTATATATGATTTAATCCATGTGGGAATTCCATTCAAATTCTCATTTCAAATTTAAATCTCAATTCAATGTTAAGGAAAACCCTAAGTTTTCCATGCATAAATATTTTTCTTTTTATTAATTTTACCATCTATTTACTTTTTCACTTCATGAATATTTTCTATACCATTCAAATCCCTTCTTCCCCATTTATAAAAATTAGCCAAACTTTCCTTGTTAAAAAAACATGCATTTTCTTTCTAATGAGATCCCTTGCCCTTATCTAAACTCATCAATTTGCATATTTTAACAAGGTTTCCATATCAATTTAGTCCATCCAAAACATCTTTTTCTTTAACCCATTTTTGGCCAAAATAATCCATCCAAGGAAACACATTTTCATTTGTTAATTCCATTTCAATTCATCAATCCATAAAATCTATATCTCACAAATCAATTATATAACCATATTTTTATGTAATAACTTATAAATAAATAAAATAACATAAACAAATTAATTTTTTGATTGATGATTAATCAAACAGCCAAGAACGGGAGAGGATTCCTTTTTTTTTTCTTGTGATTCTTAAGAATTATCACTACCATCTAATAACCATAACCATCAAAAACATTTTTTTTTATTATTATTATTATCATATCAAATAAAAATATCATTATCATAATTATCAATAACCAACCATACCACATTAAAAAAAAAAAAAACACCTTGTATATAGCAAGGTGTTAAAATAAGTCTTAAAAAAATATATTATTTTTAATATATTAAAAAATAATTTAAAATACAATCACTGTGTTACCAAACTGGTTGTAAATCATAAAAGTACTTGATAGAAACGAAAAAAAAAGACATTGAAAGAGACGGCGAGAGCGAAATGGCGAATTTGTATGTGACGGCGGTGCCAACGGCGGATCTGAACAGGAACACGAAGTGGTTCATGTATCCAGGGGTTTGGACCACTTACATATTAATATTATTCTTTTTTTGGCTCATTGTTCTTTCTATCTTTGGTTGCTCCCCTGGCATGGCCTGGACCATTGTCAATCTCTCTCACTTCGCTGTAAGTTTTCTTCCCTTTTTTTTAAAAAAAAAATATTTGATCAGGTAGGTTGGAATTTCTTGATTAGGGTTTGAAGAAAGAAAGCCTGCTGTTATTCTTATTTTAGGAGTTTCAAGGATTGCATGCATGTTTGGTTTTGGGGTTTAGATTAGCTTGCTCAATTTATCAAATTTCTTTAGCTGCATCGTATCTTTTGATTAAGTGAAATTATTAGATTATGTTTATCATCAAATGACTAGCCTTAGAATTAGTGTTTTCGGTTTCAAATGCTAAAGTGGGCACCTTTGTTCTTCACTTGTTTGTTACAAGCAGATTCCTGGGCGAACTTGGTCTCTCTGTTTCGTTCCTTACAATGAACAGAAGAGTTTCACTGCCAATACACTCATTGATTTGGTTGAAAGTTTGGAATGGATAACTTTGTATGAAGTTTTCGTGGAGTTGTTTTTTGAAGGATTTTGGTCTTAAAAGATTACCACAAGCTAACATCATGAAAGAATGCTAAAAACCTAAATAAATAAGTTTTCCAGGTAAATAGAGGATTGATCGGAGTGTCTCACTAAACTTGGAAGGATATGGTAGAATGGCTGTGCACTCTTCACAGACATTTTACCCTCCTCCCTTGAACCTGAATCCACCCTGCGTACAAGTAGAATTTGGTTCTAGGTCCTTTAGTACGAGTAGTATGAATCAATTACAAAGTGACCTCAAGAAACTTCATCAGCTATGCTAACAAGACATGAGCATTAGGGTACGTGGAATAATTAGACATTCTTAAAACCTGTGAGGCTATATGTTTTGAACTGTCAGCCTTTTCTGGTTTTCTTCTAAGCTTGGTTACTAAATGATGTAGGAAACACACGTGTTAATTATGACATTAATAGGTTGTGGATATGCAATGGATTTACCACCTATGATGGGCTTTTTACCTTGGTGTAACCACAAGAGAACAGCTTGATTTTTTTCCTTCAGAACCAGTTTCTCACGATGATTATATATTAAATGGAAAGTTTGCAAACAAGTGGTATAAGCTTTTGGATTATTTTTCTTGATTCCTTGCATTTCACATCAAGGTACAGGAGGAGATTATGATCTATTGAACTAAGTTTGTGAGCTCTGTCATGTGGGGATTAGATTGATTTGTAACTATGCTGATATTTTGATCCTCTGCACGCTATCTGTTGAATCCTTATCATATGACCCTGTTTAGTTGTTAGGTAACATGTGTTAATATTTAATGCAGCCTCAGTTAGAAGAAAATTTTTGTATATCCTTTTTTTTTTTTTGTGGAGTGTTACAATTTTCCCTCATTACGAACTGTTTGGTATAGGGTGTGTTCACTGCAGATTTGAAAATAAAAAAAAAATGTCATTGGGGTATGCGTGTATTGTTTGAATAGAAACAGTAGGTAAATAGTGTATAATTGAGTTGAATGAATGCTTTTGTGGCTGTTAGCAGTAGCAGAGTAGGAACTTTTTAACAAGTATCATTTTTCTTTCTCTTTGCATTACAAATAGCTTAACGCTGGCCTGTTTTCTACCACCTGTACAACTGTTGCATGAATCATCATTCACTATTATGACAAGTTCTATGTTCATTTCAGTGCTCTATCTGTCTTCATTTCCAGTCGCAGCTTAGCTGCTCCATTTTTTGTTGAACAATGATTGATTAGAATGCTTCGCTCTTCAGATCACTTATCACTTTTTCCACTGGAAGAAAGGAACCCCATTTGCCGAAGACCAGGGGGATCTATAATCGGCTGACCTGGTGGGAACAGATAGATAAAGGGAAGCAGCTTACACGCAACAGAAAGTTTCTAACTGTTGTACCTGTAGTGCTGTAAGTTTTCTGAAAGAAATTTTGTATTTATAAGTATGCATGTGTGCACGCATACTGACATGCTCCCTATTTCCTCACCTAAAAAAATTTGTTGGTTGATTGGTTCATAGCTATATGCATGTTAAGCAAAATTTTCTTGCTTGCTTTATGCTCCTCGTCAATCTTGTTGTTTATAATATATGCACAGAATGATTGAATTGTGTATATATATGTGGAACTCATTGCCATGAAGCTTGGAAACCTCTCTCATTTGTGTGTGGATGCGGTGTTCGTAGCTGTCCTTTTCTGGGCCTTCTGCTTCTTCTTTTTTTTTTTGGATTACAGTGAATACTTTTGCCCCTGTTTTTCACTGTCCATGAGATGTAATTATGTTTTTGGGAAGACATGAGCAAATTAAGATCTCATTAATTACCTTTCCATGATAGACTATGCACTTTGAATCCTGTCAAAGCTTGAACTTTTTGATGCCTAATGTTGATACCAATGGAGTACAATTTGAGTTAAGTTGGAAGCAATCACTGAAAGCGAATAATCTAATATTGTAAGAATTCATTGTGCTCTTTAGTGAGATGCCGGTCTTTCCTGGGTTGCCTACTTAAATTGATTTGGAGAAGCATGATGCATCTCACATGGGTTAGCATATTGGTTACTGGAGTTACGCAGCTTCCATGGGCCAATTAAAATCTGCTTGAATTGGTGGGCTCCTAGGTTCAGGCTAGATTTTTATAATTCTAGTTCCATAGAGCAATGCGATGTTTCTGTCTTCAAGTTGCCTAAATGATGGGAAAAATTCTAGTCGTGTGTGTCTAAACCAGAGCACCAGGTAGCTGTTTAACCTTTTCCATGCACAGTAGCTGTGTTCTAGACAGTAGTGACTCAGCACTAAGTTTTCCCTTTACATGTATTTGTAATAGAACACACTTGCGTTAGCAAGCCCTTTGTGTTTCATTTCATGCATTGGTTGGCCATGCAAGCTACACATTCTTTTACACTGATCTTAAATTTACTTTGATGTTGTTTTCCCATGCTTGAAATTGAGATTATACTTCCATTTGCTGTCTCTGGCAGATACTTGATAGCCTCACACACCACTGACTATCAACATCCAATGCTCATTTTCAACACTCTTGCTGTGATGGTGCTTGTTGTTGCCAAGTTCCCGAATATGCACAAGGTTCGGATCTTTGGAATAAATGCAGACAAGTAAGTTGGGCGTGTGTTAAAAGAGTGGTCGTTTTTCGTGTTTAAAAGCCTCCAATCCTTCTGCAGTTCTGCATAAAGGTTATCATATCTTTGTATAGAAGTCGGAACTTGAAGGATATTTGAATATGTGTAACGTTCTTGCACTGACTACTGTTTACAACCTGTTCCTCAAGTGAAGGATAAAGGTATCGAGTTAGAAAAGGATGTCTGTCGAGCTAATCTCTGTACAGTTGAGAAATGTCGTGTATCTACACAGCTGTTATCAGCGTATGGCGCATTTTCACCGCACTGTAACTTTGGTTAAATTAAATTAAATTACTTTTACTTTTAATTTTTAACCTGAATTATTATTATTATTATTATTATTATTATTATTATTTAACCCAAACTTAACGTTGTGCGTGTTTAGTATCCAAAAAAACTTTCGTGCAAAATGAAACTGAATCTCCAGTCACTGCCATTTCAAATTCGTAACTTTTTTCTCACAGGAAGACTAAAAAAAAGTTGTCTGAAAGTTTCAAATTCATACCCACAACGGAGAGTGGTCAACGAAACTAGTTAACAAAAACTAAATCTTTTGGGTGTTTCGTTATAGCTATAGCTATGTCCATACTTAAACATTTCATTATTGATTTTAATAGTGGATTATTTTTTTGTTTTGGTTACTGAACTTTTGTTTATTCGATTGCATCCTTACATTTCTGTTTGTGGTGTTTTGGGGTTGATTGTTTTTTCTCTTTGAATGTTCTTGAGGTATGGTTTGAATTTGTAGTATAAAGAAGATTAAGAGAAAAAAAAGACTTGTGAACTAGAAAAAAAAAAATAACGACGTTTATTTCAAATGTGTGAAAGGGTATGTTCCCTCTACATATTATTTATTAACTCCAATTTTTAGACAGTTTAATTTTAGTATTTTAAATTTTGATTCAAAATTTTATTTTATTCACGTTTCAATTTTTAAATTTAAAAAAAATAAATTTTTTGAAAAAAAAAAGAATAATCAGTTGGTTACATTTTAATAAAAAAAAATAAATATTGATGTAGTGTCGTTGAGATTTTTTTATAGTTCATATGGTCAGAAAAAGTACATTAGAACATTTATTTTTTTTATTAATTTGGGTTATTTTTGTGGTTTTTTTTCTTCTATAAATTAAAGGATGGTTTAAGGTTAGAAATAGGTTTCTTAAGCTTTCTATGGTGTTTTTTTAATTGTTTTCATGTGAAAAAAGGGGTCAAAATAAGTTTGTTGGGTTAAATAAGTCGGAACTGAACTTTTCGACTACGTTAGGTGGCAGGAAAATGCACTGGCAAACCATGCATCATTTGCTTTACTTGCAGACCATGCAGGCTTGATTTGCAAGCCCGCGCGCGCCTCATCTTTGTTTTATTTTTTTGCCACTCATGCTGGCCTCCAAGTTACAGGCGATTAAGCATTTTTTAAACAACCTTTTTATTTTTTTCTTAATTTTTATCAAAGTAATTGAAATTATATTTAGGATGTTATTTCATTAAATACTATTTAATTATAATTTTTTTTTTCTTCAAATAAGGTTATAGCATTTTTTTTTCACTTTTTTTTGTCGTCCTTCATGATTATTCTTTTTCCTTAAAGTTAGTCAAAACTCATTATAATAAAAAAAAAACAATTATATTTGGGATTTTATTCCATTAAATACTATTAAATTTGATTTTTTTTCAGATGAGATTATAATAATTTTTTAAATAATATTAGCAATTAATTTATTGATTATTATATATGAACCTACCATACATGTCTTTTTTTAAGTTTGTGATCATGAGTACTCAATGAAATGAAGTTTATATATTTTTATTATAAATTCTTAAAATAATTTTCTCAAATTAATCATTTTTTTCCTTTGATTATATACAAAATAGTGAGACACATTTTTTTATTAAATTTTTTTTAATATCATTTCAAATTTTTTTATTTAAAAAATGATGTTTATAATAAAAAAATATTTTCATTAAAAAAATAAATATATTTTTATTTTATTTTATTAAATCCATGTATTAACTTTTCAATTCATAATTAGATTTTTATATGATGCTAAAAAATGTGTTATCGACACCTAGTAGGTTGGCTAGTTACTACTTTGAGTGCTTATATTTTGATTTTTGGCATGTAGCTTAAATGTTTACAAACTTGTTATAAGAAGCTCTAAAACTCTTGGTGCTTTCACTATAGTAATCAATAATGATTTTCTTACAAGTTAGTTCTCGAACTTTATTTCTTCATTTGCATTTTTTTTATGCTCAAATCATGACTAATTTATCAAGAATTGTTAAAAAAAAAAAATAGGACCAAAGTGTAAAACAATGAAAAAAGGGTGGCATTTTAAAAAATAAGGGGGAAACTCACTTTAGTCCATTTTTTAAATTATAAATTTTTGGTCCCTTATTATTTCAAATTTTCAATTGCAATACATAATTTTATTTTTTTTATTTTTCAATCTATGGCTTAAAAGAGGAAAGAGAAAATCACTAGATTCTGGTGGTAGAAAGTTTTGTTTGACATCAATCTAGTTCATGAAAAAGGTCAATATTGTTATCAATGAGTTCTATTTGTGTTGGAAAAAAAAAATTATCTGACCAATAATGAAGTGAGTCTAATAGAAGCGTTAATATTTTTTTCATTTATTGACACAAATGTTTCTTGATTTATTTAATTAAATGAATATATTTAAGCTTTTCAATTTATGATTAGGATTTTTTTTTGTCAAAAAA
>Ga0325405_1002744_pt1 | contig 18131 bp, 17 predicted proteins | sample PopdelMetagenome_21_FD_205663 | JGI IMG/M metagenome (GOLD analysis project Ga0325405, IMG submission 205663) | Populus deltoides microbial communities from Bellville, Georgia, United States - Xylem-Control-R2 | ecosystem: Host-associated > Plants > Phyllosphere > Stem > Wood/Secondary xylem...
AAATATATTAAAATAATATTTTTTAAAAATTATTTTTAATATTAGTATATCAAAATGATCTGAAAAACATTAAAATATATTAATTTTAAATAAATAATTTTTTTTAAAAATACCTTTAAAACACAATAATAAACAAAGTTATAGTATGTATTATATATTTTTCAGAGTTAAATAGAGTTGAGATGAATCCTACTAAAAGTTTATATCATGGATTAGATGGGTTTATTTGCAGCAAATCTTTGACTATCTTAAAAAAAAATTTTAAAATAATGTTCACAGCTTCTTTTATTTTATCTAAAAAGTATTTTAAGATTTTTTTATGTTGTGGGATGGATGAAAAATACATTAAAATAATATTTGTTTATTTTTTTAATATAGATAAAAAAATATTAATTTAATATTTTTAAAATAAAAAATAATTTTAAAAACATTTTAGGTTGTTAGTTTTTGTGACCGCCAAGTTTTTCAAAAAATCTGAATTTTTTTGTTTTAATAATTTTTTTGATTTTTAAATAATTTTAATATGTTTATATTTATAAATAAAATTTAAAAAATAAAAAAATATTTTTAATATATTTTCAAAATAAAAACACTCTAAAAACTACTTCTATCACGGTACACTACCTGCGAAAACAGTCTAGACACGATACCGAACAAGACAGACTTATAAACAGGGCTTTGAGCTGCTATGCTATGCTATGCTATGCATGTGAAATAAAATAATAATAAAAAAAATTAGTAAAAGAAGTCATCGTCCTTTTACCCAATCCCAAGTGTCCGTCTCAGACAGTTTCGTCCTCCTCTTTAATTACCCTCTCTTTCTCTCTCTCTCACAAAAAAAAAAGAAGAAGAGGAAATGCCCTGTCACATCTTCACCCAAGTCCTAGAGAGAGACCACCACCCTCCCCCCCCTCCCCTCTCTTCTTCCCCCAACCCGCTCCGAAAATCCCAAAATCAAAAACTAGGGTTTCCATCTTTTCACAACTGACCAACACAACCATCAATCTCTCTCTCTCTCTAGATTTTCTATTCAATTGATTCTCCACATGCGCCAGCAGCAAGAAGACTATAGACCTATTCCAGATGCGACCGAAGAAGAAGCGCCGCTAAATTTTGACAATTCGGTACCAACTTCTGATCCTATGAGCACCGATCAATGCCAAACGATTCCAGAAATGGAGGATTCTCAGCTCGTTGGAGCTACAGTCTCGATGGTTACTGCTGACGTGGACTCGTCTAAGAGAGAATCAGTACATATCGTGCCTACTGTAGAGGTTAGTAATCATGTCAGAATTGCCGAAAACAGTACGGGCAAGCGAAAGCGAGGCCGCCCGCCTAGAACTCAAGGGAAATTAGGGCCACCACAAGCTCCTCCTGCTTCGTCTTCACAGAGGAAGAAGAGAGATGAAGAAGATGTTTGTTTTATTTGTTTTGATGGCGGTAGTCTTGTTCTTTGTGATCGTCGGTGAGCTTGTCAATTTTGATTTTTTTTCCTGTTTGGTTTTATACAAAATTTGAACTTGAAGTTTTAGTCGAGAAAGGAGAAAAAAGTTTGGTTTTCATCTAATGTGTTAGATTTTGTTTTGATTTAGGTGATAAAAATAGAAAGTTTGCGAGGTTTGGGACTAAATGGTGGTTTAGGGTTTTTAATATTTGTGCGGGTTTGGTTCAGTGATTGGCTTGGTTTACTTGTTTTTGGTTTATACGTAGGGGTTGTCCGAAGGCATACCATCCGGCTTGTATCAAAAGGGACGAGGCATTCTTTCGATCAAAGGCTAAATGGAATTGCGGTATGTTTTAGCAAATGTAGTGAGTTTGTTCTGAATAAATCTCTTGTTTTTGAAAGTTTGTTCTTGTGTAACGCACGTTGCATTAATTTATGGAATTCAATATTATCGAAGTGCAAAGTATGGGGCAGTGTGTGTGTGGGGCTAATCCCTTTTCAGTTAAGGCGGGTTTCTAAGTTTTTGATGTAGTATGCTTGCTTGCAAGCAAGGTTCTACAATAAAATAACTCTTTTTTTTTTTTAATTGAATCAGCTATCTTAGGTTAGGAAACTTATTTGGTTTAACTTTTTTTTGGTAAGAAAGTAGTCCTGCCATGAAATTCATACCCTCTTCAAGTAAAGCTATTGCACCAGCCAGTTCACCTTGTAGACAGAGGAGATATAGAAAGTGTGCGTCACGCTATTTAGCGGGATGTGGTTTTAGTTCTAGATGTGGACTTAATGTTGCATGTGCATGTGATGAGCGGGTTTTTATTGGCAGGAATGGTGTTTTAGTTTACAAGCAAGAATTTAGGTTTGCCTACACATGCAAAATTATTATTAGTAGTTTCAATGTCTGCAGTAACGGCACTATCCAACCCAGCCTCGATGTTTGAAGCCCAAGTTACTAAAATTGTTAGTTAATGAATGGGCATGTTGATTTGCTCATTGTCGTTGTATATAGTAAGAAACGTGTATGCCTTCCATATTTTTATCAGATTCATGTTTTTTCTAAAGTAGTCTTGGTTCATAAACGTGCCAATTGATGCCTTATGCACTCAATATTTGGCTGAATTGTTGTTTTTTCTATAGTAGAAATGGTTAGTAAATGTGTCAATCAATGCCTTATTCAACTCCATATGCAGTTGGATCCTCGTGTCTCTAGATCAGTCATGGTTAATGAATGTGCCAGACATTGTCATATACATAATATATTCACTTGTCTGTCTATAGTGGTCATGATTGCAGTCCATCTTTGACAAAATTACCATCTCTGATTTCCACTGTTAACTTAGTTCCTCCAATATTGAGCCTTATCAGTTATCTCATGCTTTCATTATGGCATATTTTCAGGGTGGCATATCTGTAGCAGTTGTCAGAAGGCTTCTCATTATATGTGCTATACATGTCCATACTCTTTGTGCAAAGGTTGCACAAAAGATGCTGATTATTTGTGTGTAAGAGGGAATAAAGGATTTTGTGGTACATGCATGAGAACTATAATGCTGATTGAAAATATTGCAACAGTGAATCAGGAGAAGGTATGTTAATTGTTAGATGCTATATCTTATTCTAGTTTAACTAGCTTTCTTGGCTTAATTACATCGTGAAAGAGCATTGATGATAAGATTATTGGACTCTTAGGTGTCTTTTGGCACCTCGCTTTCCTTTGTTTTGGGTCGATACCGTTTCCTTTGTCTAGCTTTTATATTGTCTATGGCTTCAGTTCAGGTTTACATTCTCCTGCAAAGCTGTCAATGAAATCTCTTATTCACTTCTGTGCTGTTAAAGTTTGGTTGTCGATGCCTCTGGGGCAGGGAGAGACATGTGTCATTAGCTAATAGTTTTTCTTTTGCTGTCTGATTCTGTCAATTTCCGATATTTTATCGTGTGTAACCTGTGCAGGTTCAAGTGGATTTTGATGACACAACTAGCTGGGAGTATCTCTTCAAGGTCTACTGGATTTACTTGAAAGCAAAGCTATCTTTAACAATAGACGAGCTAACTAAAGCTAAAAATCCTTGGAAAGGAGATGACCTAACCAAAGTTAAAAGTCCTTGGAAAGGAGCTGGTGTGATGGCTCCTAAGCAGGAGCGTTCAGGTGAATTTTGTCATAGCAATGATAATAATGGCTCCTTTTCAGACAGCTTCTGTGGAAACCTGGAAATACATGCTAAGAGAAGAAAAATGGAGGACCAACCAAAATTGCACATCGAGGAGAAGTCTCTTGTTATGGAAAAATCACGCATTGACCAACTTACGCATCTACCTGACAGCACATTGTGGGCAACAAAGGAGCTCTTGGATTTTGTTTCACACATGAAAAATGGGGATATGTCTGTGCTATCACAGTTTCATGTTCAGAGTCTTCTGCTAGAATACATAAAAAGAAACGATCTTCGTGATCCTCACCAGAAAAGTCATATTTTTTGTGATTCAAGGCTTATAAAGCTCTTTGGAAAAGAACGTGTGGGTCATTTTGAAATGCTGAAGCTTCTTGAATATCACTTTCTTGTAAAAGAAAAATCTCCAGTGGATGAAACCACTGTAATGGGAGTTTCTAATGCTGGCGGTGGCCAGGTTGAGGTGGCTGGAAATAGTGACAGTCAGTTGGTGACAGGTAGTGATCGAAGGCGTAAAACACGTAAAAAAATAGATGAGAGAGGACCACAGATTAATTGTAATCCAGAGGAATATGCAGCAATTGATGTTCACAATATTAGTTTGCTCTACTTAAAGCGTAGTTTGATGGAGAACTTAATGGATGATGCTGGAAAGTTTCATGAAAAGGTTGTTGGCTCATTTGTGCGAATCAGGATTTCTGGTGGTGATCAAAAACAAGATATGTATAGGCTTGTCCAAGTTGTAGGTATTATTCACATCACTAGTGCCCCAAATTATATATCAAGAGGAGGAAAAAGAAACGCCTCGGTGTTTTCTTCCAACACTATATTATATGTTTAACAGATTAGCAAGTTACTGATGATTTCTTCTGCAGGTATTGGCAAGGCCGCTGAATCATATAAAGTTGGCACAAAAACAACTGATGACATGCTTGAAATATTAAATTTAGATAAGAAGGAGGTCATATCAATTGATGGGATTTCAAACCAGGACTTCTCAGAGGTGACTAAGACACCATCCTAAATACATGTTTCCTTTCCTTTTTCCAAATATTCATTTTCCTTTTTTTGATTGCTTACAGTTTGTAGAAACTTTCTTAACCATTTTGAGTTTTTTCTTGATGTGTTATGCTTGATGATGAGATTGTTATAATGAATTTTATGGATGATACAATTCTAAGTTTGACCCAGAATTTTGAATTTACATAACCAAGGATCTAATTCTTTAGTGTTATCTCTACATACTAGAAATGGGTATTTTTGGAAACATGGCACAGATGCCTGGGGGCATAAAAAAATTGTGGGAGGACGGTTGGTGCAAAAAAGCTTATGAAGTTGTGTTTAGGGCTGTGAACAGTAAAGTGGATTACTGTACGGGTGTGTGTGGAGTTTTTGATTGTCAATTGCTGTAGAATTGGCTGAACATGAATGTTGGGATCGTTAAGGGGTCAGTGATGATTATTTAAAGTCTAGAATAATGAAGTTTCATTGCTGGAATTTGCGAGTAAGGTTCAAGGAAGGGTTTCTAGGAATCACATCTGGGAGGAGGAAAGACTAAGCATCTGATCTAGGTTAGAAGTTACAAATGTAATCATAAAACTTTATAGATTTCTTTAAAATCTTGATTTGAATAATGGAAAGACTACTTGACTTATCTTTGTAGTGTTCCTAATCCTATTAAAACTTAATACTCCTAGCAAGAAAGCATAATTAAATTTTACTTAGAATAGGAAAAACCCCATCAAACTCTATTATTTTAGGACTACTAAGATACCAAATATAAAATGAAACCCAAATTTATAAATTCTCAGCTAACTTGGAAATTTGGAATATCCATGAAGATTTTAGAATACAGAAATGCTCCTAAATTCTAGAACTGAATAAAATACATAAGAACTAATCATTTTCTGGTCGTTGCATTCAATTGTTCTTCAAGCATGGACAGATGTGTGAAGGCCTAGTTTCATGCTTGTGTTCCCTGGATTATCTTGTGATCTGTGAAGAATGGTTCTTTCTAATCTTTACCTATCATGAATGCTGCATCATTTACTTTCCTCTTTTGATTTTCAATGACATGGTAAATGCCAGTTTAATCAGACAAGATATTTGTTTCGGTTGATAAAGTGTTTTTTTGGAATCGAGTTGTGGAAACCGTGGTCTGAAACAATAATTTTGTGTTTTTTTATTGTTCATATAAGTCTAAAAGTTTGATTAGAAAAGGTACCCAAACACGCTTTTTAATTTCTAGACCTGCTTTTGTTGACTTTACCACAGACACAGCTACAGCCAATTAAAGGTATCAGGTGAAGGTTTAGCAATTTGAACCAAAAGAAATGTACAAGTTTTCCTTCATTTTTGATGTGTTAACTATGTTTCCAGGGTGAATGCAAACGTTTGCGTCAGAGTATAAAATGTGGGCTTATCAAACGGTTAACAGTGGTGAGTGTTTCTGTCATTTTCACTTCTATATCTCAGCTTAAGCATATGTGCCCCTTTGTCACAAACTACTCTATTGGTTATAGGGTGAGATACAGAAGAGAGCAATGGCGATCCAGGATGCCAAAGTTAGGGATGTAAGTTTCATCCTGATAGTCGTGTGTATAAATATAACCCAGATTTCATTTTTTGTTAAGTGTTATATGGTTTTTTACATTGTCTTTCTTGTTACTGCAAGTGTAATTACTGATCCTGATCATCTCTTGTATATGGCCATACTCTTTTGACCCAGCGTTTGGAAGAAGAGATATTAAGGCTTAATCATCTTCGTGACCGAGCAAGTGAAAAAGGACTTCGGAAAGAATATCCTTTGCTGTATGAAACTCTGGTTCCTTTTGGGGTTCTAGTTTTTACCATGCTTGCTCAGCTTATTTGCTGGTTTTCATCAACCATATTCTGTCTCAATGCTACATTTGAAAATACACTCGAGCGAAATCTTTTGCTCGTATTTCATGGATGATGAGAATATTGCAACTAGGTGTGAGGGTGATGAGCACCATTAGTGGGTATGTACTTGATGCCAAGGTGGACGACAAAGGACCCGTCACATTTTCCTGAAAATTCAATGGGCTTGTTCTTTACTCCTTTTTTTTTTGCAAGATCATCTATCTCAACATTTTACGTGTTGCTAGTCTTGTTCATGAAGTTTGCTGCTTGGCCTGGTTGTTTGATATCATTTTCCTTGAATACTTAGTTTGATTGTTATAGGTTCTTAGGGAGAAATAGAATTTCTACTGTTGTCGGTGTTGCATTAATTTTAACCAAAGCCTTCCCTACTTATTGTCCCTTTTCTTTTCTACTGTCTCCTTGGTGATCGAACATGGAACTGGATAGCATATTCAACATTAGCAACTTAGAGTGTTGTAGAAGGTTTCAATTGATTGCCAGTGCACCATTTTCTAGATATTTCATATATATAATAGAACTTCATTAAGTATTGCTGTTCCTTGACTATGTTGCACGCTTAGAGAATGCGTGGAGAAATTAGAGCTTCTCAAGTCACCTGAAGAACGTCAGCGCAGGCTGCTTGAGATTCCCGATGTACATGCTGATCCAAATATGAATCCAAGTTATGATTCTGAAGAAGATTCTGGAGAATTACACAAGAAGAAACGAGGTCCCTAGCTATGATTTTGAATAATTTGTGATCAGTAGTTATGCTTGAAGTTGGCTGTAGAAAGTTTAGTTGGTGATAACTTTACTGGCATATATGCAGGTGACCATGCAAGACCAAGAAATTCTAGTGCTGCTAGAAATGGGGCAGTACTCAACTCTTCAATGGGAGGAGGGAATGTCTTGAGTGATAGAGGAAACATGGGACAGAATTTAGCTACTGCTTCTGAGCAGAGTAGAGATACGTGCACAACATCTTATGTGGATAGAGATGGTACTAATATGGTTCATGAGAGAGCGAGCGAGTCAATGCAGACTCAGGGAGGAGAACAAACTGGGCTAAATAGTCAGAATGCACCAAAGAACTGGGTAGCTTCTACCGGTTCAATGACTGATGATTGGAAAAGTCAATCAATTGTACAATGTGGATCGTATTCCGGGGTTGTATCACCGAATTTACCACCACCACTTTCTATAGGAAGAGAGCAATTGGTTGATGATATGGAGATGGACAAACTGTGGCACTATCAGGATCCAACTGGAAAAACTCAAGGGCCATTTGCTATGGCCCAACTGCGTAAATGGAGTACAAGTGGGCTTTTCCCTCAAGATTTGAGAGTGTGGAAGATAAATGAGAAGCCTGATGACTCTATTCTTTTGACGGATGCATTGGTTGGGCGATTCCATAAAGGGCCAGCATTGCCTGACAACAGCTACTTGCTGGCTCAAGAAGCAATAGTTGCTTCTGATAAAGATAAAAGGCATGAATTTGATTTGCATCAAAGTACTGATGCCTCTCTGGTAGACAAGAAAAATATGGATCACTGGAAGTCGGTGCAAAACAATGCAAGTGTCAATTGCAATGATAATGATGCACTTCTAAAAAGCAATGCACTGGGCACCCATTCTTCAAGTTGGACTACAGGTGCGGATGCCATCATTCCTAACAATGGACCGGCTCAACTTGCTCTACAACTCTTGGAATTGTCCAAGGGCTGCAAGTCTTGGTCTGATCAATCCCAGATGTGCAGTTCACTTTCCTCACTTCCATCTTCTGGAAAGATTGGTGAAATTCCACTACCTCAGGCAAAGGAAGAACATGAAGATGAAAAACGGAGTTATGACCCGAGTTATGTAAATGGGAATGCACTCAAGACACCTGAAGGTAAAAATAACATTGGCAGAAGTGAGGATAAACAGGCTGATAGTGAGAGTTATTCAAACCAATCATCTGGACAGAACTGGAGACCACCCGTTAAAAGTTCAAGCGGATGGGATTCCAAGCCGGCTTTTGTTTCTGGGGATAAGTCTGTTGAAACATCTCAGAAGAATGAGGAAATTGATTTCTTTGATTTGCCCAGTCCAACACCAAAGCAGCACCTCAAGGACTTGAAAGGTCATACTGCTGAAAACAATCACTCCATTTCTTCGAAGCTTCCTGTTCTGGATTCAGGATGTAGCTGGAGTACTGCTTCCAGTTTAGTGGTTGGTGGAGCAACGCTAGCTCGAGTAGCTGGTGAATGGGGTGGCTATTCCCATGCTCCTGTCAAACCTGTTGAGGAATGGGACTCCAATCATGTGTCTGCCTCTTCACTGAAACCTACAGATGGGGGCAGTGATCATGCTTCTACACAGACTCCAGATAGTGGCCCATTGACACACTCTCCCTCCACTCACCCAGTGATTGATGCATCTGATTGGCAACGCATCATTCCTGAACCTACCGAGTTCTGCTCTTTAGTTGATGAATCTGTTTCAGATCTGTTGGCAGAAGTTGAAGCGATGGAGTCTCTTGGTGGTTTGCCTTCTCCTACTTCAAAACTGCGGTCTGCTGAGGAATTGACACGAGGTTATGATGATGATTGCTTCAGTCCTGTTGATGGGTTTAGCCCAGCACCTGATCCAGGCAAAAGTGATGCATTCAGTTCGACTGCTGATATACAAATACCTTCTCACTTGACTGTAGTGAGCGAAGCACTGCGGTCATGTCACATGCCTTCTGAGCCCACTGTCATAGATAAACCGCTTGCTGTATCTCCAATGCCTTCTCAGTTGACTGCAGTCAATGAATCGCTTAGGATATCTTGCACGCCTTCTCAGTCCACTATCACAGACGAACCACTAGAGAGATCCCAAAAGCCTTCTCAGTCGACTTTGATAGATGAGCCACTTGGTTTATCGCAGATTGATGTTCCAAACCCTCAAAAGAGCTTCAGTGAACATTCTTCCACAAGTCCTGAAGTGGAAGGTAATACTAAGCCCAATGATGTTCCAGTTAACGAATGGGAAAAAGGTTCAGAAATACAGCCTCTTGGGTCATTAGCTGGTAACCAGGGAGAATCAGGTGCAGACATCCAATCCACAACTCCATCCACGGCCAGTCAATTGGAAGCAGGTTCAGATGTTCAACAACCCACAGATGTTCAACAACCCACACCATCCCACGGAGATGCTGGTCAGGGAACCATAAATGAAAGAGAAGCACAAGGAAACACGAACATGGTTTGGGGAAATGGTCATGGCGGCACAGGTCAGCAACATGCTAGGACGAATGGAGCCAATTCTGCAGGGAACCCAGGCAGTTGGGGAAGCCAACCAAGGTATGGCGGGGACAGGTTTTCTGGTCCAAGAGACCACCGTAACAATTTTCAAGGCAGAGATAGAGATTCTGGTTTTGGTAGGGATAGGTCATCATGGAACAAGCAGCCGTTACATGGTGGTGGAAATGGAGCTAGTACATATAGACCTCCGCCCAAAGGGCAGCGAGTATGTAAATTTCACGAAAGCGGATACTGCAGGAAGGGGTCATCATGTAGTTATTGGCACCCATGATATTTAGGTTCCACTTTTCCATAGGAAAATTGTGTGCATTTAATTCTGTAATCATTATTTGTATCAGCAATTCTGCCCCCTTGTCAATGTTCTAATTTAACTCGTGTATTGAGGTGGCATGAATACATATATATATATTCTTTGGATAGTCCAGCACAGAGCTGCTTGTTCAACGAACTCAAAAAATCCCCCATTTCCATAATTTTACCATGGGTATTGCTGGAGCTCTAATCATGGAAGAGGGTTTTCTTTGGCTCATGGATACGGCAAATTGCGGTGTGTAAGATCATTTACGACAAATGCACGTACAGGATCTTCAAGAGACTCAAGCCAAGTTTAGGAGCATCCTTTCTAATCTAGTGTGGTGCATCTCTGAATGTTGCTGCATTTTGAATCAATCCATTTATTCCTTGACCAAAAAGCAATCGACTAGCCTTCATGGTCACTGGAGATGTATCCATCAATCAAGTCAATGGCTAGGTGAGAACCGATCGGAGTATACCTTACCGTTTAGAAAAGAATAAAATTTAAACAAGAATCTCATGCAATGTACATCCTTGTAAGAGGAGGGAGGAACAATTAATATTTGTTTTTACAGATTTAACCATCGACATGATATATATATATAGTTATAACATCTACCCGAAATCGACCCAGCGGGTTGACTTATTGGTTAACAAACCAATCAAATCTTAATTTTTTTAATAAGGATTATCAAAATAATATTGTTTCAAGATTTTTTTTTTTTAAATAAATTATAATTATAAGATCTGATTTTGACATAGTTTAAAATCTAAATCATAGGTTGCGGGTTGATGTCCGAGTACAGACTAAACTTAAATCCTTATTCTTCTGAAACCACTAAAACTACAATGATTTATAATGGTTTCTTTTTTTAATAAAAACTCAAAAACAATGTCGTTTTGGTAAAAAACAGCTTCTTACACTGACCCGGCCTGGGTTGGCTAGTCACTTGTGACTAAAGTATAAATAACAGAATCAGCGACCCGCGTTTGGATACGTAAACTTCAACTTCAACACGAAAGGAGGAAGAGAAGACCGTTTCAAACCATCACCGTTTTAAACCATCACTGATCGCTCAAAAAATGCTTTCTGCGACGATACGAATCCTTTAAAACGACAACAAAATCCAGTCATGTCAACAACAAGCTCAGCCACGGCGACGTCGTTTTTATCAGGGACGCAGAGATACGCAGCCGGAGCATTATTTGCAATCGCTCTTCACCAAGCACAGATCCATCAAACCCGTCCGCTTGGCTTATCCCACGATGATTCGGAACAAGAGGAACGAACCAGTTGCAGCAGCAGTCATAGTAATGGCAGCAGCAGTGATTCCGTTTCTGAAGACCCTGACCTTTGGATCCACGAAAATTCGGGCCTCCTCCGACCCGTATTCAGGTACAATTCTTCTGTAATTGATGAAATTGTGACTTTTTTTTTTAAAATTTAAATCAGAATTGATTTTTTCCTCTTTAACGTGGATTAGGTTTTTAGAGGTTGAGTCAGTAGCATGGACTGGACTTGAAGAGACAGCTGGTGGTTCTCCTGCTAAGCATCATGTTGGAGCTGTATGCCGTTTTTCTTTATTTTTTCCTTTTTTTGTAAGCTAATTTTTCATGTGTTTGATTTTGATAGAAATCAGGAAAATTTTACCAATCTTTACCTTGGTTGCTTATTTAGCATGTAAAGCTCATGAGTTGTTACTTCATTGAAATGTTGTTTTCCCTTTTTCTGATTCGTAGGAAAATTGAAAAAAAAAGAAGGAAAGATAGAGGAGAAATTGTGTTAACTTCACCTTTTTTTTCTCATTTGCTTTTTTGTTTCCTTTTTGAAAAGAAAGGGAAAATCTGTGAAACTACCGTTACATTTTCCTGTCAGGTTTTGGCATTTGTGGTCCCATGTGGATTCTAAATGATGGACTCACAAATGCTGAAATTCGAATGACAAGATGTGTGTACAACAGGAGTAGAAAAATTCATATTTGACTTGGTGCTGGTGGATTTATGATGCTCTGATTTGTTGTTACTATATTTGTAACTGCGTTGTGTTTTGATTATGTCTTAGTTCTTGAGGTTATTATCAGAAGAAAGTGGCGATGCGTCTTCTTCTTCTTCTCAAAGTTCGGATCAAGAAGTTGCTTTGTCAAAGGCTGTTGATGTTATGGAAGAAACCATGGGAGCGAATCCTGTGTCTTCCCAGTCTAAGAAGGAGAAGCATAAGGAGTACGAGACTCAATGTCGTGAAAAGTTATCTGCTGGCAGTGAGGTAAAATCAACCTCTGTTGTGGAAAATGATTCGCCAAAAACTGCAAAGGATGATCATTCTGCTGATGTTAGTGATGCACCTCGAGACTCTGGACATAATGTTGATGAGGAACCTGTTGAAGAGGAGAAGATGCTAAGTAATCAGAGGAAAGTGACAGTGCTGTATGAAATTCTTTCAGCTTGTCTGGCTGATAGACGAGAAGAAAATAAAAAATGCACCCGAAAAAGAAATGGCTATGATGCTCGACATCGTGTGGCTCTGAGATTGTTGGCAACTTGGCTTGATATTAAGTGGACGAAAATGGTTTGTGCACTCCTTTTGTCATTCTCATTAGCAGCTTTCGTGGTTATTCTTCCTTGTTTTTATAGCTAAAAAGATTAAATTGTTCCATAAACTTGGTGGTTGGTGTGCTATCTCCCCTGCTTTCCATGACTTTGTACTTGGGCAAATTCCTAGGGATTTTTTATTTAGCTTTTGTTTGGTATGAGGTGAAAAATCAGGAGGTAAAATGTTAAGGTGTTAGTAAGATTTAATGGTAAAGTAGGGTGTAAAATGTGTGAAGGGTGTTATTAGGAATACAAAAGTTTGTGGGTATTGGAGGTGCCAACAGCAGTGAAACCAAATTTCAAATTAAATGTGATTATAAATAAAATTAAGATTTTATGCATTTATGGTTTCCAAATGCAAGGTGTATGCAAAAGAGAAAAAGTATGGGTGAAACAGCATAAAAGAAAAATACAAATTTTTCCCTTGAAACAACCCTGTCCCCACCCCCCAAAACCCCAAATGGGGTTAGATGTTAAACCCCTTAACACTCCCCTCTCCTAGTTTACCCAACACAATCAAGGATGGGGCTCTTAATCCTCATAACAAACACAACCTAGTGAATTTTATTTATTTATTTTTTTAAATTACAAACATTTCCTTCAGCTGTGTATTTTGCATCTAAAAAAAATTTAATAAGTCTTGTAGTAATTTATATCTTATGTGTTTCTGGGGTAAAAAATATCTTCTTTGCAGGAAGCCATTGAGTTGATGGTTGCGTGCTCTGCCATGGCTGTAGCGAAAGAGGAAGCATCCAAGGAAGAAACCAAATCGCCTAAAAGCAAATGGGCTAAATGGAAGCGTGGTGGCATCATTGGTGCGGCTGCAATAACTGGAGGAACCTTATTGGCCATTACTGGTGGTATGAAACTCTAGTCGTGTTTCCTTTCTTGGGATTAATTTTATCAGATATTGAAATTGAAATGAGAATGTTATCGCTTTGGTTTCTTACTTTGTAATTCACATTTTACAGGATTAGCTGCCCCTGCAATTGCTGCAGGATTTGGTGCTCTAGCTCCAACATTGGGCACTATTATCCCTGTAATTGGAGCTAGTGGATTTGCAGCTGCTGCAAGTGCTGCAGGAACTGTTGCTGGCTCTGTTGCTGTTGCTGCATCATTTGGAGGTGAACAGCCCCACAGGTTCCAAAGGAACCTGCCCTAAAGTTTTATATGATTGCTTGGTAATGGATAATTCATTTGTCTTCCTGTTGACATCTTTGTTCAATCAGCTGCTGGAGCTGGACTTGCGGGGACCAAGATGGCCAGGAGAACTGGAAGTGTTGATGAATTTGAATTCAAAGCTGTAGGAGATAACCATAACCAAGGCGTAAGTTTATGCCTTATCCGTTTTTCTCACTTAGCTCACCCTCTCTGTAGGCTATCTTCATAATGTACAAGGCCAACCTTATATTTCTATTTGAAATTTTCCATCAGCGACTAGCAGTTGGGATTATGGTCTCAGGATGCGTGTTTGACGAGGAAGATTTTATAAAGCCCTGGGAAGGACAAAATGACAACTTGGAGAGGTAAGACATCTGTATGCTCCAAGTTTCTCTTTGTTGCACCTCTTCTCCATCTGAATTTATCAATGTTTGATTCTTTTATAATTAAATAGCAAATGCACATGTACTTAAGTTGCAATTCTCGTTACTTCCAAGGATGTATCTTCAAAAAATGATTCTTTTGAAAAATCTGAATCAGAACAATGCTTTTTATTCGTGTACCCTGTATCCAAAGTAATTACTCGTCGCTATAATGACTTTGTCAATCTTGCAATTTTTCTTCTGTTTGTTCTGCTTTTATTGACTGGAGTTTTGTAAAATCTTCATTGAACATGCATCCAAAACATTTTCTTACATTTTCCTCTGTTTGCTATGATCTGATCTTATGTTGACTGGTTTTTGTAATTTTTGTTCCAAAACAAAACTAAAATTCTCCAGTTTTTTCATGCTAAAAATGGATCACAAGTCACATCTCTTGACTAATGATTTTTTTAGGTATGCGCTGCACTGGGAACCTAAGAATCTAATTGCAGTGAGCACTGCCATTCAGGATTGGCTTACTTCAAGTAATTGGTTTGCCCCTGATGGGAGCACATTGTTTTTCAAACTAGTATTTCTATCTAATGTAATGATTACAGTTTTGTCTGCTGTTGACATTGGTGATCCCTGCTGTAGGAATTGCAATGGAGTTTATGAGGCAAGGTGCAATGCTGACCGTGTTAAGCACACTTTTGGTAGCATTGGCCTGGCCAGCAACATTACTTGCCGCTACTGATTTTATAGACAGCAAATGGACAATTGCTATTGACAGGTTAGCTTTCCTTCATTAACTATAGGTGAGATACTTAGATGAAAATGGGAAAAAAAATGCCTTTCCATCGCATCAGCTCTCTTTATCACAAATCTGGCACCTTAAATTAAAGTCTTCAGGGGAAATTGGTAATTAGTAATAGAGAGTAACTTGCTTCCATAGAATTTTTCAATGTGAGTTTTCAACAATTGAATTTTCTGCCATTTTCTAGGTCTGACAAAGCTGGGAAGCTGTTGGCAGAAGTGTTACTAAAAGGACTGCAAGGGAACAGGTAGGTCAAATTTGATTGAAACAATAGGCGTCATTTTTAGTTAACAACGTTACCTGTAGTGTTGTATTCTCGATTAATTTCTATCTTGAAGTCTTTTCTTAGTTAACAGTGTCATCTCTAGTGATTTATTTTCTATTAATTCCTATCTTGGGCTTTTCATGACTCTTCAGGCCTGTAACCCTTGTGGGCTACTCACTTGGTGCACGTGTAATTTTCAAGTGTCTTGAGACTTTGGCCGAGACAGAGCATAGTGGTAAATATCACTGATTATTTTTAAAGCGAGTTTTTGGAATTTTTGACTAATCTTCAATGCCGTCCTTCTGAACTGACAGCTGAAGTTGTAGAAAGAGTCGTTCTTCTTGGAGCACCCATCTCTATTAAGGACCAGAAGTGGGAAGCTGCAAGAAAGGTGACTGAAGATCTTTCCTTGAAAGCGTTTTCTCTGCTGTTCCTTGGTCAATATTTGTTTTAGCTACTTACTTTACTGTCCAGGAAACTCTTCTTACATCGTACTGTTTCGCAGATGGTGGCTGGAAGATTTGTGAATGCTTACTCCACCGGTGACTGGACCCTTGGAGTTGCTTTTCGTGCAAGGTATGCCTGTTGCACTATGCTCATGTGTGGACATTACTTGATGCTTTTGATCTGCCTAGACAAATAATTATCCGACTTGGAAAACTAATGTCCAGTTTTTACTAATAGCCTACTCACTCAAGGATTAGCTGGAATTCAACCAGTAGATGTTCCAGGGATCGAGAATGTAAGCTTCTATTTACTTTCCCTACTTCCCTTCCATCACAATTTTGATTCTCGTTACAATCCTAGTTTATCCATGATGGGGAACATTTTGCAGGTAGACGTAACTGATCTAGTTGACGGCCACTCTTCCTACCTATGGGCAACACAACAGATATTAGAACAGCTTGAACTGGATGCTTATTATCATGTTTTCAGGAGCCCTAATCCTCCTGAACACACAGACTGACCTTTCCTCTTGAGGAGCTAATGCCATGGCATCAAGCTCATTCACCCCATAGCTTCATGTCTTGATTTTTGTTATTCTTCCTATATATATATATATATATATATATGTTACCACCCTGAAGAAACATTAAAATATGGGTGGAATTTTTGTCAGATGATCAAAATAAAATCGGCCGTTCCTCGAAGAAAAGGGAAAAAAGAAGAAGAAAGAAATAGTGGACAAGGCTATGTATTCACTAACATTACTAATGGCCCAGTTCACGTTAAGTGAGGGAGAGGCCCCAAGTTCCGAAGTGAACCAAACGTGGCTATATGTTTAATTGCTTTATTTGTATTGTAAATGCTGTCTATTTATAAAATCCTTACACTATTTATCTTCTCAGCTTTATCCATTCTTTGGATGGTAAAAGTTCCGGCAGTACCATAGAATAGCTTCTTCTGCTGTTACTACCATTGCTCCAGCTCATGTCCACCACAAAGAAGGTACGCTAATCGTTATGCAGTATCTTATTACTGCACCAAAAACATTAGTAAACAAATTCATCAAAAGAAAAAACACTACCTTAATCCGTTGTTATTAAGCACAGACCGCCTTTATAAGTTAAGCCGACACTTAACTCGAGCTATGTTTTTAACAAAATAGAGGTAATAATTGATCTGGTGTGATATTTAATCAATTTGATAGGGTTAATTAATTTTGATTTCATTTTCTTAAAATAATTATTTTATTTTGATTAACTTGAGTTAATTTGTCTCACTCATGATTTAGATATTAGATATTGAATTGAATCATCAACCACAAATTGGTTGAGTTTAATAACTTTTTTTTAATTTAATTGTTGATAACATAATAATAATAATAATAATAATAATAATAATACTACCTATCATTGTAATAATTTATTTTTCTTTGGGATTGTGGTAAAAAGAAGAAGAAGAGAATCTTAAATAACAAACTAGCTTATATAATTATAAAAACGACGTCACTCTATATCGTGTCATTTCTATGACCATATCCACATTCTTATTTCTTCCTCGTCTCGTAAATATCACGAATAGACACAAAACAAAGACCCTAAACGTTCAATTCAATTACCAATGGTGCCATCTTCGTGCTGCAAATTTCGCTATGCATTAGCGTAATTCCGATAATAATGACCGACACATATCACTGGGCGGACAAATAAGAGAGACGGGCGAACAAATAAGAGAGAGGGCATGACAGAAACAGGAAAACACAAAGAAGAGAGAGAGGCGGCCCTAGGCGTAGGCATGGAGGGTAATAAAGTTGAAGGAGAAGAGAAAAAGCGAGAAAACGAGAAACTAAAACAAATCCAAAATCAAGGTGGTAGTGGTGGTGGTTCTAATTTGAAAGGGAAATCATGCAAAGGGTATCTTTATTATTCTTCAACTCTCAAATCTAACGTTACTAATCCTCGCTGTATTGGCATCCCCCGTACTCTCCGCCAAAGTTAGTCTCTCAATTCCAATTCCAATTCCAATTCCCAATCTTTATTCAAGATTTTTTTTTTTGTGATTTATAGAGGGGAATGGGTGTTTAGGTCTGGATTTTTTTGGGTTCTTGAAAAGAATGAGAGAAAAGGGAAGGCCGGTTCTTTTTTGTAAGGCTAGATTTCAGGTTCAAAATTTGAGAGGTGTAGTGTCTGTCTGTCCGTCTCTCTGTACATTTGAAGAAATTAGGGGAAAGAAACTTGCCTTTTTTTGCCAGTGATTATGGCATAAAGTTAAACAAGAAAATGCTTTGCTTAGATTAGCTTCTTTCTTTTGAAAGATATATGGTCTTTGTTACTTGAATGAATAAGGGTTAGGAATAGCAATGCACAATTTCTTGATTAGCTTGAGTAAATTTGATCCAGTTGTAGGAAGGCAATAGCTAAATG
>Ga0325405_1002747_pt1 | contig 18123 bp, 9 predicted proteins | sample PopdelMetagenome_21_FD_205663 | JGI IMG/M metagenome (GOLD analysis project Ga0325405, IMG submission 205663) | Populus deltoides microbial communities from Bellville, Georgia, United States - Xylem-Control-R2 | ecosystem: Host-associated > Plants > Phyllosphere > Stem > Wood/Secondary xylem...
GGAGAAGTTGAAGGTCCATCAATGTCCAAAGCTGACCACAAAATTTGCTACTACACCAGATGGTTCAATGAGTGCTCAATCAGAGGTGCTGCTGATTTGACTTGATTTCTTGCCTCTCTTTTAGTGTGTTTGTTTCTTGTTTCTCTCAATAATAAGATTTACAAGTTAAATGAGCATGCCATGCTTGAATTGGTTTACAGGTACCTGAAGTAGCTGAAGATTCAAGCATTAATAGAGAGTGGACCAGAAATATGGGGTGGAAAGAAGATGGAGACTCATGTCTTTGAGCTGTGAATATATTTGGACTTGATGCTGTACTATTTGTTCAAAAGTTTGATATCATGTTTTCCTAGCAGAACAATCTCATGTTGAATGGTGGTTAACTGTTACATGATTTCAAGGTTGGTGCTGCGAATATGTTTTAGATTGGTGGGAAATAATCCCAACTGTTCCATTGGCAATGGGATACAAATTGGCTTCACATTGCTGAAGAAGTTAGAAGAATTGTTGACAGCACATGAGTAATGTCATGTTGTGTATTTAGTCATTACTGTGCGAACCTCAAAAAAACAATGTTGCTTGCCCATTATCGTACAAGCCTCCAGAAGTAAGGGCGCATGTTTGCTTGCCCATTTGTGTTTCTTTTGGTTTAATGTGTGGACTTTCATGCGTTCTCCTTTCTACGACTTGAGTATTTTCTGCATCAGCATGTTTTCTCTGCAGTTTGATGTTCTGTTTCTAATGCATAATGCATTTTTAAAATTGTTATTGTATGAGCTTCAGGTCTCTTCCTAGTAGTCATGGCTTCAGGTCTCACAGAGCTCCAAACACTGAGAGTAAGTAAAGCCTCTCAATTATTGGGAGTATTTGGGCAGGATGATCATGCTTCACTTGTTAACGTTGACAAGGAGATGGTGCTTCCTAATCTGTGGGAGCTGTCGCTAGAACAATTATCAAGTATTGTCTGTTTGAGTTTCGGATGTTGTGATTTCTTATTCCCTCGTTTGGAGAAGTTGAAGGTGCATCAATGTCCAAAGCTGACCACAAAATTTGCTACTACACCAGATGGTTCAATGAGTGCTCAATCAAAGGTGCTGCTGATTTGACTTGATTTCTTGCCTCTCTTTTAGTGTGTTTGTTTCTTGTTTCGCTCAATAATAAGATTTACAAGTTAAAATGATCATGCCATGGTTGAATTGGTTTACAGGTATCTGAAGTAGCTGAAGATTCAAGCATTAATAGAGAGTGGACCAGAAATAACGGGTGGAAAAAAGTAGATGATGATGATGATGGGTCAGAAGAGGAAGAGGAAGATGGTGATGATGATGATGATGATGATTGCTAGTCTAATAATTCTTTCTTGCCCAAACCAGGTGATATAGCTGCAATTATTTATCCTCTCCTTTACCCTTAAATTTTAATGGTTGAATTAAATCATGGATTGTCTTTTTTCTTCATGTTTGCATCAGGCAAGGTTGGTTAGCTGTTACATGATTTCAAGGTTTGTTTACCCATGTAATGTAATGTCTTTGAGCTGTGGTGCTGCAAATATGTTTCTGATTGGTGGAAGTGATTCCTACTGTTTCATTGGCAATGGGATACAAACTGGCTTCACATTGTAACAGTCTTATTTACCATAGAACCCCCAAAAGACTTATCTATCCATGTGTGAATAAGGGTATCTGTTTGTATACCCATGTAATGTAATGTAATGTAATGTAATGTAATGTTGTGTGTGTAGTCATTACTGTGCGAACCTCAAAAAAACAATGTTGCTTGCCTCCAGAAGTTACCTCAAAAAAAACTGTATTTCATTGGCAATGGGATACAAATAATTCCAACTGTTTCATTGGCCCATTATCGTACAAGCCTCCAGAAGTAAGGGCGTATGTTTGCATGCCCATTTTTGTTTCTTTTGGTTTAATGTGTGGACTTTCATGCGTTCTCCATTATACGACTTGAGTATTTTCTGCATCAGCATGTTTTCTCTGTCAGTTTGATGTTCTGTTTCTATTGCATAATGCATTTTTAAAATGTTATTGTATGAGCATGTGAATATATTTGGGCATTCAAATCTCCAGATGACTGAGACTTGATGCTGAACTCTTTGTTCCAAAGTTTGATACTGATACCATGTTTTCCTAGCAGAGCAATCTCTTGTTGAATGGTTTTTTCGAGCAGATACCTTGCTGGCTTTCGCTAATTTTCTTTTTTCTTTGTAATTTTTCGATGAATATCTCTTTTCTTTCTCAACCTCAAGAATTAAAATACAAGATAAAGTTTTGTATCAAAAATTTACCTTGCTGGCATGGAGGTGCTGACACAATTTGTTTTTTTTAGGCCTTCTATTTTTTTTTTTTTCGTGTTTCAGTTTTGGTCTTTTTATTTTTATTTTTTCTAAAAAAATATAATCGATTTTTTTTTCCGTAAAATCGAGCACCAATCCAATGATGCAGCTTTTTATTTAGTTCTAGATGCTCATATAAAATTATCAATTTTTGATCAATTAACACAACATTGGAAGATCAAAAGCAAAAAACAAAAGGCAAAGTTGACACCATATTTTTTTTAAAAAAAAATTGATTTTTTATTTGTTTCAATTTTGATCTTCTCATTTTCAATTTCTTACAAACAACAAATTTATTTTTTTTAAAATTGAGCATCATTCTAATATCAAGATGTTTTATTGAGAGCAAGATAACGATAACCATAAAAAAGGCAAATAAAAATACATTACCCATCTCAAATCTTAATCAATTCATCATAAAAAATCACTGAATAAAAAAAGGATAAAAAAAGAGAAAGTAAACATTATGTGAATTCACAATATTTTCTCTCGGAGACTATATTGTTTCAGTCGATCTCTTTTAGGTTTCTATTAATATATTTATTTATTTAATGTTTTTTTTTTAATAATGAATAGGTAAGTCATATCTAACTAATAATATAACACATTGCTTCCTACATCCACATGTACTAAAAAGACACTCACTATAGCCATATTAGTAGTTATTTGACTCGCACTTTATTATGGGTTAGAAATTTTTTTAAGCAAAATAAATAAATATGAATGCTTTTCAAATGTATTTTTAACAAAAAAAAAAAACCCTAATCATATATACAAAAAAAGGTATTGACGTGTTTATTTAACTCGCTTTGCTATGGGTTAGATAATATTTTCCAATACAAAAGAATGGATGTATAAGTGTTATTAATGTATTTTTTGATATTGAGAGAAAAAAATATAATTGTGAATAAAAAAAATTGATGTTTACATATAATAAAATAAACTGGAGATCATATATGTTAATAAATACAAAAACAATTGTCAACGCAACGTGCCACATGTAGGAAGTTAATTTTTAATGTAGTAGAAAAATAGGACGGTGTTTCAAATGCATTTCATTGTATTATGATTCTCTTAATTGAGAAATGTGAAACAAAATCAATCTTAAAAAAATATGAACTAATGAACTAATAAAGAGTTATTAATGCCAATTAAATTATAAAATAAAATGATAATCATTTTAATAAAAGTAAAAGATAGATAAATATAATATTTAACCTCAACTTTTCCCTTAATGCACACTTTTCTTCTTCTTTTTTCTTACCAAGAACAAATAATTTTTATTTTTATAAATACATCATGAAAATAAAGTTTATTTATATAAAACATAAAAAAATTATATTCGAGATATTAAACACATAAAAGATAAGTAAAAGATAACCACTATTTAAAAAAGACTAAATAAACTATCAAAACATTTAGAAAGAAAAAGCATTAATTTAAATATAAATTCAAAAATTCATTAAAAGGTACATATAAAAATATCAATTAAAAAACATAATTAGAAAAAAATAAAGAAATAGGTTAGGTGTTTTTAGGCCTATCAAGTCAAGCCTGCACATCAAGCCCATTTTAAAAAGGGCTAGCTTACAGGAGCCTTATTTTTTTATTTGAAAATGCCAAATGTTTTAGAAAAAAGATAAAGGGAAACAACATGTCACCTACTGAGACTTTCAAGTTCTTGACTATTAGAGGGGTGGCTAGAAAATCATGTAGGGTGTTTTTTGACCTAAAAATGCAAATTTAAACAAAGTTCACACCAAAACATCTAAGAATAGTCCTTATAATGTAAATAAACCAATAAATTAGCCCAAAAAATCATAAAATTTTTGGAAATTTCAAGAGCAAAAAACACCTCAATAGAACTCTCTTCATCAAATGGAACCTATTAAGACCAAAATTGATCATTTTATTTATGAAAATCAGTGTCAACCGAGACTCTCTCTAACATTATAATCCAATGACTTTCTGTCTCCTCTCTCAAACTAAGGAATGAAAAAAATTGAGAAACGAAGTTGTGGACTAAAAATAAAATGTGGGAAATCTTAAGGGACCAAGAAGTCATTATTAAAAAGTAGGAGGACCAAATTGAACTTTTGGCTTCAATCTTAAAACTACCACCTTTTTATGCTTTTTTTCTTTCACTTTGGTTATTTGTGTTTAAATTTGGCTCTTCTTTAACAAATTTACTCAAATTGTCTATCAATTTAGACCTATAAGAATAAGATGAAAAAAACATTGTGGCAATCTACAACGCCAAGTGAATAGTGGTGTGAGAATAATATTTTACCCACACCTTTTAAAGTTTCTTATAATTATAAATTTATAAGAATATCTTCAAAAATAAAAGCACAGAATGTAGAGTTCTCATTGTCATAACTCATTTCTGGGTTATTCCTCAAATTCATTTCTTTTCTTTATAAATAAAAAAATATAATAAATAAAATAAGGACTGACATTTTGGCAAAAGCAAGCTGGGAGGATTTCAAATTAAGCTACAACTTTGGATGAGATTAGGAGCCTAAATGTACCTCATTACACCCAAAACTAAAGAGACAATGCAGATTCAATGACAAATTAAATTATTATTAGACGAATCTACTTAAAAATCAAGCCTAAAGACATAATTAGATTTTAATAGGCCAATTTGATTTAATCATGGGCCAAATTGAAATTTAATTATGTTTAAGAATTAATTTGGGTCCAATTAATGGATTTAATTAGGTGCAAGGACGTAATTATACTTTAAATGAGTCGAATTAATTTTTTTTAGGGGCTTAATTGGTGAAACATTAAGTTTTGGAGCCCAATTTGGGCTTAATTGACAAGGTTGGAATATTAGGAGATAAAATTTAATTTTTACCAAGTCAATTGATTGAAATCGTTGGTAAAATCGCAAGAAAATCAAAGTTTTGTGGTAAGTTAATGGTTAAGTTGAAGAAATTCACAACCAATGATCAATTTGTAAATGACACCGAACTATAAGGACCCAATTGATTAAAATCAGGGATAAAATTAAAGAAAATTTAAAGTTTAATGGTCTCTTGAGGGTCAACTTGTATAAATTTGAAACCAAGGACTAATGTGAAAAACAAACTGAAATCTAGGGTTGATATTGAAGTTTTTCAAGGATGAAATTGCATAAAATTGAAAGTTTTAAATCAATCAAGGTGTAATTGAAAGAAATAAAAAATCAAAGAACTAAATTAAACTTGATCAAAATAGCCGGTTTTCTCTGAAATCTTAAAAAGATAAAAAAAAATTGAAAATTCAAAAAATAAATTTTCACTTCAAAAAATGTTTTGTTTTACATACGACCAAATCTTAAAAAGTTTTTCACATGTATTTTCATATAAAAACAAAAATTGTATCTTTCTCATATTTTAAAAATACAAAAATAAATATCATAATCAGTTTATGATTATCTATGAGAGTTTGATGAAAATACAAAAAAAACCATAACAATCCTTATGTTTGAAATGTTAGGAATTAGTTGTATTTTGGAAATAAATGTGATGCTATAATATAGATTTCAGAACGGTTAAGATTTCACCCAATAAAATAAAAACTCTATCACGAAAGAAGATCTACTTTAGACCTTAGAAAAAACCAGAGAATAGAAACATAACCTAAAAAAATAATTAAATAATAATATAGCATACCTTAAGTAGGGTGTATTAAGGATAATGTTTTTTTTCCTTGCACAACTAGTCTGTTATCGAAATATGGCAAGTTGATGAGATTAGGTGGATGATTAGTTCTAGGATGACTTGGTTCCTTAGAGCACCATTTGCAAGGTCAACTTTTCCTTTGAACATGATGAAAAACCGTGAGATTTTATTAGGAAATAAAAAGTTAGGATAAGGCAGATGACTACTTAGAGGTTGATAGTTAGGATGTGTTTCTTGAAGTAATTGCTTCGATGAAATTGACCTCAAATAGAGAATATTTACTCAAATGAATCTTATGGAAAATAACCATGCGTTTACTTCTTCCCATGTCAACCAAGAAATCTCTACCTTTAAAAGAAATATGAGGTAAACAATCAATTTCAGCACCCGATGCACACTTGCATTAAGTAGGAGATAAAAGAATCAACATTATTGTTATTATTATAAACTGAATTTTGCAAACTCATCCAAGCAAGAGTCATCAACATTGATTCCTATAAGAGAACTCTTAAAAAAATTAATGTGCAAGCCTGAGCATAGAGCAAACCACCTTAAGACTCTTTTAACTGACTGGAGGGCATGCAAAATAGCTGGCATAAAGACAAGAGTGTCATCTATATATTGTAGGTGACTTAAGAAGTTATTAGAGTTAAAATCAATTCCCCGAAAGATGTTTGAGGTTGTCGCACGTTGAAAGAGAATAGATAAACCTTCAGTAGCAATATTAAAAAGAAAAGGAGATAAGGGATCACCTTGTCTAATACCTCGCCTCACTTTGAACTCTGGGGAAGGAGAGCCATTGACTAAGACTGAAACCTGACTAGTAGACAAGCAGGAGGAAATCCACCCTCTCCATTTAGCACCAAAACCCATGTAAGTCATCACCTCATCAATGTAATCCTATAGAACTGAATCAAAAGCTTTTTGGAAATCAACCTTGAATATGAGACTCGATCTTCGACTTCTTTTTAGATCATAAACCATTTCATTAGCTACCATAAAACCATCAACAATTTGTCTGTTTGCTATAAAAGCAGTCTGATTGTCACTAATCAAGCTACCTATTACTTGCTTTAGTCTGCTGGACAAAATTTTCGCAATAATCTTGTAAATACCATGGATCAAACTAATTGTAATAGTCCAACTATATGACTCGATCAATGTTAAAAGATTCCATCATATCCTCTTTATTTGAGGGTAAATTTTTTTTTTCAAAAATCGGCAGAGTTTCGTTTGCATTTAGGACATCCCAACTTATCGACTACTATCAGTTTACTCAATCAACCCATCATCACAAGGTCCTTTAATTCCGGACCTTATATCAAACCTCATAATTCCACCTCATACAATCCACACAATATATATATATATATATATATCCTACAAGTAAATTCAATATGAACATGGTCCAACACATCATATCTGATAAGGGAATTTTTAGCATGTATATTTTCCACTATTCATGCTTGATTTTTAAATATTTTGGATATGTTGCACAAGAAAATTAGAATGTTGAATCTCTTTTTGAACTATTGACCTCGTGGGAAATTAATGTGTTTTCAGATATTAGGTTACTAAACAGGCAGGGCCCGACAGTGAAACTGAATAGTGATTCATTATGTGCTGCAAAATAAGCTATACAACTTAGTTCCAGATGTATGTTACCATTTTCAAATAGCTGAGATGAAGGTCTACAAAACATATGAAGGGCATATAACTCAGTTTTGTTGTTTCGAAGCCCAAAAAGCGAGTTGAAAAACAAGGATTAAACCAGCCCGAAATTCCTGCACTACACAGACTGTTTTGGTTTATAGCCCTTATCTCAACGCTCAGAGGTCCAAAAATTTTAAGATCAGTGTCGTTGGAAAGAAAAGTTGATTCTCTACAATTTCTCCAGAAATAGAGATCTTTGAATTCACACGTTTCCTACCTCAAATCTGACCCGCAATGTCTGGGTAGGAAGGAATTCAATGCAGAAAAGGAAACTTTCCTCATTACTGCAGGGGTAAAACAACCACATTATAAAAGAAGAGAAACAGGGTCTGAAAAACAGGGTGGAGACACTTAGAAACTCTATAACATAGTAAAGAAAAACAGAGGAGGCGGCACTAAACAGGAACAAAGAGAACAGAGGCAAAAATATTGAAGACGAGGAGGACACCTATCTCTTCCACTGAAATTCTCTGCTTTTGAGTGATGTTCATCGTATTAAGTTTGTTTCTCTTTAATTTAAATATGGAGTAGACTTTTATTCTGGGATTTTTGATGTAACCTTACTATGAATATGTGAACAATTTCTTCAATTGAATTATTTCATTAAGATGTTGAGTATTTCATTCTATGTGTAATGCTTGCGTATGTTTGGCCAACATCTGCATGATTTAGAATTCAATTTGAAACTGAGAAGTGATGATTGTTTTAGCTATTGTTTGAAATACCTTAAAAAATCTATAGGATAGAGATATCCTAGGAACTTTTGTAATCGTTACAGGTTTTACAGTATTTAATTAATTTCGACAAGTTCAGAACTTTCGTAGAGTATATGAAATTTGTTTGTCAAAATAATTTATTGATGCTCGAGAGAGATTAATATTTACATTAGGAAAACCTGATTATCAACATTAGGAGTAATTAATTTAATCGAGAAAGTTCACATAGGCATAGTTACGGTACAATTGAATTCATTAATATTTAATCATTTGGTTGCCTTTTTTTTTAATCATTAATTTTTGTTTCATAAACTATCTCATTCGATTCCTCAAATAGATCATAATTTAAAAGACTTTGGTAATTAGTAGTAATTTTTACAAATCCTCGTGGGACGATACTCTACTCATCACTTTATTACTTGTTACGATTCTTGCACTTGCAAAATTAATCAACAATATCATAAAATTTAAAGGAAAAGGAATACTAACATGCAAAGAAAGTATTTACAATATAAGAAGTGTTCTTAAATATTTCAAAATGGTTAATTACAGGAAAAGGAACATTTACAATATAAGAAGTGTTCTTATATTTTGCTTGTAAATCTTTTAAACCGAATTAACACTCATTTGTATATTCTTAATTGAATAATCTTATTTACTTGCATAAACTAGGTGACCTTGTAAGGTTTAATCCTGTAATTCATTTCCCGGCAATCCTATCACGGATGTCATTAGCTGGAGCTAATCGTGTAAATCATATCCCGGCAATCCTATCACGGATGCCATTAGCCGAACCTAATCATGTGAATCGTATCCCGGCAATAGCCGAAGCTAATCATATGAATCATTTTCCAGCAATCCTATCACGGATGCCATTAGTCGAAGCTAATCATGTGAATATCCCGGCAATCCTATCACGAATGCCATTAGCCGAAGCTAATCATGTGAATCATTTCCCGATAATTCTATCACGGATGCCATTAGCCGAAGCTAATCTTGTAAATACACTAGGTTTTATTTACATTGAACATGATATTTATTATAATTGCATTTACCAGAAGGATTCTAAATTGTATAAGTGTAAATAGGAGGGAAAGTCACGCACCTGCTTCGCCTGTCTCGCGACCTCCCCTAACAGAAGATCCAATCCTGGTTGCTCCTCCTGAATCACAAGGAAGTTTTTTTTTTTTTGGTTATGATTCTTTCAAGCCGATATTATAGAGAATTCATATTCATCCATTACTCATATGTTATTTTCTATGCATGTTCATTTCCTCATAATAATATACATACATATATCATGTATATTTTCAGAGTTAATATCTCAATATACAAGTGTTCGTATGACTCAATTCTTTTATATTCTTATTTATAGTATTCACATGAAAGTCTACTGTTACAGTCTAACTTTGAACTGTTACTGTCAAATTTCCAACTGTTACTGTCTAACTTTGAACTGTTACTGTCCAATTTCCAATTGTTACTGTTTGACTTTGAATTGTTACTGTTGACTTTTCCAACCGTTACTGTCTGACTTTGAACCGTTACTGTTTGACTTTTCCAACTGTTACTGTTTGACTTTTCCAACTGTTACTGTTTGACTTTTCCAACCGTTACTGTCTGACTTTGAACTGTTACTGTTTGACTTTGAACTGTTACTGTCTAATTTCCAACTGTTACTGTCTGAACACTCATCAAATTTTTAACTATATCTAAAGTTCTAGAACTCCATTTTAACTGAGATTGATCTCGTTGGAAAGCTAAGACACGAGGCTACTAGTTCTCTAAGGGAGGAGAACCCAGTTTTGCCTCCAAGATAGTCAAAATTGTTCATTTACTAATTAATCCTACTGTCCTACATAATCAGTCACGACTCAGTATCAGTTGGTAACCCATAACTGGAGTTCTACATTTTCAAATTGAGCAAGACCAGTTTCCTAGGTTAGCTAACATTCAAATCTACAATTTCTATGGGGAACCCGATCCTAATCCCGTCATCCTCCTACCTGAAATCTCATCGAAAGTTAGGAGACAAGTCTGTCCAGATTCGTCTCCCCCTCCCTTCACACAATACTTTCATAAACTACATACCACACACATGAATTAACTTAATCTCAACAATAAGTGCTTTTTCCCCAATTTATATCTAAGAACCCTAACCTATGATTCAATATCAAGGCATCAATTCTTTATCGAATTTAAAAAAGAATTTTTTTAAGATCATGTTTAAAATACCTTACCCGGTACAAATTAAGATTTTGATCTTCAACGAGTTGAAGATTTTCAACTCCCTCCTTTCTTTTCTTGTTGTTCAATTTCCCTCATGTCTTTTCTTCTTGTTCAATTTCTTGGTAATCCTTTGCTCTCAAGTGTTTATCTCATCTTTAAGCTCTTAGGTGCCGTTTGGTAATGCGGCTGTACCGGAGGTTCAAATAAATCATAGTTTTTATGTGTTTGGTTATGCAAAAAAATAGATTTTATTTTGGTGGGACCCACAGTAATTGTGGCTGCACCTATGGCTGATAAGAAGCTGGAAAATTATGCTTTCCAACAGCAGCTAACCTCATTTTTCAAGATCCACTGAGCTAAGAGAAAAAAATCGGCTCAACTATTCATCTTTTGTCTTTGAAATTGCAAGTTCTATATGCTGTAGCTTGTCTTCCCCAGACATTAGAGAGCATGTAAAAGATGACTTCCTGGAGCTTTTCCACTGTGTGGAGAATGGTGTAGCACTGTTTCAGCCGGATCAGGTTGGTACGAACCTAAATGTAAAAAAAATATATATATATTTTTTTATTTTTCATTGTGTTTTATTCAAAAAACTAATATTTAACATTATTCAATGATACTACATAAATTAAAAGGATATCGCATAATGACGTAGTATTTACAGAACTTGATCGCAATTTCAATTTTGTTCCTGATAATATTTTACCTGATGTTATTGCATGCTCAATAAATCATGGAAACTGTAGTCTTTATCGAATGAATTTCGTATGTTATGGAATTGTAGATGGTTTAATAGAACAATAAAAAATATTTTATATAAAGTATTGTTTATTTCATGATGTAATATCAGTAGTTAAATTTACAATATTTAAATTAAAAATCATTAATATTAACATATATTTTTTAAAATTATTTTATAACCTCAATTTCAAAAGCATTTTTAACCAAACACATTAAACTACTTTTTGTTCAACCTCAATTTCTACCACAATTTTAACCAAACATCTATTTTTTCAAACCAACCTCAACTAAAAGTACTTTTTATAAAACAACTTTTTTCAAACCACAACCATAACAGCTACCACAATACCAAACATACTCTTAGTCTAGGATGGGTTCTTGAAATTTTAGTGTTTCTCTCTTGATTTATCGAGAATGGGTATAAAACTCCCTATTTTCTCTCCTTATGGTTCCTACAGATTTTTTTTTGTTGAGGAGAGAGTATTTATACTCTATATTTTCCCTTATTTTTATTTATACCCCCTTTTTCCTTTAAGTGTATTATTCTCTTCAATTAAATCCAACCCTCAATAGTACCGGGTTTATTATAATGTCTCGAATTATTTCGCCTGGAAATTTATATTCAAAAATTTCTGAATTTCTGTTTTTATTTAATCATATGCATGAATTTCTTCACTTTTATTTATTTATTATTTTTCTCGGGGTTTACACTAATTGGGCGGTACTCTTTGAATTCCAAGGTAAGCTTTTTTTTCGGCACCAAAGTGATATAGGAGAGGTTTACCCCTTTCGGCATAGACCCTGTTCTAAAAAATTCAGTAATCAGGTCAAATAAGTCTTCTATAATAGAATCCCAAACAAGCTTATAGAATTTAAAATTGAAACCATTTGGACCAGGACTCTTAGAACCATCACAATCCCACACACATCTTTTAATTTCATCCAAGGTCACATCTCGCTCTAGCCAAAGAGACAACTTTGAATTTAACCTTTTAAAACCTACAGGACCCATCTTTGCTTTCTTCCTAATTGGAGCTTTACACAGATTATAAAAATAATCAACGGTAGCAGATTAGATTTCTGGTAAAGACCAAAGTTCAGCCCCTTTATGATTGATCATCATAATTTGAGATTTGGCTCTTCTGAAGTTAGCTATCAAATGGAAAAACTTGGTATTACGGTTCCCTAGCTTGCACCACAACTGTCTAGATCTCTGCCTCCACTTGCATTCAACTCTATTACTGTAGGTCCATTTATCCCTTATAAGAGATTCAAGCTTAAGGTGATCTGAGGGACATAGAGGATCAGCCTCCTATTTTCTCTCTAGATCATCAATTTGGGAAATCACAACCTAAAGCTTGTGCTCTTGATCACCAAAATCATCTTCTTTCCATCACCGAAGTTGAGCTGCTACAAAGCTAAGCTTTTTAATAAATCTGAAGCGTCCTAGGAATGCAGTACACCCGTCAAACCAAAAGCCTTTAATAATGTTTTTGAAGTTAGGAAATTGAAGCCAACAATCCAAAAATTTAAAAGGACTATAACCACTCTCTAGGAGGCAATCAAACACAAGCAAGGGACAATGGTATGACATTTCTCTAGGTAATCGATGGAGCATTACATTAGAGAACTGAAGAAGAAAGGATTCATCTGAGAAAGCACGATCTAGTTTGCTCATCAAGCGATTCCTGAACCAGGTGAAGTAGCTTCCAGCCAGTTGATACTCAATAAGGTGACAAGAATCCAGAAAATTCCTAAAAGCTGAAGAGCCCTTGATATGAAGATAGCCACTGCTTCTATCAATCTGATTTAAAGTCTCATTAAAATCTCCCACCATCAACCATGGAATAGGGAAGGCATGTTTGAGGATACACAAGTTCTTCCAAAGATCCCATTTTTCTAACATAGAACAAGAGGCATAAACACCAACAATAGCACAGATAAAACCACTTTGCATATGCTGACCGTACAGACCAATCCACCATAACCATATTCAATAGATGAAATCTGAAATTTTGTATCATCCCAAAGAGCAATCATACCCCTTCTACTTCCTTCAGCCTCATTACAAGCCCAATTAACATTGTTATTGTTCTAAACATGAAAAATGAAAGAGTCCATGCAAGTCTTAATTTTTGTTTCTAGAAGAAAGCACACATCAATATTATAAATATCAATAAGCCTACCCACAACCCGTAATTTTCCAGCCCTACCCAGTCCACATAAGTTCTAAGAGAGAACCTTCATAAAAAAAACCAGAAAAAATCCTAACCAAAGCAGAGGAAACAAAGGACTTACTGAACAGCCAGCCTCCTCTTGTTTAAGTTGTTTCCGAATATCTCTTTCAAAAGCATAAAGGTTGGAATTGTCCACAATAAGCAAAGCTTCCCCAATATAGACCATACCCTGAACTTCTCGATCTTCTGAACTCATAGTAGCTTCTTCATCTCCTGATTGTACAGATCCTGTTATACAAAGATGTTTATGAGAATCCCTAAAATTTTGAAAATGGCGTCTATTCCCCATGTGAACATCTGAGTCATCTGTAGATTCTTCTATGTCATCCGCGTGTCTCTGTAAAGTCCCATGAATTGTTAAAAGTTTTGTCTTTCTTCGTCTGGAGCAAAATTTCACTTGACTGTTGTCCTGTTGAGTAAGATCTCTAGAGTTGGTATACACAATAGAACCCAACTTTAAGGGTTGGCTTGCTTCATCCATGTGAGGCCACCTATCTTGAATTGGCTCATGGGCCTACTCATAATTGGAGCAAGAAAAAGAGGAGGTACTGTCAAGGAAGTCAGAGCAGTAAGTACCCAAACTAAGCTGGGCTTCTAATGCAAGGGGGTGGCCCGAAGTATCATGACCAAGGTCCACCAAATGATGAGCTTGAACATTAGAGTCTTGCACCTTGCTAACATCTGCAACATTGTTGCTAGTGGTGCTGACGTGATGATTTAAGTTTTGAGTATATCCCAAAATTTCAGGGAAAAGATCTGTAGACATTGTTGGGAAGTGGACTTGCCGTCCTAGTTGTTGTAGTGCATTTATGATGACAAGAGAGCTGTGGTCTTGGAGCCTAGTTGGAGCTGAATAGATAGCCTCTCTATAAGCTAGATCACCAGCTAGATATGGTTTAGCAGTTGCCGCCTCTTCATAATTTGAAAAAGATTTCATTTTCTCCCTCGTTTCAAACCCCACATCATGATTAGTTTCAACTGAAATATTTGCTATAGTTCCATCCGAACTAGATTCATAGCCACAGGTTGTGTACCCATCTTTCAAAACTAAGTTACTATGGAAGGTGTCTATGGAGTAGCAAATTGAGTCAGTCATGGGATAGTGAAGACTGTCAATTTCATCAATACAAATGGTATGATCTTCCCCATCAATGTGCAAGATGATTGTCTTCCTTATATCTTCATCACTTCTTGTACCAAGCAATAAGTGTAAAGATACAAGGGCTGAACGTCTAAAGCCTAAACGGCCAAAGCCAATAATATCTCCTGTAGATCTGAGAAGAGTTGCTAGACAGTTTCTGTACGTTCCATCCTACTATTGGGAATCCTTGTATGGATATCCATGCTAACCTATCAATGGCACAATCCGTAGAGAGCCATGGCCAAGGGCGGAGGCATGCATGGGCTAGGGTGGGCTCTAGCCTAGATCAAGATTTTATCAATATTTTTTTACTAATTTTATGTAAAGAAAATTTGTAATTTTTAATTGAGGTATCATAAAATTCTAAAAATTTACATGGAGCCTTCTAATATGATGCTTTAGCTAGGGTTAAAATTTCAGAATTTTTGGAGAAATTCAGAAATTTGATAAAAAATCACAATTTGACCAGTTTTATGTTATTGGGTGTAATTTTCAATCCGACCATCAGATTGAGCTGAAATTTTATGAGGAATCTTAAAATATATTGAATAAAATCTAGTTAAAATTTTAGGATGAACAGAGTGTGGTAGTGCTAACAAAAAAAAAACATCAAACAAAAGCAAAACGACTCATTAAAGGTAAAATGATTATTTGCCATTAAAAAATAAAACAAATCAGTTCTTTCTTCCTTTTATATGTTGTCGACTAAGCAGAAGTAGAATAGAAAAGGAAAGAAAAGAAAAGGCAAGAGAGAAAGAGAGAGAGAGAAAAGTAAGGGGAAAACAAAAAACAAATTCAAGGAAAAAAAATAAGAAAAATGAGAGAATAACCTTGTAATCTTACAAAGTCCAACTTATAAAATACTAATCTAAGGAAGAATCAAGTGAAGGTAGGAGGAATTGAGAGAGGGAGAAAATTTAATTACTTTATTTTTCAGTTGACATGAGATTGTTATTTTATCCTGGTTGAGTGTTTGTTATAATATCGATTCAGATTCGATTATAGATGAATTATATTCCACAAAACATCAAAGGATGTAACTTTAATAATGAGTTTATTTTTACTTTCACTTTAATTTTATATACTTTTAAATTTATTTTTTAATATTTTGGGTAGTGTATTTGAATTAAAACTTTACTGTTAACTTTAAAAATTCATGTATATGAATTAATAATTTATCTTTAAAAAAATTTATATATTTATTTAATAGCCCAGGACAGTAAAAATTCCTGGCTCCGCCCTTGGCCATGGCCTTATATCATCAAAATATTTGTCCCAAAAAGGCAAGTCAACCTCAAAAGCATGCATCATGGAGGGATGATCTTCAAATAGGAGCAGAACCTGTGAAGCACCAAGAAACCTCATTCTGGTTGATTGAATATCACAACTAATAAGGTCATTTTGAATCTTTCCATAGTTTGCACCTGCAGATATGGATGCAAGCAAACAATTGTTTAACCATGATATGTCTTCTGGTTTTGAAGAGTAAATGACAGTTTCTTTCATCGAATCAAGTTTAGGTGGCTTTTGAGGAAGACAAGTTTCTTGCGCAGACATTAGATGGTGCGGGGTATCCATAGTTTGCAGAACTGTTGCATAGGTTCGGTGATCTCTTGTTCTAAAAGGTGGGCTTTTCAGTCTAGCTACAGCTTTAAGGGGATTTTGTGGGATTTTGCCTTGGGTGTGTCTTGTTTCAAATCTTGCTAAGTTCAAAGGGCTTGGTAGACTAGTATGTGCATCACTGGTCTCTGTATCCATGGAGGCATGGTTTGGGGTAATATCTGCATGTTTATCAAAAGATGACTTAATAGCAGGGGATAAGCTATTATCTTTTAGATATTTGTTTCTGTAGGAGTCAGGAGCAACATCTGCTAAGCCTCTGTTAGCCAAAGCATGTCTGTTTTTCTTCACTTTCTTCCTTTTTATGCATGTATATTTAGGGCCAATTCTTCTGATTGGTCTAAGCTTCTTCTTTTTTCTTTCCTTTCGTTCCATATCCACCACTTCTTGAGGTTCCGCCAGATCACGTATGAAATCCGAGTAGGAGTTCTGCAATTGATTCTGATCTAAATTCAAGGTTCTTGCTATTTTGGAGGAGGACCTTAAATCCTTGGATGAAGAAGTGTTACATAGCGTTGTTCCTTTCACCTGGCCTGTGATGCTTTTTTCTCCAGTGCCCACTCCTGTAACTGATTGTACTGAGACATCTGTGCTGCTGTCACTGTCGGTTGCCTCTTGCATGTTTTCCTTTAATCTGTTATCGTGTGACATTGTAGGGGGTGGCTGATATGTATCATTGTGTATTTGCTGATATGTCGTCTGGAGGTTATGTGTTTCATCTGTTTCAGGGAAAAGGCATACGTTTTTTGAAATTGTGTCAGTTTGATCCCAGTTGGTATAACAAGTTTATATATCACAACTCCGGTTTTGATATCAAACTTAGCAATAGATTGTTCACAATAATAACTTAGAGTCCGCTCTTAGCAATTAAGATAAACAATCATACGAAATATGCATAGGAAAACAAACATACTCATTCATAATACAAACTGAAAATAAATGGAAGAATAAATCTCACAGTTCTTGAAATCTGAAGGTGTTTGCGTCCTTGCAACCAAGAAAACAAGTTTAGCCTTGCATATCTATTGAACAACTACTCCTAAAGATGAAAGAATACATGATTTCAGGGTTGTAGAGGGGAGAGTTTGTGTTTCTTCTCTTATGGCTGTCACCCTTCTTTCTTTGATTCTACTGCACTCCCTCTCCCTCTCTCTTGGCTCTCTAATATCATGAACTTAGCTACCTATATATACACAAATTGTAAGTAAGAATAATCAAAGTTCAAGTGTGAACATCAAGAGATGGTGGTAGTGTGAAGGCAGCTGGTGGCTGGTGGTTAGCAGCTGGTTTGTGGTTGGTGGTTTGAGGTTGGTGGCTGCCTTCCTTGACCTTCTGGATTGATTTACTTGAGGAGCTAAATTGCTGAAATTAAAACTTGAATGTCGGTTTTGATGCTTCGAGATGTAATTTGGATTCGTTTCTTCACGAAACATGTTTGCCGGCAGAATTTAGTTGTCATCTTTGCAAAATCATATCTCCCTCATATGACATCGTTTTTGGCTGAAATGTGGAGCGTTTGTAGCCATTTGAGTCAGGAATCCAAAACAATTGAGTTTGCATAAATTGGATATCTACAGCTCTAGATATTGAATTTTTAATGGACAAAGGTCAACACTGGCAGAATGCGAGTTTTGACTTTGAAGGATGTGATTTCCATGCTCTTTGTATTTTTATTTTTCCTGACTTAGATTTCCAGAAAGGTATGGAT
>Ga0325405_1002752_pt1 | contig 18107 bp, 10 predicted proteins | sample PopdelMetagenome_21_FD_205663 | JGI IMG/M metagenome (GOLD analysis project Ga0325405, IMG submission 205663) | Populus deltoides microbial communities from Bellville, Georgia, United States - Xylem-Control-R2 | ecosystem: Host-associated > Plants > Phyllosphere > Stem > Wood/Secondary xylem...
TCCTATAATTGGTCAAGCCCATTTTATTTTTATTTTCTTTTATTTGAGAATTAAGAAAATCCTCAAGTCGAGTTTCCGTCAATCAAAACAAAATCTATAAATTTAATTTTCAAATAATATTAAATATTTAAATGATAATTAATGGATTCTTTCTTTTTAAAGCAATTTGATTTTTTTTCCCGAGTATTTTTAAGATATAATATAACAAAAAGAATATGAATTAATATATCGTTTAGTTCAAGGGTCGAAATTAATTTTTTTTTAAAATGCCAATAAAAAAATCTACAGAATAGGGCTCTCATGCTCGTACATTGTCTTGCGTTGATCGGGAGTGAGGACAGATGAATACAAGGAGAAGAGAATAAGAGAGAAAAGAAAAGAACTTGTCTATCCAAGCTTTTTACTTTTTATTTTTTTAATGATGACCGAAGCACTTTGTTCTTACTGAAGTAGGTTTAATCAGAACCAATGAGACTGGAGGTTGTTGCCCCTACTGTTGAAAGACACGACTGGCCATTGATAACAGCTTGATTTTAATTTGCAAAAACATACATGAATTTTGACCTTCTTCTACAAATCACTGGGTGGATCATATCAACTTCAGTGATAATATATGAATATAATTACAAGATAAACAAAGAGATAGCCATGCCTTTTGTTTTTCTGTTCTTACGTCGGTAGTCAAGAAAACTCTCCCCTGATGATGAGCTCCTCTGTGTGTGTGTCATTCGATGCTTTTCGGATAGTTTCCAATAATTACAGAAGTCATGTCACATTGCTATTGCTGATATGTTCCTCAATCTCCAAAAGGTACGTAGGATGCAAATTGGTACACTGCCCTTTGTAAGGCTAAGGACTTATTTATTAACCAAGAGTTGCATTATATTTTATCGTTGTCTTGAAGATTCTCTGTGGAAACCAAGATTGCAACTTGAGTTTTGTGCCTATTCGGTTCAGCTGCGGCCAGACAAGTTTTTGATGAAAATTTATTATTATTATTGTTTGATGTATTTTTAAAGTAACTTTATTTTTAAATACCACTTCGTTTAATATTTCAACAATATTAAAGAGAAGGTATCGTTAAAGGATTCCATCCACAAAGTGATATGATCAAACCTATCTCATTCTTTTTCGAATCATAAACTTTCGAGTGGAATTGAAGTCCAAGCTTTAATGGTTAAGTTGTTTCCTTAGCTAGAGCTACAGGTTAAATTTTCTTAATAAAAATTCAGATTATTTCATATTTAGATAACATGTGAAACAAGCCTAACACCTTTAACCCATCTCAAGTTGGAAAAAATATGATCTAAGCATTGAATTGTTCTTTTCATGGATTTCCTCGTGATGCTCCATTTCTTTCTGTTTCATTACCCAAAGAGCTTCAAGACAAAGTAGATGACCATTGACCACTCCAAGCTTGCTTGCTTTTTGAGTTTGATCACAGCCTTTTGTATGGTATAAGTTAATTAGCTCCCATATTGGTCAAAACTAACATAAATAACAAATCAAAAGTCGGTCGAACGAGCGAGAATAAGCAACACTTGGACCATGCACAGGGGTAGAGAGTAAAGTTGAAGCACATTAACGAGGACGGGGGCTCCATATGATAGGAGATAGAACCTGCTGTGTTGGTGCCCCAAAAGAGGAATAGCACAGCCAACCCCACTAGCAATACCATGTTGGCCTTGCCTTTATGAATATGGACAAGTGTAAGTATAAGGACAAGACTAGAACACCCATGAGACAAAGATCATTCCTACAAGCATGTGAAAATTGTCTCTAAAAACTCTTGATTATAGGTGACATTATCAAAAAATTAATGTATTCTCTTAAATGCAGGAATGTCGAAGTAATAAATAACCCAACAAGATCAGGGTCGAACCACAAGAAGGTTAACTATATAAACTACAAATAAAAAAATAGATAATAACAAAAAATGAGTTAAAGAGAGCTTTGAGATGTAATATTGATGTAAGGATTTAAACAAATATAAAACAATTGTTAAGGTTAGAGGATCCACTAATGGTATTTCAAATAAGTACAATATAAACTCTTTTTATTATTCAACTGGAAAACACACACAAAGAAGGTTCCAATCGGATTATAAATTGTTAACATGATTACATTAATTATCTTATTTGAGTAATGTCAATACTTGTAAATGTGGTCAGGTATTCATGGTGATAAGTTATGTTAATAACAAATCAAGTTTCTTTTATAGCACAGATGTCGGTTATACCATACAGTTGGGTTATGAAAGTGCTAGTATTTGTTGTATCAAGGGTTATTCAACACAAATCTAGATTAACCATTTAACAAGCAAGGTATTAAGAATAAGTAAGATAATAAATACAAAACATGTTAGTATCAAACATTAAAGTCCATGTTGAGTTTATACTATACTTATTCTTACACCATTAGTGTAACCTTTTCACATTGACATAATAAAATTAGTTGAACATTATGAATAAGAGAGACATAGATAAACAAGATAACAACATAATTATATAAGTATAGTAAAGGAAATGAAAAGCATAAATAAAAGATTAAGGAAAATATAACATGGAATAAAACTTGAACATTACAAAATATAAAGAAAGAGAGTAAGAGTAAGATCTTGATCTGAACAACCAAGATGCCTAAATGCATGGCAAATGCCTCCTTTTGAGGCCAAAATTTGAAACTATTGATTTGATGACTAATTGTTGAGTGGGTGGCCACATCTTGACCTGGTGACAATCCTTATCTTCCTGTCTGAACAAAATGTCATTGTTAACATCAGAATTTGAATAGATAGTCTTCATGAAAGTTCTGGGAAATTATCTCAGCTTTCCAACAAAACAAGAATCGGTGCATTTGGACTTCTAGAACTCGAGATATGGGCTGAACACTGAACAGTGTCTGGCCTACAGGACAGATTCCGACTTCTCCGTTGTTGCTACCATTTGAACTCGCAAATTGCACTTTCAAATCTTGGACTCTTCATGGAAGTTTTAGGACTATGTCTTAGCTTTCCATACATATAAACCAGACCTAAATTCAAGTTCTACAACTCTAGTTATGATCCAATAACCGAATTGTGTTCTAGTTTGGACTAAACCAGCATCTCTTTTCTAAACTTAGCCCTCTCTTTGTCTTCTCAATTTCAGTAGTTAAACTCATCAATCAATCATTTGATTTATGTGATAGACCTGCATTTAAAATGAACATTTATCATAAATTAAAGATATCTTATATTATTAGACATGTTATTATAAATCATGCTCTAGTTAAAGAGTTATTGATACTTCAAGTGCAAAATGATGATATAAAACCTTGATAAAAATGCACTTTTAAGTACTAATCAATAAGTTTTAGGCTTTACCATCATTCATATTAGAATTAGAATGCATGTGATTGCAAACGTGCATCCTGGTTTTTTCAAAGTACACACGATCCAGGTAGTCTAGGATCGTCAGGTGGTAACAAGTAGGAGGCAGTGAAGTATTCTATTTTATCCCATGTTTAAATTTGATCCAATATACCTTATTTTCTCTAATTTTGTCCACTTTCATTCTTTTTTAAAAAAATTTGGTAAATTAAACGCGGACACTGAAAGATGATAAAAAAAATAAACTCTTAGATAACGTTTTGTTGTTGTCTAAAATCAGAAAAGACAAAATTAGTTATGACTCATTTATCTTTATATCCTTGTTTTTATCTTTTCAAATAAATATATTTATGTTTATTTTGTATTTTTCTTCTTTGTACTAAAACACTAACTAAATGTAACATTACAGACAAAATATAGAAGAAAGATAGAATACTTATCCACATGTTTACTAGGTTTAGGGGCAATAGCCACCTGGAAAAAATTTAAAATGCAAGGCCTAGTAGTTGCCTAAATATAAAATGAGAAAAAAATTAGAAAACACAAAGTCTAATTGAGCAAATTTAAGAGATGGTTAAACGTGAATAATTTGAACAAACACGTTAGTAAATTCAAGGGTTTTGCCTAGTCTATGCGTGTAAAATTTCACACTTTACATAAAACCTAGCTAAACCAGTGCATGCTTCTTTTTTAGCTGACCAAATATTGGGCTGGGCATGTTTTGTAATCGAACCTTGATTAGGAAAACAGACCTTCCTGACATTCTTCTCAAGACCAACTTAATTTGACAGTGATGGTCCATGCTCATGAAGCTGCCAACGCTTAAGCTAGCCCATTTTCTGATTTGAAACAATAAAGTTGGCCCAGTTGTTTTTATGCAGTTCTTAACGTGGGCCACTGAATTGATCACCATGGAAATGGTGCGTGCAGGTGTTCACAAAACATCAGTCTTATCAGTGATTACTAATTTTCTGTCGTTGCTTGAACCTGTTGATGTCAAAGATTGAAGGGGGGAGAAGACTTCTCTTTACCGAGCCTACTCCTCGTGCTCTGGAGAATCAACAGGGCCAAGGCGCAGAATGGAGTTTGAATGTTTGATCACGCATGGAGTCACCTAAGTTAGATGCCCCTTCGAGTCCAAAAATGGTACTATAAATTTTCCAAGGATGCTTTATTCAAATTTCCTTGTGTATTGGTGTTATTTTCCATAATCACGGGCTTATTTTTATTTTTTTGGATGATAATAAATATTTACAGTTAAGTTTTGTATTATTTATACCTGAATGTAAACTCAAAATAACTATCTGAACCGATAAGGCATAAGTTCTTTATACCCGAACTTGACGTGATCGGGTTCTAGGTAATCATTGGGTATCCATAACCCGAACTGGAATGTTATAATCTACAACTATTTAGTATATAATTAGTTTGGTATACATGTATTTTTTTCAAATATTTATTTATTTTGAATTTAGATAGATCAAACCTAATTTTTTGCCGATGAGTTTTACCAAAAACATTATCAAGTATAAAAATCTTTTATTTGTTCAAGTCAATTCAGATCATTATTTATTAAATTCCAATAAATTTATTCTCTAGTGCTTTTTAGGATGAAGGGGTAGAGAAAATATTAGCTTGTTCGACAGGTTTTCATTTTTGTTTTCGTTTGCAAAATGTAAAATTTATGAGACTTTTAGTTGATCAAACTTGATTTTTTGCCAATGAATTTTACTAAAAACCTTAACAAGTATAAAAATCTTTTATTTGTTCAAGTTCATTCAGGTCAATATCTATTAAATTCTGATAAAATTATTCTCTAGTGCTAATGCTTTTCAAGATGAAGGGAGTAGAGAAAAAGCCAAGTTTTTATTTGCATTTTCATTTGTGAAATGTAAAATTTATTAGACTTTTAATTGATCAAACCTGATTTTTTGCTAGTGAATTTTACCAAAAACCTTATCAAGTATCAAAATCTTTTATTTCTTCAAGTCCATTCATGTCATCATCTATTAAATTTCAATAAAATTATTCTCTAGTGCTAGTGCTTTTCAAGATGAAGGAGGTAGAGAAAAGGTCAAGTTTTCATTTTCGTTTTCGTTTGCGAAATGGAAAATTTATAAGACTTTTAGTTGATCAAACCTGATTTTTTACCAGTGAATTTTACCAAAAACCTTATCAAGTATCAAAATCTTTTATTTGTTCAAGTCCATTCATGTCATTATCTATTAAATTCCAATAAAATTATTCTCTAGTGTTGCTTTTCAGGATGAAGGGGGTAGAGAAAACGCCAAGTTTTCATTTTTATTTTCATTTTCGTTTGCGAAATGTAAAATTTATGAGACTTTTAGTTGATCATACCTGATTTTTTGCCAGTGAATTTTACCAAAAAAAACTTATCAAATATCAAAATCTTTTATTTGTTCAAGTCCATTCATGTCATTATCTATTAAATCCCAATAAAACTATTCTCTAGTGCTGCTTTTCAAGATGAAAGGGGTAGAGAAAAAGCAAAGTTTTCATTTTCATTTTCGTTTGTGAAATTTAAAATTTATGAGACTTTTAGTTGATCAAACCTGATTTTTTGCCAGTGAATTTTACCAAAAACCTTATCAAGTATCAAAATCTTTTATTTGTTCAAGTCCATTCATGTTATTGTCTATTAAATTCCAATAAAATTATTCTCTAGTGCTGCTTTTTAGGACGAAAGGGGTAGAGAAAAAGCCAAGTTTTCATTTTCATTTTCGTTTTCGTTTGCGAAATGTAAAATTTATGAGACTTTTAGTTGATCAAACCTGATTTTTTACCAGTGAATTTTACCAAAAACCTTATCAAGTATCAAAATCTTTTATTTGTTCAAGTCCATTCATGTCATTATCTATTAAATTCCAATAAAATTATTCTCTAATGCTTCTTTTGAGGATGAAGTGGGTAGAGAAAAAGCCAAGTTTTCATTTTCATTTTTGTTTGTAAAATATAAAATTTATGAGATTTTTAGTTGAGAAAATTATGTTTGAAATATTTGCAAATAATATGTGCTATCAATAGTATCATAAATCATTTATACAATCAATTATTTAAATATATATTTTCTGTATGATGATATATCAAAAAGTACTTAATTATATTTGTCGTACTTATTCTATCATCGTAATAATAATATATTGCAAAGAGTTTTCTTAGGTTGTCCGGTTACTCGATTGTATAATTAATATAGAAATAAAGAATTAAACATGGATTGGAGAGAAGGATTAAAGAACTGTTGTATTTATTCTTCAGCTATGCTTCTTCTTCATTCTCGTTGTCTTTAAATAGACTTTGAGTTTTACAGAGTTTTACAGTAATGCAACAACTATCATGTTAGTTAGCCTAAGCATGATATACATTTGAATTTGAAAGGCTTGTTATCTTATCTTCTGTTGTTAACATTATCTCCTTTATTTCATGAACCGGCTGCTGGTATTGAAGAGTTCTGGTTGACCTGTTCTTCTTCATTATGGACATGTTCTTCTACACACCCCCGCATTTGAAAGGGTAAGGAGCGAACAGTGAGACTGTCATGTAAAAGAAGAAACCTAGTGGAAGACAACGGCTTAGTGAGGGCATCTGCATACTAATCTTTGCTAGATACAAATTGAACATGAAGTTAACCACGTAGAACTTGATCACGAACAAAGTGAAAGTCAATTTCAATATGTTTTGTGCGGGCATGAAATAGAGGATTACTGGTCAAGTATGTAGCGCCGATGTTGTCACACCAAAGAATGGGAGGCTGGACAAGCTGTACATAAAGGTCTGTTAGCAAGGATTGCATCCATATAATTTCAGCAGCAGCATTAGCAAGAGCTTTATATTCTACTTCAGTATTACTGCGTGCAATAGTTTGCTGCTGTTTGCACCCCCATGAAATTAAATTTTTGCCCAGATAAACACAAAAGGCACCAACTGAGCGTCTGTCATCATGATCAGATGCCCAATCCGCATTGCTGAAGCAATGAAGTTTGACAGTAGTACTTGGTTGAATTAACAACGCATGAGAGGTTGTGCTTTTTAAGTAGCGCAAAATACGTTTTACAGCTGTCCAATGTGGTTCAAGCTGATTATGCATATATTTGCTAACCTTATGAACTGCAAAGGCAACATCAGGCCTAGTGAAGGAGAGGTATTGCAGCCCGCCAACAATGTTGCGATATAGATGTGGGTCAGCAAAAGGTATTCCATCAAATTTGGATAATAACTGGGAGGTGGACATGGGCGTCAAGTGTGGCTTTGCTTTGTCCATCTTGTTGCGGGTAAGAAGATCCAGAATGTAATGGCGCTGGGATAAATGTAAACCACTGGCGTCTTCGATCGCTTCAATTCCTAAAAAGAACATTAAGTCACCAATGTCTTTCACTGCAAACTTGGTCTGCAATAACTGAATCACACGGTTAATAGATTGTATGTCAGCCCCAGCCAAAATTATATCATCGACATAAATGAGAAGATAAATGAGTGTGGAGCCTTGGTGATAAACATATAGAGAGTGATCAGCCTGACTGCTAATGAAGCCAATGGTCTGCAGCTGATCAGTCAACCGAGAGAACCATGCTCTTGGTGCCTGACGAAGACCATACAAAGATCTCTATAACTTGCAGACATGGTGAGGCAATTGCGGATGAACAAAGCATGAGGTTGAGTCATAAATACATCTTCGTGGAGAAGGCCATGTAAAAAGGCATTTTGCACATCTATTTGACGAAGAAACCAACCATGAGAAACTGCAAGAGACAACACCAAACGGATAGTAGGTGGTTTAACTACTGGACTGAATGTCTCACCAAAATCAAAACCCTCTTGTTGATGGAAACCTTTGGCTACTAGACGTGCCTTGAAACGTTCAATGTTACCATCAGCTTTCCTTTTGACTTTGTAAACCCATTTGCAGCCAACTAGATTAGCAGTCGGTGGTTTGGGAACCAGAGTTCAGGTTCCATTTGCTAACAGTGCATCAAATTCTTTGTTCATAGCCTCACGCCAATGGTGGTGTTTGACTGCAGTTGAATAGCAAGTGGGTTCTCTGTTTTGTGGTTGGAGTGTGGTCATGAGGGCTTTAGGAATGGGATAGCGAATATGGTGATCAGATAGGATTTTTGGTTTGTGGATGTTATTTTACTTCTTGTGATCATGGGATGAGTGGCAGGAACCGGCCGCTGAGGTGGAGAAGGTGATGGAGCTGGATCAGTATTATTCTGCAAAGGAGATGGAATAGGATTGCTGGCAGGGGAGGCAGAATTATAATGAAGAGAATTTGAGGGACGGGATGGTGAGACCATATGTAGCTGGCTTGGTGCAGGAGGCTGAGTAATTGTACCTGCAGAAATAAGAGCACTAGAGGATGACAGGTGATGATTTGGTGGGAGAACAACAGGATCCAATTTAGGTGTGAATGAATTAGATGGAGGTACTGTATAGAGGTAAATGGACTCATCAAAAACGACATGACGGGAGATGAAAACTTTTCTAGTAGTGACATCTAAACATTTGTAACCTTGATGAGCAAAACTATACCCAATAAATATGCAGCATTTTGATCGAAAATCCAGTTTATGTCTATTATAGGGACGTAAATAAGGCCAACAAGCGCAACCAAAGGCACGCAAAAAATGATAATCAGGTTCATGATTATGGACCTTTTTGTAAGGAGATTAATTTTGTAAAACTGGAGTTGGCAATCGATTAATAATATAAACAGCAGTCAAGAAGGCATCTTCCCAAAATTTTTGTGGTAATTTTGAATGAGCAAGTAAAAATAAACCTACTTCAACAATTTAACAGTGACGTCTTTCAATTGCACCAGCTTGTTGATGGGTATAGGGACAGGTTATTCGATGATTAATGCCTTGAGTGTGTAAATATTTATGGAGGCTACGAAATTCCCCACCCCAATCTGATTGCAGAGTTTTTATTTTTGTATCAAATTGGCGTTCTACAGCAGTTTGAAAATTAATAAAAGTAGGATATGCATCAGATTTGAGTTTTAAGGGAAATAACCATAAATATTTTGTTGCATCATCGAGAAAACTAATGTAGTAACGAGCACCATTGGTGAATAAAACAGGAGCAGGGCCCCAAACATCTAAATATATTAATTCCAAAGGTTTCAAAACAGAAACATGAACATGTTTAAAGGGCATAGCATGGCTTTTGGCCAACTGACAGTCAGAACAAATGGAAGTAAGTTTATTACGAGGAGCTATTGAGATAGCTTTATTGAGGACTAGAAAAGAAGCATGACCGAGACGACGGTGCCAAAGCTGGGCAGACACATGAATACTGGATAGACCTTAAGATTGAAGATGAGCTAGAGATGCAGAGAAGGTGTAAAGACCATTACTGAGTGGACCGCGATGCAAGATGTTCCCCAAGTAAAATCCTTCACAAGGAAGAAAGAAGCATGAAACTCAAAGAAAACATTATTGTCTAGACAAAAATGATGAATATACAGAAGATTTTTGTTTATTTCAGGAACACAAAGAATTTGTTTAAGCAAAAAGGATTTAGAAGGAGAAGAGAAAGTGGAAGAGCCACTGTGAAGGATGTCCAAACCTGCACCATTAGCCACCTGAATATGATATTGGCTGTTGTCATCATCATTAAACACGTGAATGTTGTTGGCATTATTGGTTAAATAATGGGTAGCTCCAGTATCATGATGCCACTCATTATCAACAGTGTGGTAACGTGCATCAACCATGGCTTGAGGCTGGTTTCTATTATGGCGCTGATCCTGATAAGAAAGTTCAAACTGATGATAACACTGTATAGTAGAATGACCTAGTTTAAAACATACCTAACATGTAACAGAGGTGGATGAACCATGGTTACGTGAGTTGAAACGTGAACGACGACCTCTGCCACGGTAAAAATCAGTTTCAAGATTTGGATTGTGAAAGTTTGCATGGATGGAAGAAGCGGATGAGGGGTGGTGCAAAGGATGCTTTGTAGCCACATTAACTAAAGGAGTGGCTTGAAGTGGCTGGTTGTTATGATTAATACGGGACTCACTGATAAGAAGAAGTGAGTAGAGTTCCTCAAGAGTGACAGAATCTGAACGAGAGGTGATGATAGAAGCTAAAGAATCATATTCTTGGCCAAGTCCTGCAAGCATGTAAGTGATGATATGATCAGCCGTGAGAGGTTGGCCAGCAAGAGCAAGTTCGTCAACTAGGTGTTTAATGGAGAGAAAATAGTCATTAGCAGACAGAGAACCCTTACGAATATTGGCCAGTTGAGTGCGAATTTGGACAGCTTTGGCACGTGAAATGGAAGAGAATGTGCGCTCTAAGGCAAGCCAAACCTCACGGGATGTTGTATAAGACATGATTTGAGTTAGAACATCTTCAGTGAGGAAGGCATTTATAGTGGCAAGAATGATAGAATCCTGTCAAAGCCACTGAACATACTGGGGATTTGGGATTTTGATACCAGCACCTGTGCTGGGATAAAGAGTATCAATTTCTTGTGGGGGAATGGTGATTGTACCATCAAGGTAACCAAAAACACCATGCCCTCTGAAGTAAGGCAGTGTTTGAGCCTTCCATACAGGATAATTGGAGGAGTTGAGTTTGATGCTTATGGTAAAAGGGAGACTGGAGAGGGATGGGACAAAGAGAAGGGGATTGGTAGAATTGTTTGAGGTGAAAGATGAGGAAGTCATTGTGAATCAAAAGTAAATAGATGTTGGTTTTTTTAGAGGCTCTGATACCATATAGAAATAAAGAATGAAACGTGGATTGGAGAGAAAGATTAAATAACTGTTGTATTTATTCTTCAGCTATGCTTCTTCTTCATTCTCGTTGTCTTTAAATAGACTTTGAGTTTTACAGAGTTTTACAATAATGCAACAACTATCATGTTAGTTAGCCTAAGCATGATATACATTTGAATTTGAAAGGCTTGTTATCTTATCTTCTGTTGTTAACATTATCTCCTTTATTTCAGGAACCGGCTGCTGGTATTGAAGAGTTCTGGTTGACCTGTTCTTCTTCATTATGGACTTGTTTTTCTACAATTAATGAATGAAACCTTTCTTAACTGTTTTATATTCTAACATGCGATTATTTTTATATACCATATAATAATTATCCAATAATTTTATTAATCAAACTCATGGCTAGTAATAATATTTTTGTATGAAAATACATTATCAATTACATTACGTACGTTGTTAAAGAATATTTTAAAATTATTACAGGAATATTCTAGTGTATATGAAGATACTCCTGTCTCAATTTAAGTAATGGTGAATTAAACAGGAAAATCTGTTTCGTTTCATTACACGTTTGTTGCATCCATCTAATCTGATAATAAAAGAAAATATTATACAAAGGCAAACCCTATAACTAGGATCCGTGCCTGTTACAACACACCATTAAGACAGCAACACATTGACTTTGTTTCATAAGAAATAGACTGTCTAATAACTTCTGCAATGGAAACGCAGTTGCTTTACTGTCATTCTTTTCTTATCTTTAATCTGCCGTTTTAACGTCGTTCCTGCAGGACCTACGGCAATTTGCAAATATTAGCCAAATTTGTCTGAAGAAGAACGCATATATATAAAATAGACGTCTGTGGAAGAGCAGCAGCAGCAGCACATTGCCTTGAGATACCTTGCAGACCACATCGTAGGATCTGAAATTGATTGAATGCACGTTAGAAAGATTAGGAATTCATTGTCTTGTACGCGTGCCTAATTATATATATATATATATATATTAGATAATTATACTTAGTTTTATTTACTAAAGAGTATGAAAATGCATTCATTTCCTCTCCATTTACCGAAACAAGGGGCTTAAAAGAATGATTAAACTATATATATATATTAAAATCATATAATTCAAATAAATTAATGATCACTACTTGACGAGGACTAGGAGGATAATCATAACCAAGTATTTGTCGCTGGGACATCTAAGATATTTCTATCGATCTTTCTTTAACAAAAATATCAAGACTATACGTACGTACAAAGAAGTCTCCGTCGCTGTTTAATCATTCTTTTAAGCCCCTTGTTTCGGTAAATGGAGAGGAAATGAATGCATTTTCATACTCTTTAGTAAATAAAACTAAGTATAATTATCTAATATATATATATATATATATATATATATATATATTATGGAGCCTGCTCGTGCACTATATGATTGGCTTGATTTTAGAGATTTATCCTATATATACAGCTTACAGCTTACAGCTTACGTAATAATTAGAACAAAGACACGTAAACGTTACAAATTTCGATATAGCATATACAGGCATAAATATGCATGTCCAAATCAGGAGTCCAAGTCACACGATACCATAATCCACACTTTTCTCTTTAAATAATTCATTTAAACTATTTAAAATAAATAATTCAATAAAAGCTGCATCCATTTTACTTGTCTATTTTGATTTAGATTATTTACGTGTTTAAGTCTCATATGAGCTTCAACGCACACGCAAAAATACAGTTTCATGGACAAGACCCGCTTCAGAGAATTTCTTAGCCTATCTGTACAGGAATCCGTCTCTCTATACAAATGTAATGTGACTTTTGAGTTTCTAAGAAAATAAAAATAAAAATTAGAGCTATTTGTAAGTGTAGTTAGTGTAGTACCAATTATTTTTAAAGTGTTTATTTATTTTTTAGAAATGCATCAAAATAATATTTTTTATTTTTAAAAAAATTATTTTTAACATCAAAACTATTAAAAACATAAAAAAAAAAATTGAAATACCCCCCAAAATAACAAATTACTTTTACTCTTCCTCTAGATAAGAGCTGCTCAACAATTTGCGAGTCAAAATCTAGTAGTTGAATACCCTTGCTTAACTACAAGCCAATCTTTACAGCTAGCCCATGGTTTAGCTTTGATAGCATTTTTGTTACCAGCACTCGCGGTAAACCCTGCAATAAACCTGACTATATCATCTTTCATTGTATTTTTTTTTATAGCAAATGTGTCAAAATATGAACATATATATAGCATAGTCTCTCGGCATATCTAAGTTAATTGCTTGAAACAAAAGAATCATCACTTGCATAGCAAATGACTTTCAAATAGCATATCACTTCCAAGCTTACTGCTTTATATATATATATATATATATATATATATTATGACTCTGTCTTGAATCCTCCAAATTAATTTTCTCGTATTGCCGCGTGGAAATTTCCACAAACACCACTAGGGCTGGCTAGCTAGGTATGATATTTTTTTCGTAAATCAACGGAACGCGGAGGCTCCACCTTACTGGTTCAGGCTTGAACGTGAAAGGGACCTCCATGTGATGAACCCACTCTCAATTTAATACTGTCAACCATTGTGGTTAACTTAGTCGTTGCTTACTTTGACCAAATCACCCACTTGCAAGGACACAGCACCAATTCCATAAAGGCATCATGGAAATTGCTAATGAATAGCTGGCCTGTTCAATTCTTACATGGAATTGACTTCGTCTTCCTGCATTGAAGAGAAATCATTCAATTGAACCACCTATTTGTCTTCCATATGATAGGAGTTTAATGTTTCCTCAATTAGAGAATGTGCAGGTTCATAGAAAGACCTACTTTTTGGGTTGCGTAGAGCCCTACAAATGAACCAATGTTCTTGACTTTGTCGAAGTTGTACTGGATTTAAAGGAGGGTATAAAAGAATTATATAAATTGTTTTTTAAAAATTTTTTATTTGAAAATATATTAAAATAATTTTTGTTACATTTTAAAATTCAATCTTAATATCAACATATCAAAATAATCCAAAAACTTTTAAAAATTTTAATTTAAAATAAAAAAATTAATAAAATAAAATTACACCGCAACCCCAAACACGAGTCTTGATTAACCACAGCTATTATGGGCTGACTTCTCATTTCTTGATTAATCATTTATCAGTTAATTAAAATATATCTTTGATTAATAATTTTGAGCTCAGAAAATAGCATCCTATATATAGGTTGAAGTTCTTCGTAATAATTTTGGTTCATCTTCGAAACAAGGAAAGGATTGATGAATCTAATTAACCAACCAAACTCAAGCATGCATTCATCTCCTCCTGGCCTCCGAGAAAGTGGAAAAACCGCAGAATCAACACCATTTTACATAACTCGCAATCACAATATGGAATATTGAGCTTAGAATATGGATTACTGTAAAGTTTAGAGGTCATACACAGAATCTTTTCAAGAAATATCGAATTACTACTAGACGGATCCAAAAACTTGTTTTTCAAAGTAAATTTATAGTTTTTTATATATTTTATTATGGCTTTTTACGACTCATGCTCTTTTGGGTTAATTAATTTATGGAAACAAGTAACTCTCACCCTTGATTGAAGTGATGTGATCGTGTCACCATGATCTTCACATACTTGGTGGCCAACTTGGACGCCATGCAGATGGGGGCATGGACAAATTCAATGATAAATTAACTTGGATGGGCGGTGTTATTTGACCTAATCCTCAACACCGAGTAATTGATTGGTTTTATCTTGGCAACAATTGAATTTGATATAACAAAGATAAAATCAATTGCAGCCTCCACCGATTAATCCAGGTTTTGGACGAGGAGTGTTAGCAATCCTGATTTTCTCGCATCCTTTTGCCATTTAATTTGATGAAGCTTTCCTGGAAATGGAGCTCGAAGACTTCATCAATAGCTCCATTGCTCCATTCTTTTTCCTGCGTGCATATTTTTATATAGATAGCGTACTGCACAGTTTTGAACAAAAACCATCCGTTCCACTTGTTATTAAATAGATAGCGTACTACAGTCTACACAGTTCCCAGGAATGGTATGGTCAACAAAGACTTCTCTTGCACTCATACTGCGTGTCGTATTTTATCAAACTTGGTGAGTGCGTTTACTTGAAAAAATAAAGATACGGAGTATAATTTGGGTTGGAATTTTTTAAAATCTAATAAGATATTAATATGGTAAATTTTAATTAATCTGAACTGATTTTTTAATTAAGATTTAATTTATTTAATTAAATCCGATCTAAACTCAACCATGTTAAAAAATATATATATATCATTTTAATAAATATAAAGCTTGCAAATCTATTGATAATTAAAAAATAAACCTCAATTCTTTTTCGGACGAGTTCACAAGTTATATCTGACATTTGCCATGTGCTGCTTCTACTACTTAAAATCAAGATCAAGTCATTTTATTTATATAAAACAAATACAGCTCCAGTCCAAAATTACCGCCTGCCTCGAAGCCGAAGGCCCCCGAACCTGCCATGTGTAACAATAGTAAAACAAATCCACTTAAGCAAAAAAAAAAAAAAAAGACACGTGTCTGAGAGCCAACAAGATAAGTAAAGTAACCTTAAAGGGGTTTGCTTACATCAGTCGTGCCACTATGATAGAGATTTCAAGCCAGTCCCCAATCTATTACTGAGTGCAAATTTACCATTAACCGAACACTCAAATCTGGAAAAGAAAACGACATAAATTTACTTCCCTTTTAAAGACAATGGTCGGAGTGTGTTAACTTTATTGTATTCACGTGATTGTGTTTTGAGCACAAAAAAAGAATTTCATATTACTGCAAATTAAAGCACTAAAAATGATTTATAAAATTGCAATTAAGGTAGTGGATTGGATATCTAAAAAGATTAGGGTTAAAAGGCATCTTTTATCCTGGGTTAATTGTATTTCCTTTGAATTGTTCATCATTTGGTCTCTTGGTCTCCTAGGTTTTAAGTTGTTTTTTAAATCAACAATTCTTCCTCTCCATCCGAAAAATTGTTTTAATTAACTACATATTTCAATTTATATTATGCGTTTGATTGGTCTTGTTTGTTTTCCTTAAACAAATTGTATTAGAAGTATGCAACTGAAATATATTGTTCGATCGATTTAATTAATTTTTCGATCGAAACCTCTTCTTGAAGGTAGTTACTTTTTTCTTTCAGAATTTTGATATATTTTGCATTAACTCATGTGTGATGGAGTTTTGTTTGTTTGATTAGTTTAGATTACCTAGGTTTCGCTTCTAGTAAAATGGCTTTGTGTTTTTTATTTGGATCAATGCCTGAATTTAGCTGCTACTTTTGCATTAACTCATGTGTAAAGGTAATTATGAATTCTGACAAAGTTATTTCTTCTAGACTGAGTAGATAATAATACAACTTGAGAAAAATATACTAAGAATTGCAATCTATTTTAGATGTTCATAATTGAACTTGGCTTTTTTTTTTATTGTGTTTATTTCAAAGGAATTGGTCCTTTTTTTAATGTTTTGTCTTTGACAAATGAGTTCAATTGCACTGTAATTACACTTGCATAAACATAGAATTGCATCTAAAATTCAAAATTTTAGCTAAAGTAAATATCCCTTGTTAATAATTTTGTTACTTCTTCCTATAACACTTCAATAAGCTTAAAAAGGCAAAATGTAGATATAAATTAAGGGAGAAAAATAATTAGAAAATGAATATATTACTCTTACAAGTATCCTGAAGTTACTAGAAAAATTGAAGAAAAAAAAAGAGTTCAGAAGACCATTTTTCTCCGCAACACAAAGTAAGTACACAACATCACAATACATGATTGAGGATTTGATGAACCTGGTTAGGATACAAAATTCTCTATTTCTTTTATTGAATTTTTCCATATAAACCTCCTTTTAAATATACAAAAAACCAACTAACCACTGTAAAAAAAAAAAAAACAGTCTACAATCAAAAATCTAGAAAAAATAAAATCACAAAAGAATTTTAAGTGTGTGTGTCCTTTTAAGTTATTTTACAACCAAATCTCAATATAAAAAACATATGAAACTACTTTTTATTCAACCTTAATCTCAATTATATTATTAATCAAACACTTTAATTTATTAAACCAACCTCAACTAAAATTGATTATTATAAAATTATATTTTTCAAATCATAATCATAAAAGTACTCATGATGCCAAACACATCTTAAGTCTGAATGTATGTATGTGTTGTTTGTATTTATGACTATGTGTCCTTTTATTGGTTTCAAACTTTCCTGTAAAATTACAAAAAAAGTAAAATTGTAATGGAGAATGATTTCAAATATCTCATGTGAAGATTGGTGTGTGATTATTTATAAGCGTGTTCGGGATTGTTGTAGATATTATTTTTTTAAATATTTTTTGCTTACTTCAAAATAATATTTGTTTTATAAAAATTTTATTTTTAATATTAGTACATTAAAATGATCTAAAATTACAAAAAAATAGTGATTAATTTGAAAAAAAAAATTATTTTTTTAAAAACACGGTTGGATTCCAAAAATAAACATAATTTACATGTGTGTTTAGTATTATGATGTAATATGCTTTTTAAAAGTGTTTTTTTACTTAAAAATAGATAAAAATAATTTTTAATTTTTTAAAAAATTAATACATTAAAACTATAAAAAAATATTAATTTAATATTTTGTTTTTAGTGAAACGCGGCTTTTAAAACCCACAAATAAAACTGCTTTTGAACGCTAGACGTTTAGTAGATTTAAATTTTAATAGAGTTGATGTGATTAGAAAATTGAGATGGCCTTTGGTGTAAAACTTTAATGGATAATTAAAAATAAAAATCGAAAGCGCTTCAAATGGTTAAATGATATGTACAATCTGATATAAAACTTTTAAATATTACTTGATAAAGAAATAAAAAAAAGTGCTACTTTTCTGCACATAATATTTATGAAAAAATATTAATAATTAGATTTTAATT
>Ga0325405_1002754_pt1 | contig 18098 bp, 10 predicted proteins | sample PopdelMetagenome_21_FD_205663 | JGI IMG/M metagenome (GOLD analysis project Ga0325405, IMG submission 205663) | Populus deltoides microbial communities from Bellville, Georgia, United States - Xylem-Control-R2 | ecosystem: Host-associated > Plants > Phyllosphere > Stem > Wood/Secondary xylem...
TTCCTATAATATTGTCAACTCTGGCGTTAGTGAATACCTATGAATATTTCCAATTCTAGCATTGATAAATATTACGTAACCCAAACAAAATGGTATTCATAACTTTGACGCCTAATAAATGAATCCATAAAATTTGGATTAAGAAAAAAAAAACTATTTTATTTTTTTATTTTTTGGGCTGCATCTAGCTCAGTCCATACAGGTTGGGTTAGACCCAGCAGCCCAATCCGTCACTGGCCCAAGCGAGAGACCCGGCTGGGCAGCAGGCACGCGTGAACTGATTCACGTGTGCATTCACAAGGCAGTGAATTATATGTGGGCTTAACAGTAACTAGTGAATTAAATTTGCATATGTACAATACATATGTAATTATAATTGCAAAGGAGAGGGAAATGAAGAACTTATCTGTGCAGGGAGGCAAAGTCGACGACGATGGCTTGCTTTGGATCCCTTTGTTCCTCCTTTCATTTTCTTTCCCTCTGATTCTTTCTTTTCTTTTGCTTTCTCTCTATGCAATCTTTGTTGGTCTTTATTTCTGTTTTCTCTTCGTCTCTTTACGTCTGGCTCTCTCTCTGTGTTCTGTCTCATTTCCTTTTCTGTGTTTTGTTCGTCTGTCTGTCTGGTTTTTTTTCTTACCCTGTGTTGTTCTCTGTTTGCTTGATATTGAAGCCTGGTTTTCTATGTTTGTTCTGGTATCGAAGCCTGGTTTTCTCTGTGTCTCTCCCCTTTTTTTGTTCTTTTTTTGTTCTTTTTTTGTTTTTTCGGTTTTGGTTTCTATTGTGATCTTTTCTTGGAATGCTTTGTTTCTGGTGCAATTGCTCCTGAAGATGGAGCTTCAGAGCTGCTACTGAAGATGAAGTCGAGGGCGTGCTGCAGGAATACAACGGTCTCCTCTTTTGTATTTCACTTCTATTTGTTCGTCCCCCTCGGGTTTTACACCAGTTCCCTGTCTCTCCGCGTCCGTCTTTTTGCTCCCCCTGATACCCCCCCCGTGAAGTCTTTCTCTCGCTTTTACAAAGCCAGAGAAGGTCGTGTGTTCATGCCTCTAGAAATGAGGCACGTTCCGTGAAGGCATCGTGGTTCATGATTTGCTGATTGTTTCCTATTGATCTGGTTTTCAGGGTGAGAAGATGATGAACAGTGTGCGTTGAAAACCACACCGATTTCACCCGAAATGACTATTTTTAATTTGGCCCTTAAACTTCTTACATTTAACAATTAGGTCCCTGATTTAATTAATTAAACAATTCCAAGTTCAATTAAGTCCCCAAACTTCCAATTCTTCCAATTTTTACCAAATTGACTCCCAAATTTATAATTCAATCCTTATTAGTCCCTAAACTTTCAATTTGTGTTGTCTTAATCCCATCTTCAATTCATTCATTTTTTATTTCTCATTATATATATATATATATATATATATATATATATATATTTGAAAAATTCAAAAATTGGATTATGACATTATGATTAAACCTAAAACCTCCTTTTTAACTATACTGAGGAAACATATCCACCATTCGACACTGTGCACGTCACGACATACTTAAAAAAGAGTTTATCGAGAAATACTTATTTTGATTTCACATAGAGAACCCTATGTTTCTTACAAAACCATGTTAGAAAATATGGTTGACTCAACTTCTAGTTCTAACAATATACATGAGTTTATGGATGACAATAGTAATCTTTAAAGGCGTATGGTGATGGATGCAATGATAATGAATCCAGATTATTTGCATGAAGGTTCACGTAATATCTATTTAGATGAAAAACCAAATATAGATATAGTTAGGTGTTTTGAACTTTTAAAAGATTCTGATGAACTATTATGCGATGATTGTATAACTCACAGTAAATTAACAATCATTGTACAAGTGTATACCATGAAGTCAAATTATGGTTTAAGTAAGACTGATTATGATATGATCCTCTAATAGAAAGAATGCATGTTACTTGAAGGGAATAGGCTGAAAAATAACTTTTATACTACAAAATCCACGATGAAACTTTTTGGCCTAAAATACTAAAAATTTGATATGTATCCAAACTTTTGTATGTATCATGATAATATGAAAATTTTATCGAGTTCAAAGCCTGTCATCACTCGATATAAATCGAATATTGGTAGAGGAAGGAAACTTATTGCATACAAAAATATAAGATACTTCCCAATAACTCCTAGGCTACAAAGGTGTCTCTAAAGACTGTTGAGCATATGACATGGAATCATTCACAAGATGAGGTGGATGGAGTCATGATGCACATTTTCAATGGTGAAAATTGAAAGTAGTTTAATAGGGTGCATCCTTAGTTTTTAAAGGAACCACAAAACATATGTTTGATTTGTCAACATATGGATTTAATCCATTTGGATCTTTTACTACACCATATTCTTATTGGCTGGCCAAACTAACAAGGTACAAATTGTTCCAGGGATGTGTATAAAGACAGAACTCATATTCTTATTTATGATCATATATAGTCCTTATAATCTAGCTATCAATATAAATGTCTATCCTCAAATATTAATTGATGAGTTAAATTAGTTATGGTTAATCGAGGCTTTGACATATTATGTCTCAAGGAAACATAATTTTCAAATGAAGATAACTTTGATGTGTACTATAAATGATTTTTTTATATATGGGATGGTTTTAGGTTGGAGCACATATTAAAAACTAGCTTATCTATATTGTATGGATATTAATAATAATACATTTACCCTAATCAATGATGGTGAAACATTTTTTTTAATTGCCACAAGAGATTTTTAAGTCATTATCAATTCATAACAACATAAGTAACGAGGCTCAACCTTGTTCCCAAGAGAGTCCCCATTCTGTCATATCATGATAGACATGGCAACAAAGGTTTAAAATATATAAGGAATTAAAATAATTGGGGTGCTCCTTAATAATACAAGGAAACTAGGAATCCTAAAATTGACACTTGGTTTTTCAAAGATTCAAGTTCTGGGTTAGTTATGCTTAAGGGAGGGTAGACACCACCCTAAATTGCAGCACCTTTTCTATTTTGGTCATTGGTCCTTAACTCTTCTAATTTTGGTCAAATTGAATCCTAACTTGATTTTTCTTTCAATTACACTTTTGATTGAACAAATTAAGCCATTCTAAGTTTTTACTTCTTTCATTTATGTCCTTAGCTCTAATTTATGCAATTTTACCATATTCTTCATTTTTTTCCTCTTCAATTAGGCCTTTAATTGATAAAATTGGACTTTTAAACTTTTTCCACTTTCTTCATATTGGTCCTCAAACTTCTAATTTATGCAGTCATGACCAATTTCAATCCTTTTTCTTTATTTTCTTTAGTAAGGCCCCTAAATTGCTTGTCTTTATGATTTCCTAACCAATTGTAGATTTCCCCCCACTTGATTATGGCCAAAAATATTTTTTTTGAATTTTGAATTTTGAATTTTTTTAGATTTTTCCGAAAGAAAATATTTTTTTAAAAATTTGAGAAAATTTTGGGTGATCCAAAATTGTGGTATGATAACACCTTTCAATAAGGAAACTAAGATCTGCCCATTAACCTTGCAAAGACATCCAAACAAGTTGATTGCGTAGAATCCCTATAATTAATTAATAATCTTAAGTTTTGGATCATCTCTACACATCATTACCAATAGCGTACCAAACATTCTTAAGGAAAGAAAAGCTTAACCTATTAGGACCAAATGTAACCTAATCATAATTTTATATTGGACTAAGTAGAAAAAAATAGGTTCATGTAGTTCTATGTATATATAAAAGAAATGATGGAACCCTAAAGTTTATTTATACTTGTTTTGAAAAATTCATATGGTTTAGAGAAAACAAATCTTGAGAGTCACTTGTTATTTGATAGGTGCAAAGAAGAGGAGTGAAGTAAATTGACCTTAAAGGTGTGAAGTTTCATTCTGTTTTCTTGATTTTAAGGTAAGAAATGTGAATCCCTTTTATTTAGAAAAGGTTTTGGGTTGATTAAAGTTTACTCTATATGAAAGGTGCATAAAATTGAGATATAAATGGTATTTCTATGAATGAGAAATATGATGAATATGGTAGATTATATGATATTTTAATATGGATTAAGAGTGTTTAATGACTGTTTAATGGTATGAAAGTAGTAGGTTAATAAATAGGTATAAAAGTGAGAAGTTGTTAGTTTAAGTATTTAACAAAGGCTTATGTTCAACCCAAAACCTGTATCGAATAAATATATTTTTTACTCACATTTTATATTTAGATTCTATATAGTTTTTAAGACCATAAACAATGCATTAATCTGATTTGTATAGAGAAAATTATGGTGTGGATAGTAAAGGATGTGCAAGTTGTCTAGTAGCAATGCCCAACAATAATTTTAGGGTTTATTATAAATTATATAAAAGAAATTACTAGTTGAATCATGTAGGGATGGAAAGATAATTAAGTTTAGTTTACAACTTAAAAAAAGAAAGGAATTTTGAGTTTTCTAGAATAGACAGTGTGTAGTTAATACATTATTGTAGTTAAGTGTTAGAGGGACTTGAATGACTTATATGATTGTGAATAAGTTTGAATTGAGATTTTGGATTTCAATTGTTTTGTTTTAATTATTTTAAGTTTGTATACTATATATTATTGTAGTTAAGTGTTTTAGCCATGTTTTGCTCCCTCTTTTTATGTTGTGATGTGTATGATTCTTTTAGAAAAAACTTAAGTTACATTACATTAAAGGAAAAAAAACAAAGTTGTTCTCATTTTCTTATACATTACTTGTCTTTTTTGGGTTTTTATATTCCAAAACATTATAAGGCATGTTGTTTTGCTACATTGCTCTCAAAGGTGTGGTAACAATTTTAAAATACCAAGGAAATTAAACCATTAAAAGAAATAGGGCATGATAGCAAGTTGTGCATAAAGGATTCGGCTTATTGATTCCTTTTTTCCCACAAAACCTATAATGATCAAGTAATTTAGGGTTTTTGTTTTCTTTACTCGATGTTAATTGCATATTTGATAAATATGGATATATTACTGCTTTGTAACTTGAAAATAAAATCATTAAATCATCTATATTTAGGGATTAACATAAAAATTGATGAAATCACCTAATTTTAGGAATTTACATCTAATTTTTTCTAAATCAACAAAATCACTTATTTTGGGGGATTAACATCAATTTTTTTCGAAATCGATGAAATCACTTATTTTTAGAGATTTACATAAAAAATTTCCTAAATCGATTAAATCATCTAGTTTTAGAGATTTAGGACTAACATCATGCTTTTTTGATGAGTCGTCTATTGTTAGGGACTAACATCATGCTTCTTTTTAATAAATTGTGAATAAGCTTAGAAGTAAAATTAGATAATTAATAGCATAAAATAGTAGGAAGACACATAGTAAATGTAACTTTTAGCTTGAAAGGATATGGTAAGTGTCGCATGTGTGCGGCGTCGCGACGATTATCCACCCTCAAGTATGGATATATATCTGGTAAATATGGGAAGCCAAGGAATTTTGGTCTTTTATTAGTGGAAAAAATGAAATGCGAGTCGCTACTTAGTATTTTGGTTACTAGGAATCCTAATTGGTCTTAGAGATCGGGTACGGAGATTGGTTCCGTAAAGGGAAGGTATTAGCACCCTAAATATGCCATACCTAAGGTAAGCTGTATTTTTTTATTGTTTGATAAAAACTAAGGTCTTGTCGTGTTCTCTAATTTTTTATTTGTCTATAGTTTAAGAAAAGTCCTCCTCGGTAAGGAGGTCCTTATCTTATTGGGTAAAAACCTAACTGTGCTAACGTCAAATAAAAAAACTACCTTTTTCATATCGAGAGTACGTTTTACATATAAATTCATAATCCCGGATATTAAAAGAAAACAAAATATTTTTTTGGGTGTTTTTGAAATATTGGCCTAGTTCTCGTGACTTTAATAAACTGGTTATTAAAGACAAGATGCATGCTATTACATATTTTTTTAATTTTTATTGTATGAAAATATGATGTGATTTGTTTCTTTGAGAGACTTGGCCGTATGCATGAAAAAAAAAATTTGTTTTGATGAAAACCGAGTATTTTAATACCGCATTTGTGTTTTTATGGTATATAAAAAATGAACCGATATTAATTAAAATGGATAGAAAAATATGCGAGATAATCATGGATGTTTTTGAAAATGTATTTTTTTATTTTTTTATAAATTATTGAACAGGCCGGACCCGGAACAAAATTGGGCTGGGACCGACCTAAATAAAACACAAACTACCTTATATTGGGCAGGACTAATCATAGTCGCGTGGACTGGGCTGATGATCCAACTCGGACTGGTTATTGTGCCATGCACAGTAACCATCTAAATGTAGTTATCCAGTTACTGTGCTCATGCACAGTAATAGGGTAATTATTTTGCCTTGCATTGCAGAAACGTGCACAGTGCACGTTCTGCATGCAAGGGAATGAGATGGGAAAACAAAGATGAAAAGACGAGAATTACTTGGAATGGAGGCGCTCTGGTAGCTAAGCTGAAGGTGGCTGGTGGTGACGGTGGTTGCTGCAAAAAGAGGAAGAAAAGAGAAGAAATTTGTAGAGGCTGACGATGGTAACAATCGTGGTGGCTGATCTGCCTCCTATGAAGATCTGGGTTGGTGGATATGGAGGTGGAAAGACCGGTGGTGGTGGTGGTTGTGGCAGGAGGTCGCGGTGGAGAGAGAAATAGAGAGGTTCTGCTGGCAGCAGAAACCGGGTTAGGGAGGCTGGTTTTTTTTGCAGTCTTTAGACTGAAATTTCTCCGCCCCTGGAGCATGAAGATAAAATCTATTTATAGGCGGTGGAATAGGGACACTTTGTCTCTTCTGGTGTAAAATCTTAGCCTTTGGTTCGACCCGAAAGCATCCCAACCATTGGCTCAAAGTAGCAATAATGAACTGTCAGTTTTGTGCAGGAAAATGGCTGGTCGGGTGGCCACTTTGGGGCAGTGCCACCGCCTCTGCAGCCTCGATCAGTCCGAACGACTTACACTAGTGTGTAGTAAGGTATCACAGGATTGTTTGCGTGTATGTTTTGTCCAATTTGGTGAAGAGACGAGGCGTCAAATGCCTTGGGAAGGTGGCCACCCAACTAGCCTCGCTGGAGAAGAAGATGAACAGTACCTTACAATTTAGTCATTCAATTTGTGATTTATTTCTATCTACACCCCTTATTGGCTTCAAACTTTTAATTTTGTTCAATTTTACCCATGAAGAACTTCAATTTAAACCCCAGATTTCGATGCATTTTTTCCTTTGGTCCTTCGTTTCGGATTTATGCAATTTGACCATTAATTGATCAATAAACTTCCAATTTCTTCAATTTGACCCCTGCTTTGGTCAATTTCAGTCCCTTTATTTATGTGCATTTTCTAATTTGGTCCTCGGTTTTGGATTTCTTCAATCAAGTCCCTAATTGGCCATTAAACTTCAATATCTACGCAATTAAACCCCTGATTTGACCAAATCAAATCTAAAAAGTTCTATTTTGACCCAGAACTTTAATTTATTCCAATTAAAGCCTAAATTGACTTAAAAATCAATTTTTCTTGTAATCAAACCCTATATAAATTCAAATAAACCTCAAATAAAATTAATTGAGTCCATAAACATCTGATTTTGGACTTTTTTCCTCAAAATTGAATTTTTCTTTGTTAACAGGGCTCTTCATCTGTAAAAAAATTATACTGTCAAATTTTAATCTTTAAATATTTGAGCCTCCTCAACCAACTTCTAACCATTTTCTAGGCACTCTGACATCCTCTTCTCACTGTTATTATTTTTTGGATTTTTTTTGTTTTTAGTTTGAATATTTTTTTATTTTTTGGAAGAGAAAAAATGAATTTAGAGAATAACCCAAAAATGGGTTATGACAAAGAGCTTGAAGTTTCTAGCATTGGATGGCGTGATATATGGATGGATCATTTTCTGCAATGCCCATATGGGTGTTTAAAAAAACCGCTTCGTACCCAAGCGTTAGGAGGGCCTATATATTCTTTGGAACGGTTTGATGACCCTTAAGACTGACAACCTTACTTAGACTGATTTTGCCCACATTCTTCTAGGTAATGTAAACATCAACGGGCACTATATAGAGTTTGTTACTGGGGAAGTGATTGGTGAGATACGAGGACTTGTTGAGGTGAATTTTCTCTTATTTGTTGATTAGTCAATATTGCTTGGGTGATGAGCCGCACCTAGTCTATAAGTTCTTGAATGGTTGGTTGTGTAGGAGTATTTATTGTGGCAAAAAGATTAGTAACTCATCCTATCCCAAGAATGTCTTGATTGTCTTCTATTAATGATTATGAATATGGAGAAACAAGTAATCAATAGGGTTACTAATGACTTTCTAAACAATTTCCTACAAACAACGCCACTGGTGATATACTAAAACCCAAAATAATTATGTAATAGGTTATTTAGTTTATGGGTAATGGTTAATCAAGATATTCAGGTAAATAGTTTTATTCTCCTTAGCTTAGGTGTCGCATGTGTGCGGCGTCGCGGCGATCGTCCACCCTCAAGGTTGAATGGTGTATGGTCTATCTGGCAAATGTGGAGAGACAAAGAATTCTAGTCTCTTATCAGTAAAAAATTTGAATGGGAGTCGCTACCTAGTATTTTGGTCACTAGGAACCCTAACTGGTCTCAAAGATCGGGTACGGAGACTGGTTGCGTAAAGGGAAGGTATTAGCACCTCAATTACGCTCTACCTAAGGTTAGCTACATTGTTTTGTTGTCTGATAAAATCTAAAGTCTTATTGTGGTTTCTAATTGTCAGTCTATCTAAGGTTAAAGAAAAGCCCTCATTAATAAGGAGGTTTTTATCTTAATGGGCTAAAACCTAACTGTTCTAGCATCCAAAAAAAAAATTAATATCTAAAATACATATTACGTGTAATGTCGTACCTCAGATACTAAAAGACAAACAAAATAAATTTTTGTTGTTTTTAAAATTTTGGCCAATGTTCTCTTAACTTTAATAAACTAGTTATTAAAGCCAAATTGTATGCTAAAACATTTGTTCTGGTGTATGAAAAACACAATATGATTTTTTTAGCTTTGAGACACTTTGCCATATGCACAAAAATATTTTTTTCTTTTTTCAATTTTTTTTTTTGTATTTTGGAAGTTTTAAAGAAAATCAAGTATTTTATTACCGGATTTGTATTTTTTCGGTATAGAAATACCAACCAAATACTAAGCAAAATTTAGTAAAAAAAACACGGAAAACAATTACAATTTTAAAAAAGGAATTCTTTTTTTGAATTGGGCCAGACTCGGCACAACCATTTTGAGCTGGGCCGGCGCTGCCAGCCCATTAAACAGTGGGCTTCTCCACTGTTCACATGCAACGTGAACAGTGGAGAAGAAGACGCAGAAGAAGAGAAAGGAGGTGGAAGAGGAGAGGGAAGAAGGCTGACTTACAATGGCTCACTGTGCTACTGGCGGCGGTGGAGGTGACAGGACGCAGCTGCTGGTGACGGTGGAGATGCCGGCGATGACGGTTCTCACCGTTTCTTCCCCTGTTTTTTCCTCTCTCGGTTCTCTCCTCTCTATCCCTATTCTGCTTTTCGATCTTCCCCTCTTTCTTCTCCTTTCATGTTTTTTTTTCTCTTTCCTTTTTTTTTGTTTGTTTTGCCCCTTGTTTTTATAGGCAAAAATAGGGGAGTGACATGGCTGGGACAACCATTGTGCTGCCACCCCTCCAACATGTGGAAAGTTTTTTTTGGGCAAGTGGGGTTGGTCGGCGTCATTTTGAGAGAGAAATGGCGATGGAAAACAGAGGAAGAAAAGTCTTCTTCTTCCCCTGCTTCGCACGTCCAGGGGAAGAAGAAGACATATGGTGCCCTTCAAAACGGCACCGTTTATGCTTCTTCTCCTTTTTTTTAATGAACAGCGTATGAAACGACGTTGTTTTGGATAAAAGGCGTCGTTTCATTTAAAAGTAAAAGGTGACAAAAACTTATATCAAAGTCCAAATTAGTCTTCAATTTGTAATTTATTCAATCAAGTCCTAAATTGCAATTTTGATTTAAAAATCAATGCAATTGCATCCCTGCCAAAAATCAAATAGCGGCCCTAAAGTTGACCGCCTTTTTCACTTTGGTCCTTGGTCTTGAATTTATGTCATTGGACCCTCAATTGATCAATAAACTTCTAATTTTTTCAATTTGGCCCTTGATACGGTTTAATTACAGCCCCTCTATTTACACGCATTTTCTAGTTTGGTCCTTGGTTTCAGATTTCTTCAATTAAGTCTCTAATTGGCCATCAAACTTCAATATTTATGCAATTAAGCCCCTAATTTGACCAAAGTAACTCTCAAAAATTATAATTTGATCCCAGAAATTTAATTTCTTCCAATTAAAGCCCAAATTCACTCCAAAATCAATTTTTCTTGCAATCAAATCCTCTATAAATTCAATTAAACCTTCAATAAAATTTAATTGAGTGCATAAGTGTCTGATTTTGGACTTTTCTTCCTCAAATTGAATTTTCTTTGTCAATATGGCTCTTATCAGTCAATAAAATACTACCAAATTTTAATTTTTTTTATTTTTAAACCTCCTCAACCAATTTTTGACCATTTTCTAAGTGTTTTGGCATCCTTTTTTCATTGTTATATTTTTTGATAATATTTTTTTATTTTTTTTTCTAAAGAGAGAAAAATGTGAATTGTGGAATAACCCAAAAATGGGTTATGACATTAGGAAACACCAAATTAATGGTAAAGCCCTAAGTACATGAAAAAAAGTCTCAATCAAGGGACTTAAAGACCCTCCAATGATAAAATCAATAACTTTATGGATAAGACAAAAAAATAACTTAAAAGAGCCCTAAATTCTAAGGATAAGTGATGTTTGCTCTTATATTTTAGAATGATTAATACTCTGAAATATATGTAAGCTCTTAAAAAAATTAAAAAGTTCTGAACTCTTACCTGGATGGTTCAGAGAGTATTTATAGCCCTGAACTTTGTGGTTTTAGAGAAGGAAATGATTGAAAAGTTCCTTATTTTTTGTAGTATTAATGAGGGATAAATACCTCTTCCATATCATTTAAGAGACCTTTTGTATATCTATAAGTATAGGGAGATCATTACCTCTTATATAAAGATTGATATAATTGTTCTACAAGTAGGATTTCTTAGTTATAGATACTCAATGAAGACATGAGATGTAACCTGACCTAAATTAAAAGGCTTGACAGTTCATCCAACCTGTTACACTTTCAACTTAGATGTTCATCTAAGACCTGACATATTCCTTTGGGTTCACTTGATGGCTAAACCCAAGTATGTTGGGTCTAACATCTTGTGAAGCCCATAATACCTTGGATTCAGCTGATGGTTAAACTCAAGTATATTGAGTCTGACATCTCACCAGATTCATGTTACCTTAGGTTCAACTGATCAGTTAATTCAAGCATGTTGGGTCTGGCATTTAGCTAAGCTCATGTTATCTTGAATTTAGCTAACCGTTAAACCCCAAGTATATTTAGGTCTAGTATATCACCAGAACCATTTTTTTTAGGTTTAGCTCATCGCTCAAACCAAGTGTTTTGGTTCTTGACGTACGTATCACTCATCCATTTTATTATGGACGTTTCTCTAATCATAAAAATGTATACTAAAAATAATTAACTTATCAGGTGGGAAGGTTCTACCAAACAATAATGGTGCTCTGGCATAGAAGTCAGATTTATTAAAAGCACCAGAAGAAAATAGAAACAATCAAACAGAAACGTAACAGATGAAGTCACCAAAAGAGGAAAGTTAAAAACTAAGCTATAGGTAACACACAAATTGTCATAAAATTCAGATGTCTTCTACGATGCCTTCAAATGCTTTTCGTTGTAAACAACTTTTGAGTTTCTAGGATTAATCTAAATGTTTTGCAATGTACACTAAAATATTTTATCTTTTCTTTTTAACATTGTAGAACTTGTGAGTGCTAGCTATAATATATATATTATTTTATTAACGTAGATGTCCGGGCCAGCTTGCGCGCATCTCGACTAATCTTACGGGCCCTGAAATTAACGATCATGTAAGCCTCCAGTGACTATCATATTAATAACCACATGACTCGAACTTGAAATTACAGGGAAAGCAAACTCTTTGATCCCCAACTCTTACTACTGGATTATCTGCTAAATGACTAGCTATAATATTTTTAGTTAAATCGTAACTGATCGAAACGTCTTTTTTTCTTTCAGTTATTTGAAAGCCCAGTGAACTTTAGGCTACTAACCTGGATAGCCTTACTTATTTCAAAATCCCACAGGGCTCTTCCTCCTGTTTGTATAATGCTTATTTGCTTTATGGTGTGGTTTATCCATAACTAGAATGCCCAGGTTTAGAAAAAAGGAAAATAGAGTTGGAACTCGAAATTATAAACGTTCATGAATCCTTGGTTGATTCCATGATGAATGGGGTTCAATATTTTTTTTATGGAGGTTACTGCATGACAGTGGCAGTGTGAAGGGAGCTCGTGACTAAGAGAGGGGAACATCTTCCCATGCAAATATACCCTTAGTTGTCAAAACAATAATAAACAGCTACTTCCAAATAACCAATCCAATTACTAAGGAATTAGTGTACAAAATTATCATTCTTTTAAAACAATAATTTGGAATGACAAAATGCCCTTGACAGAGGGAACCCACGCAAGTTGAGAATAACATCTCATTCCCTCTCTTAATCCTGTGATAACTCCTTAAAGAAACCGAAAAACGACATATGATGCCCATGTGCACTCCCTGCACCCACTGCACACTTGACTCCATTGAGACCTCCCTCTCTCTGTCCTTCTTCAGACCTCGCTACTCGCTAACCCATCCAACTCATAACCTTAATGCAGACAAACATCAACCAATCATATTTAAACCCTCTTTCACAGATGTAGCACGTCGTTGAGACCTAGGCAAACAATCTCACTTTCCTCTCTACACCCCCGTTCTCTGCAACTTTTATGACATGCATCGTATGCAACAAAAACGCACTTGTAAAAAATACCTCAAATCATTAACGGCTTGTTTGAACCAATTCTATACTAGAAGTAATTCCAACTATTTACGTAGATTGAAATTAATTTGATTTGCTACTTGAATCTTTTGTTTTGAAGAGGATATAAAATCGTGAAATACATTTTACTTGAATTAATAAAAGTACATCATTTACTTAACTTGTTATTACTCTAAAAAAAGGAAAAAACACTTTTAAACTTATGTGTGAGAGAGAGGAGGAGAGAGGAGGGTGTTGACGAGATTAATTTTTAAGATGTGAATCCTAAGTAAATCACACCTCTTCATAAATCTATAAAATTTTCAATTTTAATTGTTTGTAGAATTCATTTATAATTAAATCTTCAATTCTTAGCCTTTTGTGGAAAATATTTTTTGGGTATGTATGACTTGAATTATTTCCTTATGTATGATAGCTAGCTCTGATCTCTCAGTTTCCTCTGAAATGTCCTTAATGCAAAGACTGGAATTTTCACTATTCTATAAAGGAGAAAATTACTCACCAATCTATTATTGTTAATGGTTTTCCTATGCGAGCACAATTAAACCTGGGGTTAGCTAGGTTTCCAGCCAGGTGGCTTTTTTCTCTTATTTTTGGTACCACTATTTTAATTTAGTCTCTAATTCTTTTGGCATATGGCTTATGCTATCGAGAAGATGTATAAAAATCATGACGTGATAATATTCTCTTTGTGATTAATTAAAGGCATATAAATTATCATATGAAATACTTAAATGGATGATTTGTAATACTTAAATGCAGATTCCTGTAGTAGGTAGAAAACTTTGGAGGGATTATCACGAGGACAGGGAGAGAAAAAGTGATAGAAGAGAACACAAGCAAATGGAGTTATGTGGCGGAAGATATATTGAAACGGCAACAAATCTGATGATGAAGATAATAAATACAAGAAAAAAGGGAATCGATGTTGTGATGTATCTGACTTATGTGTCCTTGGAAACCAATCTGTTTGTGTCTTATGGCTTAGTTTAATTCTCTGATAGGAATGTCAGAACTGAGGTGCTGAATGGGAAAAAGTGCTCACGTTCTTCCATGCAGTTTTAGCCACACTACCTTTCGCACCTTAACCGGATTCATGCTCTAACTAATCTCACCACCCAAAGCTCCAAAACTACCATTATTGATCTCTCCCTCTCAGAAAAACAAACGGTTTATTATAATTAATTCCATCTTAACTTAAAAGTTCTAGACAAACACATCCCAGTTGTCCATGCTAAAACTTCTACAGCTTGTCCTAAACTTAAGAGTAGTAACCAAAATTTCTTCGTTGAAGATACCGGGGGGATTCATTACGACTGTGCATATAAACGAACTGTACTATTTCTTTGAGCACATGAAAATCTCAAAATAAATGCACGAAGATATCAATATCATTAGTAAATGTGACAATATGAGTGCAAAACAACAATGAATTGAACTGTACAGTCATATAGATTATCGTAATCCATTCTTAGTTACCTTCCCATGGTCAATAACGATGGTCGATGGAATCAACAATATTTACTATATATTATAAACAAGATATTGTGCAAGATAGATGAACTCTTAATGTTTTTCTGTCATTTTTTTTCTTAATAGTGTTATTGTTACATGCACCCTGCGAAATCATAAAGGATTTAGATATAGCAAAAGTGATCAAAGATCAAAGAGAAGAGGTCATGTGATCGCAAGATTAAAGATGGGAAAAAAGAAAACCAAAAAGCAAAGAGGAAATCAAGCAACATAATAAAGAAGGGGCAAGACGGCCAGTAATATATCCAATAACACTCGGGATTCAGCAACTACTTTACCTTAGGCCGGTCACCAAGCCTGAGTTCAAGATCCAATTCTTCTACAGCGCAAGGGCTAATTTCAAGCACCTCAGACTTGTCGACTGAATTAGACTTTAGAGAGAAAGGTAATGATGATTTATCGATCCTCCGCTTCTTGCAGCTCGAAGGATCCTCCTCACTGTCCGTTATGCTTGGGTGAGCACGTCGAACTACCAAATTCAAGCTGACAGACAAATCTGTTTTGACACGGTTTACCTTTCCTGTACATCTTGATTCCACTTTCCTTGAATTCTGCTCTCCTTCAGTGCTCAGATCAGAGATATGATAACATCTTTCTGTAGCTAACTTAGTCCGTGGTGGAGGAGAAGATCTAGGGGATATCTTTTGTTGTTCTTCAACAATAAAAGAAGAAAAAGGAGGGAAAAAACCCTTTATTCGGCAATTCTCTTGAGTAGGTGTAGTTGAAACCCTAGAAGAAGAAGGTGGGGATGCAGTAGGACCAGGATCAGAATTAGGGTTAGGGCTAGAAACCAGATTACAAAGCTGAGATGGGTATTGAAAACCGAAAGATTTATAGGGATTTTGAAGGTGACTGTGAGGACTTTGATGCTCCTGTTGAAGGATTTCATTGTGAGGACTTGGAGATTGCTTTAGTCTAGCTCTATCCCTCCTGTGGACATTCATATGACCTCCCAGAGCTTGAGCAGACCTAAATTCTCTTCTACAAAAGCTACAAGAATAAGATCTTGGAGGCCATATACACCCTCCAAGAGGCCCAGCTGCATCTTCGGCGAAAGCTTGTTCTTCCCAAGAATCATCAAATGAAGGATTAGTTGAAGCCTGGAAATGAGAATTCAAACTATGCTTTTGCTTAGTCAACATCCAATACCGAGCTTGCTCCATATATTGGACAATATCTGGAGAGTGACCCTTCAAAGTTTGAAGAGTATACAGGATTATAGAACAAGTGTTAAAAAGGCATAGAAAATGAGAGGAGATGGGATATGCAAGAGGGACAGAGGAAAGGCTTAGCTGATTGCTTAGAGAAATTGTCTGGTAGATAGATTGGTGGGTACTCTACTTGGTTGTCTTAGTGTAGCTACTTTTTTGGTTTTTGTGAATTGGTTCTCAACAGTCTACTGTATAGAGGGCTCAAATTTTTCTTTTCTTTGCAGTCAAGGGGGAACAATCGTTTCGTATTCACTGTGTGGGTCCATGAGTCTTGCTTGCGCAGTTTATCTGTGCTTAGAGACAAACTGAGATCATGCCTGACTGAAATCTCCTTGGAAAGACCCAAGCAAAGGACGAAAAGATGCTTTAAATGTGCACATATTTTTTCTACACCCTGTATAGATACCTTTGGACTCGAAACTACTACTATACTATACTAAGCGTTATTTTGATATTTTCCTTTGCGGATCGCCCTCTTCAAAGAATGTCCATTAACACTAGGAAAATGGGTTATATTTCAAAGACAAGAATGCACATGCTCTGCTTCTTTTACACTACTCCTTCCATATATATATTTTTGGTTGTTGTGATATTAAGAGAACATATGAACAGGGTTTGTTTTAATGCTTCTAGTGGATGTTCTGAGTTTTTTTGCAGAAGATCGGGCCTTGGGCTTAAGGTTAATGTTATGGAAAGGACAACTTTAGTCATTTGTGATAAACTTATTTCAGGAGTTGTATCTTTGTTGTAGGGTGATCTTAAAGTTTCAGTTGTCTTGCTTGGTTATTTGTGTTCCTCAGTTGTATTTGTCTTTGATTAGTTCTGTCATTTGTTGGCATAAACTTTGTTGCTTATATAAAAAAAAACACTAGGAAAATAGCGTCGAGAAATATTACTCTACCTTAACCCTTTTGTTTAACCTGCATGCACTTATTAAACAGCTGAAAATAATTCTTGCATTATTCATGTTAGAAACTTGCTGAGAGTTTCAACAAAAAAGAAAACAAAACAAAACGGTGGCCATAACCTGTCCACTGTATTTAGAAGTTTTCGAATAACATTTGTTTTGAAGCATTGCGCGCAGTAAGAATATATACTGATATCATCAATTTGCTAATGATTTTGTTGCGTTGATGAAATCCGGGTTGCTCTTGCCACTATCTAGGTCGGCTGCGATACGCTATAAGCTAGTTTGAGTTCTTTATAATATAAAAAAAATATTAAAATGATGATATAAATTTTTAAAAATTAATAAAAAATTAAAATTCAGGTTATTAATCTAAATAAATTTAATAAACTTGATTAATTTAATAATATAATTATGAAAAAATCCAACGATAAAAAAAGAAAAAAAATTAAATAGCAATGATTAATAAAAAAAATATTCAAAACTTAATTACCAACAAATCAAACACAAAAGAATAAATTGAAAAAAAAATAATTTTAAAAAATAAAAAAAACATGACTCAAGTCATCATATTAAATTTACAGCTCGGTTATGAGGTTAGGATAACACTATATAAATTTTTTTAAATAAAATAATGGAGGTCAACCCTCAAGCAAAAAAAATAATGAAAGTTGAAATTGATGATAAAATAAAAAAAATGTAAAACAACTCGAGTCAACCTAAGTTAACTTAAGTAACCCGCGACCCGGGATATGAGATTTGAATAACCCCATGCAAAAAAAAAACTCACAAAGTTGAAGTTCCAATAATATAATATTAAATGATGAAATTAAATTTCTTTTAAAAAAAGACCGAAGTCAAACTGGGCTATTCATTAAAACCTGTGATCTGGGTCATGAAATTAGGTTACCCTATACAAGGCAAGACCAAAATAATCATAAAGCAAAATTTTCAATCATAAAAAATAGAAATTAAAAGAATAAGGATAACATTTGGTATAAAAAATAAATGAAACAAAATAATGATGGATGAAATTGAAAAATAAATAAATAATAAAATGATAAAACAAAAAATAGTAATCAAAAGAATAAGGATCAAATCTGGTATAAATATTAAATGAAATAAAAGAATGAGGGATGAAATTGAAAAATAAAAGAAATCAAGAAAATAATAAAAATAAATGACAATCAAAAGAATAAGAACCAAATATGATAGATGAAAAAATTGAAGGAGGATGAAATTAAAAAACAATTCTAATTTTATAAATTATTTCAAATAAAAAAAATTAAGAGTGAATTTGAAGTAAAAATAAATTGAAATGTTTCTTTGAAAAATTAGAGGTTTGACATGAAAATTGAATAGGAAGAGAAATGAAGCGAAAACAAATATCACAA
>Ga0325405_1002759_pt1 | contig 18087 bp, 13 predicted proteins | sample PopdelMetagenome_21_FD_205663 | JGI IMG/M metagenome (GOLD analysis project Ga0325405, IMG submission 205663) | Populus deltoides microbial communities from Bellville, Georgia, United States - Xylem-Control-R2 | ecosystem: Host-associated > Plants > Phyllosphere > Stem > Wood/Secondary xylem...
GCCTAAATAAAATGCACATGCATTTAAAAAGCAAATGCGTATTTCTATCTGACCCAACGGATAAGCAGATCATGTGTTCTTTACATTTGTTGCTGTGCTGGAAATCGCTTGCCTCCAGTGTGACCCAACAAATTTGAAAGCCATGTTCTCATTTTATCTTTCGTCGAACTTTCGTGAGGTTTACACTCATTTGGTTCTTGTTTGATTGCTAATTGTTTTTTGCAACATTATGGAGTAATTCTTAAATAAGACTCGTTTCCTGCCATTGCTGGTACAGTTTATATATGATTTCATGGCAGTAGAGGAAAAAACATGACGCTTGCTTCTCATGGAGAGACTCAATAAGCAAGCTTCAAAATAATTCGCTCACTTCGATTCTAATGACTGCATTATTGAGCTTTCATTCCATAACCAGATGCCAGTAACAGAGAGAGGACCAAAGTCCCCTCCATAATCGCACCTGCATTAAATTTATAAACAAAAAAAAAATGCCTGATCAAAAGCCTTTCCTAGCTCCCCTCCTCCAACGCCTGTTAGACCATGCCAAATCTACTATACCTATGGCCAGTTTCAAACCCTCGGTTAATGATAACATTAACAATATTTACTGGCTTTTCAGGAAGAAAGAATCGGCTGTAGACCTATCAGGGTCAGCAGCGCTGATGATTTTCTCCAGATTCAGAGATGAAGTGCTCAGCAGTATTGGAAGGTCATGCGGAGCACTCTCCATCCTAAAAAGGCTCGAGTTCCCACCCAAGAGACGTGGGTGAGAACCACACGCAGGTGTCCACCTCCTGCCCTATGCTTGTCTGTGACAAAATATGGAAAAGACGCATATTAAAAAAAGTTATTATTCACTTGAAGGATTCGTTTTCAATCCAGTTATGCACCATCTCATGAATACTTGGTACTTGCAGGACACAAATATATGTTCAGAGTAAAAAACAAAATACATAACAGTGAAAAATGAGAACCACAACAATGTCCACTATCTGCCTTGATTTGAATTACACAAAGCGGATGCTGGATTTGATTTCTGGAGCAATCATAGATCACCTCAATCTGCACAGGAGACAAAGTTGCAGCTATTGTAAGAACATTATGGCTCCAACTTCACTGTTAGAGGAATGAACTTGACGAGTTCCTGAAGAAGCAACATGCTGGGTAAAAAGCCCATTTTCAGGAACACGATAACAGGAGATACTATAGCATCTCCCAATTCATAAGCACAACACAACTAAATGACTGGATAAAATCAAATGCAGGTTGCCCAGCAAGCAAGCCTCATTGATCTCCTTTCAATCTTATAATCACTATGATGCGGAAAATTACAGGAACAATTGCACCAAAATACCAATTTGGGTAACAAAAATGAAGAGGTTACAGCCATCCCAGATTCATTTCATTACCATCAAACCAGATTGGGGAGTGGCAGCTGGGAGTGGGTCAGCAGAGATACAATCTGACATAAGTTTATTGAAAAAGAAATGCAGCCAATAACACAATATGTCAAGCAAATGATTATAGTGCTAACCTTTATTTTTGCATGTGAAAAAAAGAGGTGTTTAGTCATTATCTTCTCGGCCATAGTTATATACTATCTCAATCTGCAACAACACCAAATAATCAGAATGATACTGAAAATAAAAGCACATAAAACATAACTGCCTTGACGAGGTTGGCACCAAATATTCATCAGTAATCAGTGTTATTATCAATTGAATCATAGCAACTATTCACTAAGATGCACGACAAATCTAAAAACATAACAGAGGATTCCTTATGAAAGAAGCACAGATGCCCACAAGAATTACGCATTTTAAGAATATAGGTCAACCTAATAAGATGATGCTTAACAATAAGAAGCTCTGATCTTCTTTTACATATACACCCATCCTCCAATATTTTAACACAGCATCCTCCAATATTTTGACACAGCACGTGTTCAGAAGGCTTAACATCTACCAGGGCCAATCACACATATAAATCCACCATGTTAAGTTTGCATATAGAGATTATTGATGCATCTCATATATGACACAGTGAAGGACAATGTTCTTTCTTTTGAAAGCTAAACCACAATGAATGAAGGACAATATTTAAACTATCTAATTTAGCTACTAAACAAGAAAAAGAAATCATTGATCGGGTATCCAAATTCTAACATCCACATATATGGTGCAAATGCATATAACACAAGAAGCCAACAAAAACGAATTGACTAAAAAGTTCCATGCCATCCCCGAACAAGACAGCGAGTAAGGGCAGGTGAAAAGAAAAGGTAGAACACATAGAATAACGAATTAAATAATTAATCATGTTCGTTACCCCTTCAGGTGGAGTTGGGTTCCGAGTGAACTTGCTGCCGCCAGGAGCCCAAGGAACTGTACACAAATAAGATCAGAGCCTGAGAATGCTACCTATAACCTTAAAAATCATTTCTTCGACAAGAAAACTTCATAAATTCTCAAAACCACATGAATCAATTATGTTTATAAAGACATAACAAGAAAAAAAAAAAGTATCCTATTTAACACCTCCCTCCCTCTTGTATACTCCTATACTTCACAATTCCACTGCATCCCACAACATGTCAATGAAATGCTGCCACTAGAAATGATGTTACTCTTTTTTTCTTCCATTCATAATTTGTTTGAAATTAAAAATCTGTTGAGACCCAAAGTTTGACAAACTGAATTAAGCCGCGGTCAGTCCTTATCACTCTCCTCCCTTACATAATTTAACACTACTCTTAATTCAACCCGACCTTCCCAAAAAACCACAACCCAAACACGGAGTAAAAAAGGATAAGAAAAGGCAGTAAAATGTGAAATAGAAAATAAAAATTAATTTACCAATGTAAGGATCAGGATGGCGCCACTTATTATATTGCGCCTCGCCATCTGCTATCATTCTATCGATTGTATCCGGATCTTCCTATTCCAATTCCAGGAAATAAAATACATAGTAAAAAAATCCTGAATAAATTAACTAATTAAAACATTATCACCCTAAATCACAGAGCTATACCGCTAAATTAAAATGTCAAAAACATTTTTTTTCCAATTAGTTAAGAGAACGAACCACGTGTTTGTTATTCTCGAACCTCGCGCGGAGAAGATCGGCCTGGTTACAGCAGGGAAAAAAAAGGAGAGTTAATTGGTAAGAAAATAGAGCAGTGAGATCTGATTGAGGGATGAGAAATTAGTTACATCTTCGTAAAAGAGGTGGCGATGGACGGCCCAGTTAAGAGTGTCTTTGAGAGCACGGCGGTAGAGGATCCTCACTCTCTCTTTCTGTGCTGCTCTTCGAGCCAAGTAGCCCGCTGCTGCTACGCTCATTTCTTTTCTTTCTCTTGTTTGGATCTCCCTCTCTCTACAGCGTTCTTACTTTCTCACTGCTGAAGCTAGGAGAAAATGCAATGTCATCTAAAAGAAAAGGCAAACGGCATCGTTTCCACTCCATAACCATTTTCGATAAAATTTACTAATATTTGTAACCTAGAAGTCGCCTACTCGCCATCCATTGTTTCGTGGGTCCTGGGCCTAAACCCTTAGAGATTTTTCTAAGCGACCCGGCCCTTCCCGGCACATGAACATATACATTCAAAATATTTTTAATTTTTTATGATCGATCGGTTGACAAAAAAAAAAGTATAAAAGAGATAATTCGATTCGAGTATCCTAAAATATTTATCTCGAATTATTACTAGTGAATTTCTTCTGACATCAACCATAAAGTGATTGATAATATTTTAAGAACTCGATTGAGATTGAAAAAATAAATGGTGGCTTGATATTTTTGAAACAGTGCTCCTCCGTCCCCTTCATGTGGAACAAAATGAACTAGGGTGAGAGCAGAAAATTACACTGAGGATAGTCAATAATTTTTCTTAATATATTTACATTTTCAATTGAGTCATAACATAAAAACTATCTAAAAATGCGTTACGAAACAAATTTAGAAAATATAATAGTAGATTTCAAATGCACAAACATGAACAAAATGGGCAAAGCAAAACCCAGTTCAACTTCTAACATGATCCAAGCTTCCTGCAATTTTTACAGCTCTAACAATGGCAGAGGATTTCATCCATGAAAACAATGATACATGGGCCTGATTCAAGAAATCACATCTCCAGTTGTGTTATATGGCACCAAAAGGAAGCCTACAAAAGGGATGACTTGCTGTATTTCCATCCCAAGGACCTTCGCTTTGTGCTTGAGGTCGGGGGAGTAAAACTAAGCCCGAACATCTCCTTGAGAGCTTGTCCCTGTTCCACAAATCTGACCAGCTTTGCGACAACGGCAGCGCTTTCCGTGACATGGTTAATGTCCTTTGTGTTGCTCCATACGCGGTTTGCCAACTGCAACCTTCTACGCTTTGAGTTCAGCGCAATACCCCACTTCTTGTAAAGTCTGATTCTCTCTTCTTCTGAAAACCTCTTGTTCATCAGCTTGCTTAGCATCCCTCTCTCACGATGAAGAGCCTTGATGCTGTTTCCCCAGATAAACGTATATTAGTGTTGCAAAAACTTAAAGCATATCTATGTGCCAGGAAAAAAAATCACGAGGTACCCTGTAATTTTCAAGAGGGGAACCGGATGGACTCCAGATAACATTGAAGTGCAGCCATTCCATACCATGCATTATCATACCCAACACCATTCTCTCTTATTAAGTAATCAAATGTCTTACCTAACAACAAAGGCTCAAAAGGTACTCCTTTTCTGGTATTGAAAAGGAAAAAATAATAATTTGCATCGCAGAGCCACAAATTGGTAAGAAAACTACTATAAAACACCAATAGTGTCACGAGCTTCCGAAAAGGCAACAGAATATTTTTGTTTTTTGTTCTCCTTGTTTCTGGTTAGGTTCTCTTGCTTTATTGGCAGATCATGTGAGATATACATGCTGGATGCATTATTGGGAAACAAGTTTCAAAGTTCCCAATACATGTGAAAACTCATATCGAATATGCATGGATGAGAGAGAGAGGTTACCTTGAAGCTAGTGTGAGAGCCCGACCACCTCCCACACCCTGAATTCCCTGAGAAAATGTTTCCTTGAGGAAGGAAAGTCTCCTATGCTCCACTTCCATGTATATGGAATCTGTTGGATCGCCTTGAAAGAGCAAGAAAAAGTAAGTTCTGTGAACCAATGACACATTGCAAGTTTGCCAGAGTTCCAGTATTGCTCTCTGCTGTCTCTCAAATTCAAGAGGCCAATTGGGAGAAGTTTTCAAAGATTCATGCATAGGATCCAATCCTACGTCTCTTGAACTCTTTTCATATTTATCAGCCATTGTCGATGCCTCTGTCTCCTGAACCTGTTGTTCAATCAAACCTAGCTAAAAGTGAATCTTGAGAGAAACTCGGTCACAAAGAATGCAACTTCAAGGAAAAACATTGTAGAGAGAGAGTATTCTCACCAGACCATCAACAAGTTGCTTCTCATACTCCTCCTGGGCCATCTCCTTCATTCCTGCAACAAAAGTGTGGATGCTAGGAATCTCCTCATCTGCACAAGTTCCAATGCTCCGTGCTCTGAAGTCATCTGTGCAAGCACTTCCAAGAGATGACTGAGAGTCATTTCTTGACAATATTGTAGCATTGGCACCAAAATCAAGTGGAGGAATTTTCCTTCGGGGTCCTGCTGGTCTCCCGGTAAATTTTTTCCCAGATCCATTAGGTGGTGTGCTATCAATTTGTTCTGCCTTCTCAAATCCAGGAGAAGGGTCATTCATGAAATTCTCTCTGCAACTCCTGCTCCTTGTTAAGTTCAGGTTTCTAGAAGTAGACATATCAGCTGCTGAGGACTGTGGAGATGATTCATCAGGGTAAGGACTGACCAGAGCATCAATGGTCCTTTGCACATGATGCAATCTCTGCTCCAACACGTTATATCCATTTTGCACGTGACTCCCTTCTCTATCTGTATTAACTGGAGTGGATATTCCGGTACCTGCTGTGGCTCCGTCCCTGAATGCTGTCAAAGCCAAAGTTCCTTCATTCTCACCATTTGATACTGAATGGTGTCTGAAATTGCTCCCGTTCCTTGTCTCTTCCATTTCAATACACTGAACTTCCTTGCAGTCGTCATCAGCATCTTCTGCAGCATCCTCTAGACTCTGAGATGAATTGTATCTGACAATCTTCTTTCCTATTGACATTGGAGGAGAAGTACCATCAGATAAACCATGCCTGTCGGTGTTGTCAAGAAGACAGTAGGGTTCCTCATCATTGCTCCCACTGTCTCCACCATAACAAGCAGGGCCAAACTTTCCAGCACCTCCATTCAGATAATGAGGATCACCCATGCCTGATGATTTGGATACTGAACATTCATCTTCCCAAGTATCCCCTGCTTGCGTATTATGACAATGACTGGTCCCATTCTGAATTAAGAGCATGAAGAAATATTTAACAATTACAATTGGAGTGATATCATCAAACATGTAGTGACACTTCCAGGTTAGTTAGTAAAAACACCTCCTTTCTTGAATTTTGATCATTTCCAATCACTCGCAGCAAATCCTCTACTCGAGATTGAGCAAGATCCCTTTGCTTAGTCAACTCTCTAATCTCCTTCTCCATCTGCATGAAAGGAACCAATTGATAGGGTGTAAGTCTATATATAATGTGGCAACCACGTCGAATCTTCTACACTATATGTCATAGTATATCTTTAAGTCTTGTTCATCCATAAAGCTCAATCATACAGCAAGGTCTAGGGAATGCAGATTAAGACCATCTATGCAATGAGGAAATTAAATAATCCTTTAGGCCAACCAATGGCGATGGGTTGGGGTGGGTATTTAATGTGGCAATCACGTAGAATCTTCTACGCTATATGTCATGGTATATCTTTAAGTTTTGTTCATCCATAAAGCTCAATCATACAGCAGGGTCTAGGGAATGCAGATTAAGACCATCCATGCATTGAGGAAATTAAATAATCCTTTGGGCCAACCAATGGCGATGGGTTGGGGTGGGTATTTGTGTACCCACAGCTGACCCAGAATAACCACAACCATCAGAGTATCAGATTTGCTCAATAAAGAAGCTATCGACACATTCTTGATTGAGAGATAATTGCAATACTTCCACTGGGAAAATTTATTGGCCGAGTTCAAAAATGGAATTATTGATTCTGAATTGAAAAATCAACAGTGCCTAGTGTCCAAAGACCTTGGTTGCTATTAATTTTTTGTTCATCTTTTGCATGGGTAAAGCATTTTGCAGAAAAAAGTTCATAAAACAAATAATTACCTTTTGAATTTGAAGATCTTTCTGTCTCAGTAGAGATGTGTAATCACAAGTTGAGGAAGCAAGGTCAGGACTTCTCAACTCACTCTCCAACCTAGCCACCTCGTTTTGCAAATGCTTAACCAATGCCTTATCAGACATGACTACATTGACCTGTGCTTTTGTAGTAACTTCTTTTGCACAACAAGCAAACAAAAGAGTATTTCTAGTTTGCTCAACATGGCTTCGTGCAGGGCTCAATGTGCAGATGATGGCAGTTCTAGCATTGCCACCCAATGCAGGCTGCAGTAACCGTGTCAGCTTAGAATCTCTGTAATTGATGTGTCCCTGCCTCCTATTACTGCACAAATCATTGCATCAGCCAGATATGAGATGTGATTGCGTGAATCTATAAATTGATAAGATTTCAACTTTCAATTTACACCAATTGCAGAGAAAAGAAAGGCGGCAAAGAAAATCAGTAGGAAGGGGGGCAAGATAAAGTAAAAGCAGCTCTGTCATGATTCGTGTGTAGTAACCCTAAACAGACACCATTACAAAATGCTCTGAACACTGTTCCATATCACTCAGTACAGTTCTAAAACAGCTCGTATGAAAGGTTTGTGCCTCTGTGTGCATGTGCCTCTGTGCTCCAGGGACATTTGCTTGTATTTTTACTTTCACGTGATGCCAACACGGTTAATATCCTTTGAAGCATGCATGAGACTAGCCAATCTTCCTATATTCATTTTTAACAATCTACATGACACTTCACCATTTAGTACTTACAGAAATAACAAGCAAGATAGTTGATGGCAATGTTTCAACCACAAATTTGACATCTAGACTTATCAAATTTTTATTGAAAAATATACCAAAGTTAAAGCATTTTCAAAAAAAAAAAAAATAGGATCATGAATGATCATGACAGAAAATCGAGTCCTTAACAAATGCTGAAAGAAACTAGATTTAATCCCCGTGGCAATTACAGATTAGTTAGTGAATATCAGCTAAGTTAGAAAATCTAGATGCAGATGAAAAACGTCAAATTATCACCACACTGCAATAACCACATGCTTTAGCCACAATTAATTATGTCACAGACACAAAAGCGAACATTTAAAAGAAAATAAAAAATAGCCACCTTAGCTTGCGAATAACGGTTCCCAAAGTCAGTAAACTTCGGTTAATGTGGGAACCTTCTTTTAATCTTGCTCCAGTGGATAGTGCCTGAGATGCGCGCTCACTTCCTGCCAAATCAACAAAATTCTGCACCAAAACCAGAACTCAATTCTGTTATTAATATTTTATTCCTACTTAATTAATTTCATGGGTGATAATAAGTTGAAATGATCCGTACCACAGTGGCAGAAAGAGTGGTCGAATTTTCCTTGCCCAAGAATTCACAAGCAGAACTTTCAATTGTCTGCGAGAATTAAAAAAAAAATAACTTCAATAACTCCAATTCAAATTCCACACATTTTCATTACAACTAGATGCTTGTACGATTGTGAACTATAGAAGAGGTGAAAGGAAAGGGGCATACTAGTCTAAGAATTTGATGGGATCTGGAGCTTTTCTCATTCAAGGAGGTCTCCCCTATCCGTCTTTGAGCTGTTATAATACCACAGGATAAGTAGACACACAACACCACCCAATAACAACAGCAGGACTTTGTACAATGCTTTACCTTCACAAACAGAAAGAAGCTCCTTTAGATGGTCCCAGTCCTTTAGTGTTTCCTCGGTGGCTTTCTCAACTACAGTCCCTTTCTGACCAAAACAGGAAAAAGAGTCAGACCAGTTCGTCAACATATTTGTGGAATCTAGAAAGGATAACAGCATTCACCTCTGGATCATCCAGCAGTCGAAGTGGAGTGCTGTCCGTGCTAAGCAGATCTCGGATAGCTTCATTGTATATCTCAACTGCTGAGAACTTCAAAACAAATGCTCTTTCTTCATGCTGCGATGTTAAAAATAGTTATACATAGGTTGGAATTAAGAAAACAAAAAGGAAACAGAAACAGTTCTAATTAGAAACTTTGATTACCCTATGTATATAGTCAAATATATCTGCTACTGTATACTCAGTTATTCCCATCATGGTGTATGTTTTTCCACTGCTCGTTTGCCCATAAGCAAAGATACTTGCTGGAAATAGCAAAAGTAGGTGAAATTTCTTCGCTTATTGGCAAATAAAGTGACAAAAAGAACTTGAGCATCATACTTACAGTTAATACCGCTGACAACTGAAAGGGCAGCTTCCTTAACTCCTTCCTCGTACACTTCCCTTGTAGCATTGTCACCTCGAAATACTCTGTCTATCCCCAGAACATGGGCAAATGAAATGAGATGAAACACTTAAACAGAGAATTATGTTACTAAAAGCTGGCTGTTAATTCAAATTAACTAACTTCTATAAAGTTTGATGCAATGAGATGTACACTAAATTAAAAAATTGAGCCACTGGAAGAAGCTATGACCAAATATATACATCATGGCATTAGTGCTTTTGGCACACCACTGTTCACAGTGCTCTAACTATCTGACAGTGGACTGTGCTTAGCAAACAGTTCACCGCTTCTGAGGTCAGGTCAGGAGGGTTAACCAAAAACAAATGATTTGGAAGGCATCATGATAAATGATATGTAAGGTAGAAAATCCACCATGGGTTTCCCTTTTGTTCATTGAACAAGTTGATAGCCTATAAGCAAAATGAATTAGTCGAGTCTTAAAAACATCCTTGCTTTTGTTGTGCAAGCATTACCAAGTACGGGGAACTGAAAAGCTCTCCAGGCATATTGTATCAAGAGTATATGTACAGAATTAGCTATATGTTTGACATGATGATCCTGGAGATATTAAATTGCCACCTATAATTTCAATCTGATCGAGCAAATATTTGCCAGAAAATAGAGTTGCTCATGGTGTATGATGCCAGATAACTCACAGGATTAGACCCAAAACATGAGGGCCTAGCCTCATTAAGAGGGACATATCATTCTCATTTTCATTTTTTACACCAAAAAAAGGAATCACAGAGCATCTCCTTACCAAAAGTATAAGCTGATGGAAATGTGGAGCCTTCACGGAGGGTATTCCGGTACAAGATGGTGGTGTCATTGATGCATTCCCAATCTGCTACTTCATTTTCCACAATCTCCTTGTCGCTCAAAGGCCTTAGCCTCACCAAAACAAGAATCTTCTCCTCGTGGGCTATCGCCATTTGCATCTTCTCCATCTTCAGCAGTTCTTCCTTACCAATTGATCCCATTCTCCCACTCCACGCTTGTTCTTCTTCTCAACCCGACGAACAAAATTAAAATGAAATAAGACCCATAATTTTCAAATATTCTGGTAGAAAGGAAAAATCTAAGTCGATGAGTCAAAAAACTCACAGGTACTCTTGCTTTTCTGAAATGCAAGGAGACAGTTTAGATGTTTAAAAAAATTGTTGTGTTTGCCTAAATGACAGCGGGCCCATCACTTTACTTTGACAGTCTCTGCAATAAGAACGCTAATCATAGTAAGAATCTAACAAACCCAAAACATAAGTAAGTAACCATAAAACAGGCAATTTACATTCCATATCAACAACAACGACAACAATTACATCTAATCATCATTTTCAACCAAACACCCAGACAACCTTTTAAAATCACAAAAAATATCTAAATAAATAATAAAAGTCCATAAAAGATAAAGACTTGAAACTACAACAAGATGCTGATCTTGGATTTCCATCTAAATCACCCTCACAATAGATAACAACCAAAAAGCAAGCATCTGCATTATTTAAAAATTTTAAAAACAAACAAAACAAGAAACAAACCTTTAGAAACCCATATTTAAATTTCTAGTCTCTTCCTTAAAAAGTGGTTCCTAGCCAGCTACAATGCTTGAAAACTAAGAAACAGAATTCCATAGTTCTTTTCTTGAAAAAAAAAAACTTCCAATTCACAACCACAAAAAGAGCAGCACATATCAGCGACTAAACTAGTACATGGTTCCCGTCGACATAACATATTCATAAATACAAGCTCGTGCCTATATATGTGTATATTAAATACATACATATACGTATGCAGCATACTTACAAAGCATGGGTCACTGCCATGAAACGGTGAGTGAACAGAGTTGAAGCAAGCAATGCAGCTCAGATAAGATACTCTACATTTCCTCTTGCAAAACGCCACCGTTTCTGCTTCTCTCTCTTGCTCTCTGGTCTAAAGTGAGAGAGTATTTACCTTCTCCAAATCTCAAGCTCTGCAAGCCCGCAACTGCAACAAGGAAGCCAAAAGGAAATCAGTACCAAAACGCAACTTTTAAGAATACTACTAATCAGTTGAAAAAAATATTTAAATCCCCCGAACTTCACGCATTTAAACCGTTAACAAATGCAGCGGTAAAAGCGAAATTACAATTAAAAAAACTGTTTTCTACCTTGAAGGAGTCAAGATTAGTAAGCGTACATGAGTTGATGTATCAATTTGTTTTGTGTATTTTGTAAGCGCAGATGAAATAAAATGATTTGATTTAGCTGCGCTTGAACATGAACTGGAACTTGGCTTTGAAGAGAAATAAAAAGAAAAAATAATGTGAAACTATTGCTTTACGCGTTGCAAAAAAGAAAAATGTCAGTCAAAAGGAAGGGTAAATTTGGTATTGAAAGACCAAACCGAATGGAACAGTAAAAATCGGCGAGATTTTTCACTCTCCTCCTGGCACGATCTGTCAAACAGAGAGAGAGGGCGAGAGAGAGAGAGAGAGTCAGTTTTCAGTTTAATTTGGCTTGGTTGAGGTTCTATCTGTCAACGGGCAGGAAAAAAAAGCTGTATTTGTACCTCTCTCTCTCCAGATTCTGTGTCAGTGCAGGGCAACTCTGATGGAGCGTTCTGCTATCGAAGGTTTATTTGTCAAGGGCAAAATTCTTTTTTGCCCCCTTTGATTAGTAATATTACACTTTGGTCTCTGTAGTTTAAGACATTTTGGTTTTAGTCGTATAGTTCCTAATGGTTTCAGTATGGTCCTTGAATTCATCAAATAGTTGATTGTAGCATATAGTAAGCTCACCTTTAGAATCATTATTTTATAGTTTCAGATTTTAAGAGTTTTATTGTTTCACGTGAATAGGATTTGGGAATGAGAAAATTTAAAATATTTAAAAATTGACACTGGATTGAATTCCCCTAACCAATGTTCAATGGTGGGTGAAACTTTTTTATTTTTTTTCCTTGTTTTTTGAGAAACTCCCAGAAATGGGGGTCAATAAATAAATAAATAAACTCAAAAAAATTGGATTGTGCTAACTATTGAACGGTGAAAAGGGTAGTCCTGGAGATGTTTGGAACATCCAGGGCTATTATTGAAGACATTTAACATATAAGTGTAAAAGTGAAATAATGATGAATATATAAGGGCTAAATTGAAGTTTACCCTTTTGCGAGGCTGGAAGGAAGTCACGTAGGGATAGGGATACGAGGGATGGGTTTTTTCTTGTTTGGCGCCACGTGTATTTGTTGTTTTGGAGGGGCGCTAATCTATCGTCGATGATTGCCGGCGTTGGACCCCTTGTTGATGTTTAGTGGACGGCTGAGATATGGAGGGAATGGATAGTTGGTGTGAACAGGGAGTGATGAGTCGGCTACTTAATTACATTAATTATCATGACATAATTAGACTGCAATTAATAAAGTAATGAAGTAAATATCCCCATGCGATGATGATAATGGGTGTTTACAGGTTCAATTTCTACTATCGTGTTTATCGTGTATAGATTTTAAATAATAGGTAAATATCTCCATATTTCCATACGGTAAATGGTGAGTTTCGAATATGATATTTATTATTTAAGTATTATTTATTATTCGATATAAAATAAAATAGCAGTATATACGTATATAATAAAATTACGAATATCATGTATTTATATGTGTTATATCAATATAGAGACATATGTATATTACATCATATTATATTGAGAAATTAAAAATATTTTACATGTGTTTATAATACAAATGTGTATATATGCCGGGGTGGTTGATTCGTGAATGAGTGTAACCAATAGCAAAACGAGAAGAATTCTTGATTCTTCTTTTGATTTGGTCGAGATTGTTGTTTTTTCTTGTTTGTTTTCAACCATACGGACAGTATTATTTTTCTGGTTTTCTTCTCAGTACAATGTTTTCGAGGCAACGAGAAAGAAGATTCTTTATATTGTCGTTGTATCCCATTACTGGTCAACTATGGTAACCACTAGCCATGATGAAGCATGCTGACCAAAGGAGCATCCGAGACACCAAAATCCAAATCAGCAATACAATAATAAAACTCTGCGCGGGGAGTCAGGGAGATAACACCTTTGTCGGGCAATTAATTATTATCAGGTTGCCCGCTGCCTCTCTCTCTCTCTCTTATGTATATGTATATATATGTATGTATGTATGTATGTATTAGTTATCTAACCATTGATTATAAAAAAAAAAACTATATATAAGTTATTTTAATATATATTTTTGCATAAAAATTTTTTAAAGTATAGATAAAAAATTTTAAACAAATACTAATTAAATAAATCAATAATTATCTATGTAAATAAAAAAAATATTAGCAATAATAAAAAAATCAAAAAAATACAATTGCGTGTTGTAATATTTTGCATATTTCGGTTGCTGAGTTAATTGATCGGAATGGGTCCATTTCTTTTTATCTCTTTGTTAATACCATAGCCATCTAATAAAATTCTAATCTAAAAGGTTCTCGAGGGACATAGCTTGATGATAAAGAATTTAAAACTGGATAGCAAGTTTCGAGTTTAAATCAGAACATGTATCTCTTGTAAGAATTTGGAATAACTAAGATTTTGCTCGTTCACTTCGACCCACAAAATATACTTTCTAAAAAATAAAGTTTCCTCTAATAAAAAAAATTAATCTAAAAAATTCAGTGGTGGTCATTTACGAATGTTTCAACAAACTTACTAGCATAAACTCAGATAAAATGGGATTTTCATGTAAAATTATACAAAGGCACATTCAGATCTAATTTTTCTGTTTAAAAAAAATAGAACATTCCAACAATTTCAAGGGGAAAATGATTTGGGGCACTTGAAAAAAGATTATAGTAAATTGTCAGGACAACTCAAATTAATCATATTTCATATATAAAAAATATGGTATTTTATTTATTTTTAAAAAATATTTATTATTGATATGATTAAATTTGATTAGGTCAATTAAGTAATAAATTAACTTGTTAAATCAATCAAATTATAAATCAACTGTGTTTAATTATATTTTTTTCCATTCAAATTCAAATTCAATTTTAATGAAGTTTCCTGGTAAACCAACCATGAAAGGACAAGTTTAATAATCATGCTTCAATTGAAAAACCTGTAAAAATGTGAATCTTTAAAAGAAGCAGCAGCGGAGAACCTGTAAGGTGGGCCTCCAAGTCTTGTAGAAGAGGCCAGCTCAAAAGTTCATGCGAATAAAGTTAATTACATGTACCGTGTCCAAGTTTTCAGGGTTTAGTGTGATTGAAAAAATTTAAAATTTGTATAGTAAATTTGAAATTTGAGTTAGGGTGTATATTTTTTATAAAAACTTGGGATAATCAGGATTTTATTTTCTCGTCTAAACCCATAAAATATACTTTCCAGCAAGATCAGATTTCTTCAATACCGAAAATAAAAATATTGTACCGTGTCCAAGTTATCATACCTGGAACTCGGTCCTAACCACGTGCCATTGTTATGGTAATTAATCACTACTTACTAGGACCACTAACTCACCCAAACTGTCAATGCAAGCTCAAACAACTAGATTGTTTTTGTTTTTTTTTTTAATTTTATATATATATATATATATATATATATATATATATATATTTTGATGTTTTAATATCAAAAATAAAATTTTAAAAATAAAAAAAATATTATTTTAAAATAAAAAATACTATAAAAAAACAACAATTAGCATATTTCAAAACAACCATTTAAAAAAATAAATTTGCAGAATCCATATCATATATTAAATGTAGTTGAATGATCCATGTATTAGACATGTGGAATCACGGTGTGAGAGAATATGAACTTGATGAACCTTATTTATTCAACACGTGGCATGTTAGCGAGGGAGAGATTTGATGGCAAGATGTGTTTGACGTATTGATATTTGATAACTAAGTTATTTGAATTTCTGGGCAATTTAATTATATGCTCTTTCGATCAAGTTTACAGTGTGGTGTTTTACACGGTAAACTTTTACATACGATTTTAGAAAAGTATATAAATGAGTTCAGTTTATATATTAATGTATTTTAACATTTTTTAAATCAAGATAAAAAAACATCCCGGTGTAAAAAATAATATTATTAATAATACGAGCTAGTTGCCGGTGAAACTACCACGGTAGATGGCAGTCAATTCAGAAGCTTCTTTCTCTTTCTCCTGGTCCATCCAATATCCCATCACCAACAATAATTACTCCAAGACAATGAATTAATGCTCATTACAGTGATTAGAACTATGCTTTGAATTTCTCTCCCTCGACAAGGATGTCCAGATTAACCTTCCGTACAATCCTACCTGCACTGCTCGTGCCAGAGCACCGAGACATCCAAATATATAGAGCATGGCATTGGCTTCTCAAGAGCACCACAGATCTCCAGTGATGGAGTTTGCGCGGGAAGGGTGACGGTTGAAAGAGGGCTCACATGGTAGTCTTTCATCTTACAGTGACACTGCTGACATGACGTTAGGCCATTAATTAACTTGAGAATTTGTCTCTGTAAAAAAAAAAAACTGTCTGTAATTTTTTTCAATACTATACAATGAAACCAGTGCTATGATTAATGAACCTTGTATGATTATTTTTATCACCTTGAGCTGGGAAAAAAATTAACTGATGTTACATTGGATAAAATTAAAAGGTGTGCCAGTAGCATTTTTACTCTCTCTCTCTCTCTCTCTCTCTCTCTCTCTCTCTTGTTGCATTGATTGATCAAACTAGTATATATAGGAACCTGGACCATTGAGCCTTCGTCTATTGAAATGAAAATGCCGAGGAACTGTTCTCACAGGTAATGACCAAATGCTTGCCCTTTGCATGGGTAGAGCCTTTAATGGGTGAACAAGCTAGTCCGGCCGAACCAAATTTAGCCTGGCCCGGTACCTAGTCAATTTAAAAGTAAGCCATGCCCGACCAAGAGGACAGAGTTTAGACCGGCCCAGAGAAGCATGATATGTTTACCTTGTTCATATGGAAAAGCCCGGCCCGTAGCAATCTCTCTCTCTTTCAAGATTACCTTGTTCATACATGAGTTAACACGGCAGGAGTTATGGGTTAAAGATTGTTCTCGAAGCAGGAAAAAAACTTATGTTTGCTAAAAAGATTGTTTGATAGTGATGAAACTCGGTTAACTTCAAGAGATAATGTTACTCTTCACATGGCAGAATGAAGATTGACGGAAGATAGCTGACGAATCCATAAAACAAGTCTTCTTGGTTGGGTGAAGGATCCCTAGAAAGAAGGAAATGTATATGATGGAGTATCAAAAATCTAACTAGTCTGAGAATGGTTCTTCTGGACTGTGCAATCAATTAATTAATTTATCTTAACAATTTTCTCAATTCTTTCTGGTCAAAGATACAGCTTATACATGATATACTTGGTAGATCAAAGTTGTTTATAGCTAGTACCTGTAAAAGATCTTATTTGATGGAGGTGAAGACTCTTCAATGCTTAAATAAGTATAATTTTAGAAAGAGAAAAACAAGAATACTATAAAGAGAGACGCTCTAAAATTATACATGCAGTAGAAAATAAAAATTATAAACCTTTATTTTGAATGTCTCATGGTGTATTTATAACTCACGAGTCTTGTCTTTTTGTATGAATGAGGGCTTGCAGTGTAATTAACCCGATAACATTTAATAAATGATAAATATCCTTTATATCTATATTAATATTAAATGAGAATATGGTGGGTCCTCAAATGACTTTTATACACCTAAAAAGATGTAAGGAAATTATAGTTTAAGACATCAAATGTAGCTAAATCTATAGAAGGTTGAGTTCTTCATCAAGATTAGATCCGGGAAAAGTTGGTTATTCCCCTAGATATGCCAATGGAGGATGGTCATTACTTTGGATTTGGTTGACAACCAAGTTCAAGTTTTTTGAATCTGACATGTTTGTTAGATTCACGTCATCTTGGACTTGATTGACTGTCAAACTCAGATGTTTTGGATCTTGCATGTGTGCGAGACCCATATTACCCTGAATTTAATTAATTATCAAATCTAAATGTCTTGAATTTTACATGTTTATCATATTTATATTAAGTCCATGTCAAATCTACATTACTTTAAATATAATAATGTACAAGTCAAAATACATTGAGTTTATGTTAAACCCATGTTATCTTAGCATCAGACTTGATCCACTACCATATCTAGAAAGCATCTAGGTACCTTGGATGATGCTGCAGTGGAAAAGACTTTCTTTTGAAGACGGTGATAGTAAAAATATATTTTGTTCTTTTAACCCAACTTGAAATCAATAGACGTCATTCCACGGTCACTGCCAACCGTTTTTTATCCAAGATTTTCAGGGCTGTTTTTTCCAGAAATAAAAACAAATGTTGACTGCAGCTTTTTATATTATCTGTGAATGGGTTCTCTTGGAATAATTGGTCAGGCCATGTACCTTTACCTTATTTCTGTAGCCAAATGACTTGACAAGTGGCCTCCTCTGTCTTTAACTGTTTCAGGAACTGATCACAGGACAAGTATCCCAGGTATGAATAGGTCACCGGTGTCTTGATATGATGATATCACGA
>Ga0325405_1002760_pt1 | contig 18082 bp, 7 predicted proteins | sample PopdelMetagenome_21_FD_205663 | JGI IMG/M metagenome (GOLD analysis project Ga0325405, IMG submission 205663) | Populus deltoides microbial communities from Bellville, Georgia, United States - Xylem-Control-R2 | ecosystem: Host-associated > Plants > Phyllosphere > Stem > Wood/Secondary xylem...
TTTTTTTGGAATTTTTTAAATGTTGGCCTAGTTCTCATGACTTTAATAAACTAGTTATTAAAGCCAAAAATACATGCTAATTTTTTTTGAAATTTTCTTGGTTGTATGAAATACAATATGATTTTTTTTTAATCTTTGAGAGACTTGGCCGTATGCATGAAAGCAAAACATATTTTTTTTTGTGTAATTATATATATATATATATATATATATATATATATATATATTTTGGAGAAAGCCTAATATTTTAATACTGACTTTGTATCTTTATGGTATAAAAATACAAACCAATATTATGCAAAATTAATAGAAAAATACACGAGAAAATCACAAATTTTTTTGAAAAAAGATTTTTTAGAATTTTGGTTTTTGGACTAACCCGGACCCAGCCCAATGTATTTTGGTTTAGGTCAGTGTTGTCCGGCCGAGTGAACAGTGAAGCACTCTCCACTGTTCACTTTGCAGAACAGTGGAGGCGGAGAGCAAATGAAAAGGAAGGAAGAAGAGAGGACCGGGGGGAAAACAGACCGAACGGTTCCTCTTAGCGGTGTTGCTGGTAATGGTGGCGTTATGGTTGCTAACCAATGGTTCTTATTCCTTTCTCTGTGTTTTCTGTATTTCTTCTTCTCCCTATTTATGTTCTCCCACTTCTCTGTTTCTTCTTTTATTTTTAAAGATGATGGTGTTGTTGTTGATGGTGGTTTAAGGTGGCGGTGTTGCTTCCAGAGAGAGAGAGAGAGAGAGGGAGGTTATTGTTCTTCTCTTCTCCTCTATTTTCTTGTTCTTATGTTCTTTTCCTCTGCTCAAATCTTCCCTTCTTTGTTCTTCTTCATTTTCAACTCCTCTGGTTCTTAAACAGACATCCCTTTCTGTTTTTCCCAACGTGAAAATGTCCTTCAGTTCTCTCTATTATTTTTCTCTCAACCTTCCCCCGGTTATCGTCTGTTTTTTTATTTTTGTTTTTTGTTCTTTTCTCTTCTTTTCCTCTATTTCGCCCCTTTACTCATCTCTCTCCCCTGGTATTTATAAGGAGGAAAGAGAGCTACTATCCCTGTCCAGTCATGACACTGGGGTAAGGTGGTCGAACGACCATTAGGTAGCCGCCTCAGGGTTGCCTGCAGGGCTTGTCCCTTTTGTTTTTTCCTCTAATGGTAGGTGAGGGGCATGGGTTTTGTTAGGGTTGTGTAAGTGAGGAGAAAGAGAAAAGGCGGGAAAAAATACAGGGGAGCAAACCTCTTCTTCCCCTGCCTCTTCGTGTGCAGAGGAAGTAGTACAATGTTATTCAAAATGACACTGTTTTGGTTTTTTTTTAAGAAAAGGAAATGAATTTGAGAATAACTCAAAAATAGGTTATGACAGTTGCCCCCTCTCTTTACAATGCTTACGGAGCAAGGACGTTGCATAGTAAGTGTTGTAGATAAACAAAACAAAACTTTCGAAAATAATCTTTTCAAAGTTTGGTTGATCTGAAACTCTGTCTTTACAGCAATTCTCTTCAACAGGAAACTAATAATCAAAATCATGCACAACTTGGCTATTCTTAGATCTCCATCAGACGATCTTCTAAATTCTATCTTTGGTTGGATTAACCTAAAATCCCATCTGGCGATCTCCTTTAACCAGGATCAAAATTCTGTGTGTAGCTTAGTCAACCTGAAATCACGTCTAGCGACTCTTTTTAACCAAAGCTAAAATTTGTGTGTGGTTGGGCTAACCTAAGATCCCTTCTGATGATCTCTTTTAACCAAAACCAAAATTCATGTAAAAAGTGGTCTCATTATAAAGGGTGACCTATCAAACAAAAAAATGATGGTCTTATTGTAATGGATAACCTACCCAAGTGGAAAAAAGAGAGTGGTCTCATTGTAATGGATGACCTACCCAGGTGGAAGAATAGTCTTATTGTAATGGGTGACCTGCCCAGGTAAAAATAAAATATGGAGAATGGTCTCATTATAATGGGTGACCAACCCAGATAAAAATACAATGTGGAGAATGGTCTCATTATAATGGGTGACCTACCAAAAACAAATGATGGTCTCATTGTAATTGGTGACCTACCCAAGTGAAAAAAAATTTAAAGAGTCTTGAAGAGATGACAAGATAGGGCTCAAAGGGACACGAGAACTCAAAGGCGCACTCGAAAGGAGATAGAGTTAGAAAACGCGTTACCTGCGTACTTGAAAGTAAGTAGGGTTAGAAAACATACTATACGAGATATGAGGCTTAAAGGTGCACATAAAATAAGGTGAGGGCTCAAAGGTGCACTCTAAAAGAGTTAAGGTTAGAAAATGCACTACCCAAGATATGAGAGCTCAAAGGTGCACTTGAAATAAGGTGAGGGCTCAAAGGTGCACTCGAAAGGAGGTAGGGTTAGAAAAGCACCACCCAAGATGATGGTGAAACACCGATCAGTCAATGATAAAAGCAATGCATTATGATCAATATGCATGTATTACCTGAGAAATATAGGTCCTCATTCTTGGTAGTAAACCTCGATGGCCTTTTCGCTCTTGCTTACTCGAATCGCATCTTATGATCTTGACCTCTAGGAAGGGTTTGATATCATCATACTTCTTAATCCTCCCACCTTTATGGTTGTCGGCTGTGCCCTACATTTTGTTTTCTTAGAAAGGGAATCATAGAGCCAACCCTATTATGCGTTTTTAGATTGCCCCCCCCCAGCTTGATCATACCCCCCAAGTGTTTAATTTAGGTTTTCTTTGGAGATGAGGCTGTGTGAAAGAAGGTTTAGGTTATTTACAAGAAGTTGTTTTTATCTAGAGTTTTTTTTTTGGAATTTCAAAGCTATTCTAGACACAGAAATCATTTTGACATCAGTTTAAAGCAAACTTGTTCTAAAGAAATTCAAGTGATTCCTATAGATAGGTTTTCAGAAGTGATGAAAACTTTTTGTTTTGCTGAAAATATGAAGTGACACTTTATTGGTCAAAGAGGTTCAAACTTTAATTTAAGGGTTATAGTAAACCGATTTTCAAAGCATTCATTTTGATTGCATGAATAATGATTTATTTATCATAAGAAAGCATTGCCTACTAATCCAGATTGCTTGCCTTTGATCAGAAAGAGCTTGATTAGGCACGTAATGTAGGCTTTGGCTATTGGTTATAAAGAAAAGGATACTTGTAGGCTCAAAAGGTGTTTAAGGGATTTCAAGACTAAGGATCACTAATGTTTATTTCTCGACCTTTTTTTTTTGTTCATAGATATTCTAAACCTTAAAACTGATTTGCAAAATGGTCTATAGTGCCCCCTAGTGTCAGGTTTGGGTTTTTTTTCTTTTTCTCTTTGTTTTCTTTCTTTCTTCACTTGGTTGAGCATCATAATATTAGTTATTTTGAAAAGCTCAAATCTTTTGGACCTTATGGATTTTTCTTCATGCCCCCAACGTTGTTTGGGCACCTTTGATCATTAAGAATTTTCTTGCACTTGCCCCATATATGGGGTGTGATCCTAGCCAATGTTATTTCTAAAAAATATTACTAGGTTAAAAAAAGGATTGCAAATGATATATTTTAGCCTTGTGAAAGGATTATCAAACATGACCTTTCTTTATTTCAGACGCATGCATTTAGGATCGATAAGCCTTGCTTTCATGCGAGCATGTAAAATGGTTTCTCATTATTCATTCAATTAAAACCCAGCTTTGGAGTCATCTCATGGTGTTTGGGTTTTTATTTAGGATTTCTAGGTGTATGGTTACCTTTCTAAAGGGTTACTTGAATTTCCAGAACTTGTTTATTTGGACAAACACCAATATGATTTCTACTTGTACCAAAAACTTTAAATTCCTAAAAAATCTTTGTGAACATGGGATCATGTGTATTTGGGAAGAAAAGGGAAACACACCAAAGGATTCTTAGTGCAGTGGTTTCATTAGTAAAGGTTGTGCTCAGTGTGTTATTTGTTTAAACCAACAACAAAAATGAAGGCACATTATGAACACAGGAAAACACATGATCTTATTAAAAAGAAAGACTCATTTGACAGATAAAATCTTGTGGCAATATAAGCCAAATTAGCAACAAGACTAGAACAGGTTCAAACAAAAATGATCAAACAAAAAGGTAATAATATGACAGGTTTTATCCTTCCATTTTGGTAAATCTTCTCTTGGGCTAGCTTCCCCATAACAGCTCTTGTAGAGGTCTCATTAACGGTGTGGAAAAAAAAATGTGGTAAAAAATCGAGTCATTCAAAAATTTATGCTACCTTTTTCACACTTTGCCTCGACCATCGGTGCTTTCAAATTTCCCGGACATTCCGTCTCTAGTGCATTTCTGATCCACCTCTTCAAGCATGATTAGGTAGAGGGTTCATGTTTACATTAAGAGTGTCTTCAAATGTTAACCACCTTACCTTGATTAATTGCAAAAGCTTTCTCTTGAAGGTGTTGCAAGTATGGATGTTATGTCTAACAACACCAGCATAGTATTCACAAGTGAGTTCTGGCTTGTACCAGCTGGGGTAAGGTGGCTGCAAAGATGCCAGAGGTTCGAGAGCTACATGCCCATTGCATAACAACTTCTAGTACATCTCATTCAGGGGTAGTGGTAATGGAGGTAGTTCTTGAACCCTTTAGTAATTTCCAATTTGACTTTTGGCTTGAAAGTTTTGGGGATCAAGTTTTTTTATGTTGGTAATTTGGTATGGAGTGTGGTAGTTTTGGGATGGGTTTTCTCTACCCCTGTAGCCATTTCCAACATGGTTAACCTCCTTCCTTTCGAAGCCTCTTTTCTCGATGGTTGCAGAAATTCTACCACTTTGGACGCCTTACTCTATATGCTCGCATACTACCACAACGTCAGTAAATTACTGAGCTGAGCTACCTATCACATGTTCATAGTATGGTGCCTTGAGTGTGTAAGCAAATAAATTGACCATCTCTTTGTCCAAAAGTGGGGGATGTACTTGAGTAGCCGATTCCCGCCATCTTTGAGCATATTCCCTTATGCTTTCTTTATCTCCTTCCTCCAGATTGGACAAACTGGTTCTGGCAGGAGCAATGTCTATGTTGTACTTGTACTACTTGACAAAAGCATCCCCCGAATCTTTCCATCTCTAGATCTTTGTATTGTTCAATCTCATATACCAGCTCAATGTAGCCTCATTTAAGCTATCCTGAAAAAAGTGCATCGGTAGTTTTCATCATGTACTACTTTTGCCATTTTATTATAGTAGGACTTAAGGTAGGTCATGGAACATTGTGTTCTACTATATTTGATGAATTCAGGAACACGAAACTTCTTCAGGACAACCACATTTGGGACCAGACACATCTCTGCTGCCCGTACTGGGTCATATAAGTCTACCCCTTTAATAACTCTGATTCTGGCTTCCAACGCCGCCATCTTATCTAGATCAATGCTATCAGATGACTTGGCCTTAAGGGACTCGTTGTCAAATGCATTCATGACTGTCGGGGCTGGTGTAGGTGACGCTAACTACACAAATACTGGATTATATTGAGGCTCTTGACCATGTTCACTCATTATTTCTTCAGGTTGAGCTGTTGTTGGAGTTTGATTAAAGATGACGGGTCGGTTAGAAGAACCTTCACTAGAGGCATTTCCAAGTGTTTGCTCGAGTAAACTAGTGGGGCAAGCCACGCTTGTTTGCAAAGACTCCAACTCTTCTTGAAAATGAGCATCACAGTGAGCACGCACTTCATCTTTCATGTTTTTCGCTCGAAGTCGGGTGTTGTAGACTCTTTGGGGACCTATATTTCAACCTGACATGCATGTATGTTATTTACAGTAAATTGATGTATGAGCGTGGATGCAAATGTATGTACATGCACATTGGGTATGGATGACTATATTAGGGAGCTTATACCCTAAGGATAGGTTTTAAGTCATTACATGATGAGTGACTTTCTGTCTGGTCTCAAAAAGGGTCTCATATCTGCCCAATGACAATCTTCACAAAGAAAATATAGGGGCGTTACAAGAAATGGTTAAAGCACGCATGCCCATCATTACCGAGTAGGCACTCAAATATGAGTTGGGTGTTTCACGCATTTGAACCCTAACCAATATTCGTAGGGCAGATCGCTAATCCCCCACCTAACTTATAAGCTTGTGTGTGTTTTTCAAAAATTAAAGTGTGTGATGCATGTAACAATTCTATATAATGTATGAATAAATATGCAAACAATAAAACACAATGATCAGATAAAAACAAAGTTTAGTCCACAAGGTCCCTAGAAACCTGGCCTTAGAGATCGGGCACGGGGACTGGTTGCGTAAAGAAAAAGTATTAACACCCCACATACACCCTACATAAGGTAAGCTGTATTATTTGATTGTCTGATATATGCTAAGGTCTAACTGTTGGTCTGTCTATGGTTTAAAAAAAAATCATTCTCAGTAAGGAGGTCCTTATTTTATTAGGTAAAACCTAATCATTTTATGCCAACCAAAGGAACTAATTTTAATATTAGGAGTACGTCTTACATGTAAGTTTGTGATCCCAGATATTAAAAGAAAACAAAATAATTTTTTTAGAATATTTGAAATGTTGGCTTAGTTCTCATAACTTTAATAAACTGGTTATTAAAGCCAAAAATACATGCTAATTTTTCTTGAAATTTTCTTTGTTGTATGAAAATACAATATGATTTTTTTTTAATCTTTAAAAGACTTGGCCGTATGCATGAAAGCAAGACACATTTTTTGTGTAATTTTTTATATATACATTTCGAAGAAAGCCTGATATTTTAATACTGAATTTGTATTTTTATGGTATAAAAATACAAACCAATATTACAAAAAATTGATAGAAAATACACAGGAAAATCATAAAGTTTTTTGAAAAAAGATTTTTTGGAATTTTTTAATTTTTTTTGGACTGACCTAGACCTGGCCCAATGCATTTTGATCTGGGCCGGTGTTGTCCGGCCTAGTGAATAGTGGAGCACTCTCCACCGTTCACATGTAATGTCAATAGTGGAGAGTGAAGTAATTCACTCTCCATTGTTCATTTTATAGAACAGTGAAGCCGGGGACCCGATGAAGAAGAAGGAAGAAGAGAGGGCGGGGGAAAACAGACCGAGCAATTCCTTCTAGTGGTGCTGCTGGTGGCGATGGCGGTTGCGTTACGGTTGCTAACCAGTGGTTCTTCTTCCTTTTTTTGTGTTTTCTGTATTTCTTCTTCTCCCAGCTTATGTTCTCCCGCTTCTCTATTTCTTCTTCTATTTCTAACGATGATGGTGTTGTTGTTGACAGTGGCTCGAGGTGGCGGTGTTGCTTCCAACGGTAGAGAGAAAAGGACCAAAAAAGAGGGAGGTTATTGTTCTTCTCTTCTCCTCTATTTTTTTGTTTTTTTGTTTTTTTCCTTTGCTCAAATCTTCCTTCTCTGTTCTTCTATGTTTTCAGCTTATCAGGTTCTCAAACAAACATCCCCTTCTATTTTTCCCAAACATGAAAATGTCCTTCGGTTCCCTCTGTTTTTTTTCTTAACCTTCCCCCTATTTTTTATCTTTTTGTTTTTGTTTTTGTTTTCCGTTCTTTTCTCTCTTTTTTCCCTCTATTTCAACCCTTTGCTCATCTCCTTCCCCTGGTATTTATAAAAAGGAAAAGAGGGAGAGAGAGCTACTACCCTTGTCCAGTCATGGCATAGGGGTAGGGTGGCCGGACGACCACTAGGCTGCCGCCTCAGGGCCGCCCGCAGGCTTGTCCCCTCTATTTTTTCATCTAATGGCAAGTGGGGGGGCGTGGTGTGGGTTTTGTCAGGGTTTGTGCAAGTGGGGAGAAAGAGAGAAAGCAGGAAAAATACAGGGGAGCAAACCTCTTCTTCCATGCCTCTGTGTGTGAAGGGAAAGAAGAAGAAGAGTGTCGTTCAAAACGGCACTGTTGTATTTTTTAAAAAAAAAAAGAAAAGGAAATGAATTTTAGAATAACCAAAAAATTGGATATGACAACGATATAAAGCCAAAACTTAAGACTCTCCAACATACAATATTGATATAAGCTTTTGAACAAGCTAAATAGCAAGAGGAATCAAATAATGTTATGGTCAAGAACAACCTATTTAACCCAAGAACTACTCTCTCATATAACATGGATCGATAACTAGGTAAATCACCACCAAACACTTATAGCCATTTTATATTAAAAAAACTGCCTTATGGTTCAAGACAAAACTCTAAAACTTTATATGAGGAGAGGTGAAGGTTAGGAATATTTTTTTGATATGGGTAGAGGTATGCATATGGAAATTGGTGTATCATGAAGGAAATATATATATGATAAAAGGAGTAGAAGAAGATAGGCTCCTAGATGTGGAAAAAGGTAATATTAATGAAATTATAGTAGAAGAAGGCAAGATCGATAAGTATGGAATAAATTGATGAAAAAGAGCAATCAAGTAGTTGTCATGGGGTTTATCCATTGGTCAAATCTACTACAAAAGAATTCTACATAGGAATAGCTAGAAGAACTATCCAAACAATTTCTAAAATTCAATATTGATTTTTGAGACAAGAATCATTTGAACGAAGGGGTATTGTCACAATATAGCATGAAAGTTAGTTGTAGATGGAAAAAGCATGTGGAAAATATGGTTAATAGCTGGGAAAAGAGTTGTTCCATATGGCAGAGATGTTAGTTGTAAGAAGCAATTAGTTTGTTAGTTATTAATGAAGAATTAAACATGTGATTGATTGATTTATTATTAGTTAGAATCTGTTGGTGAAGGTTAGCAAGGTAGTAGTAGACTGCAGTATGCATATAAGCAATGTAATAAGGAGGAGTTAGGGATGAGCAATAAGATTTATGAAATTGCAAACATCTACATAGTCTTTATTCCTTTCATTTATTTTATTCTCGCTTCATTTCTCAAACTTCTTCTGCTTGTCATGGTCCAACCTTAACAAACCATTTTGGTTTGGATTTTTGTCACTTTTCCTTAGGTGTGTGTTTTTACTATTTCTTCCTCTACGTTTTCCTCCTCCCTTTCTTTTTATACTAAGGTATAACCAAGTACTATGGGTTTTTGGCGATGAATTAAAGTCGTTGTTTAGGAGGTTTAATTAGCTTAAAAAAAGAATATAAATTGAAAAGAGAAAAATTTAATTAACCTCAACCATTAGCTATTAGATGAATTCAATAATTTTTTAGAAACACAAAAACCCTAAGAAGAGAAAAAGTTTTCATTTGGAAAACAAAAATCACAAATGCACTTCCATACGTTCCAAAATGATGTAGATTCCTCACCACATCGACGTTTAACCCTAAAAACAGGGGAAAATAATAGATATAAATAGAGAGCATACGAACAAAATATGAGTAGTTAAAGCTCGAACCTAAGAGAGATTGTTAGAGGAAGAAGCGAACATGAGATTGTGAAGAATGAACAAGCATTAAAATGGTTGTTTTTTTAGAGAGAATGAAGAAATGAGAAAAGAAAACAAAATCATTGATTTGTTAATGCAAGATTTGAGGGACATGAGGTTATTTTTGTCAAATAGAGTGGGATATTAACGGTAATAAAAGAGAAGTAGGTTCTCATGAATGAGAAGCTACAATTTTTAGCTTTTTTAATCCCAATGTTCAAAATTTAATTTTTGGTAGATCCAATGCAAAACCACACAATAGTTAAATATCCAAACAGAATTGAAAATATAATTGGGACAAAACACAACCCCAATGTTAAATAGGCTCTAAATCAATAATATAACCTATGAAATAAAAAAGAGAAATAATAATTAATTAGACTTGTTAAGGGTAGAGGCGACTATGATTAAATCATCATTTGTGTATATTACCATAATCATAAAAAAACGATATAAATTATATAAACTATATCCAAATATATTTGTTGATAAAACAAGTTCTCAGGATACTGTACTAGTTTGGGTCAAAAGAAAAAATAAGTTTTTTCAAAAAATTAAAAAGGGACTCAAGAAAGTTGTTATTCAGTCTTTCCAAGCATAAGCCCATAATAATAAAGGGACTCAAGAAGAATGTATATCTAAGTAGTCTAAGAATAAAAAAGCCTACGAATAACAAAATACAAACTTATATATTTTGCACTTCATAAATGTGGCATTTTTATCGGGCACCATCTTAAAGCACTATTCAATAGTGATTTTTTATATTTTTAAACTATTATTTTTTCAATATTAATTTCATCTTTTTTTGTTAGCTTGTTTTTTCTAATTTATGTTTTTTTTTATCAATTTCAATTCCATCCTTTAACATTTGGTTTATTAGGGATTGAAATTCATGATTGGTTTCAATTTAATTTTTATGAGATTATCACACCCTCATGATTTGGGTCACTGGTTTGGCAAGTAAAACCGGTTAACTTATTTTTTTTTGATTGATTTTTTTAATTTTATTATTCAACATTTTATTGATTTGAAATTAAACTTTATGATTTATTATAGTTTGCTTTCTATAAGATTATCTCGAACTTATAACTTGAGTCATGGGTTTGGTAAGTTGATCATGATAGATTTGAATCATTTTTTTAGTCCTTTTACATTGATTTTCTTTTCAATTTCATCATTCAACATTGGACTAATTAAGAATTGTGATTCATATTTTTTTTATTTACTTTTTATAGAGTTATTTCGGTTTCATGACCAAAATTACAGGTTTGGTAGGTTAACTTAGATTGTTTCTTAGTTGGTTTTTATGAGGTCATCTCGGTTTCATGACCCAAGTCACAGGTTTAATGTGTTAACCCGAGTTGACATGGGTTATTTTTTTTATCTTTTTTTAATTGAATTTCTTTTTTGAAATTTCATCATATAATATTGGGTTGATTGAGAATTGGTTTTCATAATTTATTTATTTTTATTTCTAGAAGGTTATCTTGTTCTCATGACCTGAATTGCAAGTTTAGTAGGTTAACTCATGTTATTTTTTTGTTCTTTTTTTAATTGACTTTTTTTAAATTTCATCATTTCAAATTGGTTAATTGAGAATTAGCCTTCATAATTTATATTGATTTTATTTTTGTAGGGTTATCATGGTCTTATTGATACGATCTAAAGTACATGAAAATGATCCATTAAAAGTTTCAGTTGAGCCATAAGAGAAAAGAAACTCAAATATGCATTCAATAGATTTATTCATAGTATTTAGGCCAAAGTGAATTTCAAGGAGGCTACATCTTTAACAAGTTATGATTAGAATTTGATCAATTTAATCTATGTACAAAAAAGGCCTCATTTATCTACTTCACATGCTAATTAATTTTGACAGATAGATGTTTATTTGTTTCCATGTGTTTTATGAATCCCAAGTTATGTGAGGATTCCTTAATATATATGGAAACATAGGAGGCTAAGGAAGAATTAGTTGCTTGTTTGTTTTGAGTCTTAAGAGGCGAGACCATGGGTATTCAGCCAAGGATCTTTTTTTAAGGATTTCATTCAATAATTGTATTTTTACTCTATCATGTGTGACAACTTAGTAATGATTTTTAGAATTATCATTTTTCATGTTTTAGGCCTTAATTGAGATATTTTGGGTTTTATTTTAGTTTGGATTGATGTTAGTCTATCAGGTCAACTAGGATTCATTTTTTTTCCAAGTATAAAAATTATTTTGTAAGACAATAATTTTTTTTTAAGAGGTTGAATAATACATCATTGTAGCATCTATTGTGGGTATAAGAGAAGATTCTCTTAATTTGATTCTTTGTTAAACTACTTTGACTTATCGAAGAACTAACCAAACTTCATGGTGTCTTCCATACTAATCGTTTGTCTCTTCATAGGTGTTGGGTGGGAATTTAGTTGCTATAGTCTTGATACCTCGGTTCATGTTATCATTGAGTCAAGTTCAATCACAAGCCTAAATTTAGCTTTATTAAGAATGATCGATTTAATTGTGAGTTTATGGACCTTTTTATCCATGGGGTTTGCATTACTTATGACCATGGTTGAAGATTTGACTGATTAACCCAAATTGATCTAGGTTGATCCAATATGTTGTCATCTCAATATTTTTTTAAGAAAAAAGATATCTTAAATTCTTTTTAGTCAAAATATATTTTTACTAGTCGTTCAAGTTGTTTTTATATTCGCCAAGTACATTAGGTCATATTAGGTCAACCCCCACATAATTTATTTATTTTTACCAAAAAAACATTAACAATGCCTGATATTTTTTTTTTACATTAAAAAATAATAATTCAACCCACAACATAGCATGAGTCAATAATCTAGTGCCATTATTCTAAAACTTCTAGCATTTTCACTATAGCAAATATTATTTTTATTCTCAAACTTTTTTTTTCAATGATAGCCTTTTATGACTAAATCGATGTTCAATTTCTTAAAGTTTGTGAGAAAAAGGCAAAACTCAACAGAAACTTATCAAAGTGTAAAACAAGGAGAAACTACATGGTTAATCTCAAATTCACATGAAATACTTTTCTTTAGTCCACCAACTTTTCTTTTTCTTCCTCTATAGTCCCTTTAGTTTGATAATTTTAATTTTGATTCAAAAGTCATCTTCTTAACATTTCAATTCCTGAGTTTGAGAGAGAAGAAAGTTACCTGAAAATTATGAAAGTGAGAGAAAGTTGTCGGTTTAACTTTATTTTCAATGACAGTCTTTTGTGATCAAATTGGTAATCAACTTGTTAGAATTTATGAGAAAAGGATAAAATTCAAGAGAAGAGGATCAAAGTGTAAAATAAGGAGAAATCGCATGGTCAATCACAAATTTGAGAGAGAAAGTTATGTTTTGTCTTCCCACTTTCTTTTTTCTTTCTTTATAGTCCCTTATAGTTTTTGTAATTTTAATTTTGGTCCAAAAGTCATTTTCTTAACATTTTAGTTCCTAAGTTTAAGATAGGACATAGAAAGTCACTCAAAAAGGGTAAAAATAAATAAAAGAAAAGTTAGTTGTTGGTTGCATTCTAGCAACAAAACAAATATTGATTTTGGTGTCAACGAGTTATATTCGACGAGAAAAGGGTCCTAATGAGATGTTTTTAAACCTTAATCTTGCTAGGGAATATAGATTGGGGTTGAGAAATAATTTTTTCCATGGTTTGATCTTGTGTTTTTGAATTTTTTTTAGATTAACAAATTGATTTTTTTATATTCTAATAGTGATTATTAGATGTTTTTAGATGAAAACAGGTAGAAAAATAGATTTTGAAGTTTACACCCCCTTGATTTCCAAACCATCTCTGCGGTGAATGGATTTTTGCTCAACAAATGATGTGTTGTTTGCTTATTTTTTAATGAAAAATACTAAAAGAGAGCCCACATGCCTGGCTTTTTTTAAAGGCTCGTGCACACTTGGTCTTCTAAGCTCACTCACATAACTTTCTTTGTTGTTTCACAACAATTTAGATGTAAATTATTAAAAATTATTTGATTATAAATATACTAGGTATATTATTTTATTAAATTCATAAACTAATTAAAAATATGTTTAGATATTATTTTATTCAATATCATTCAATTTTTACTATTTTTTTTATTATTAGCAAGCATTCATATCGAGTCCATAATTCAGATTACAAATTTAATAGATTAACTCGAATTTATTCTCATCTTTTTTATACTAAAAAGGAAATAATGGGACATTGATAATTCCGATTATAAATTTAATAGATTAACCTGAATTTATCCTCACTTTTTTTTATATATTAAAAGAGACAATTAACAAAACTCTAAAACATGTGGGATTTCTATTATACATGCATTGTGGACCAAGAGACAGTTAACTGTGTACTTGTACAGTTGTTTTACTGTACATGCACTGTGGACCAAGAGACAATTAATTGTGGACTTACACAGTTGCAGTGTGGACGGCACTGTAGCGCCTGAGGAGGGGTGTTCCTCTGCTGTGTTTTTGGTCAAGAATTGCTGCTGGGGGCATTGTCTTCTCTGCCAAAAGCTGTTAGGTCTAGCTTGGTAGCGGGACTCAACGTTGTTGGGTCTGGCTGCCAAAGTAGGCCCAAGACAATTCCAAAACATGTCAATAGCGTTGAGTCCTACTGTAGGCATAAACACATTGCATTGTGGGTCCTATCGACTCTTTCAAAACACGTGGGAGTGGACACAAACACGTTGCATTGTGGATGATACTGTTGGCAAAGACTGCTTTCACTATGAACAACACTGTAGCGTCCTGGGAGGCGTTTCTCAACTATGTTTTTGGTAAAAAATTGCAACTGGAAGCCCTGTCTTCTTTGCCAAAAACTGTGGAGTCTGGCTTGGCAACCAGACCCAACATCATTGGGTCTGGTTGCCAAGCCAGACCCATAACATTTCCAAAAGGTGCCAAAAAAGGGTTGGGTCTGGCTGGGCAACTGCATCCAATATCCTTTTTTATATTACATAAAAATTAGATGATGATAGGTTTTTTTTTTTTTTGTATCAGGTTGGGTTGAATTTTTTTATTAAAGCATGTTTATTTTTGTTTTTCAAAAATGTTTTGAAAAAATATTAACAATTTTTTATTTTTTTCTTTACTTTAAATTAATATTTTTTTCCTTAATTCATATTAATATGTTTTTGTATTATTTTGATGTGATTATATAAAAAATAGATTTAAAAAAATAAAAATATTATCTTAATATATTTTTAAAAAATATTTTAAGATATTTCCAATTTTATTTTTTTTTACTCTTGAATTTTTTTTTCTCTTATTGATTTTTTTTTTCATTTCAGTTTGGGTTGAATTTCCTTATTAAAGCATGTTTGTTTTTGCGTTTCAAAAATAGTTTTAAAAAAACTTAAATTTTTTTATTATTTTCTTTACTTCAAATTAATATTTTTTATATTTTTTAATTTTTTTTTTTAAATATAGTGAGATTGTGTCTAGCTGCGCAGCCAGACCCAAGAAGAATATATTAAATTGGGTCTTGCCCGGCAAGACCCATTCGAGTTGGGTCCTGCCCCAGAAGGACCTAAAATAGCTTTGGGTCTAACCGCAGTTGGACCCATCAACGCGAATCTTATCCCTAGCATGACCCAATGCTTTCAATTTTTTTTATTTTATCTCCTGTAATTTTTTTTTCCCTATAATAAAGAGGAAATAAATTTGTGGGAGTTTTTTTATATTGTTTAAAAGTTGGGTGCTCATAATTTTTTTTCATTTGAGGTTGTGTTGACTTTCCTTATTAAAGCATGTTTGTTTTTGCATTTCAAAAATTCTTTGAAAAAATTTTGAAAATTTTTTTGTTCTCTAATATTATCATATTAAAGTGATAAGGCTCTCAATAAATTTTTTTATTCATATAATATACTTTATATATTTGTATTATATAAGAGAATTTTTTTAACAATAAAATCCATTATGAAATAATTTATAAATATTATAATATAATATTATTTTGGGTAATATATGATATTTTGATTTTATAATATTATTTTATGAGATTCAAAGTTTTATCAATGTTTTATTGTCTTTAGATTTCTTATTTAGTAGTTTTGAAGTATATGTGTTATTAAATACATAAATAAATTATGTGTCGGGTCCTGCCATTAGTAGGACCCATTAGAGTTGGGTCCTGTTAGAGCAGGATCCAATAGCCTTGGGTCCGGTTGCACAATAAGACCCAATAAGTTTGGGTACCCAAAAGAACTAGGTCTGCACCCAATTCTTTTGGGTCTTGGGTCAGGATTCAAGGCTAATGGTTCCTGCATTAGGACCCAACTCGCTTGGGTCAGACGTTAGGACCCAATTCTCTTGAGTCTTGAGTTCGAACCCAAGATTAATGGGTTCTGAGTCCAGACCCAATTCCGATCCTGCATCAGGATCCAAAGATAATGGGTCATGCCTCAAAACTCAAGGTTAATAGGTCCTGCGTCAGAATCCATTTCGCTTAGGTCATGCCTTCGGACCCAATTATCTTGGGTACTTTGTCAAGACTCAATTATCTTGAGTGGAGCGTGAGGACCCAAGTGTGATGAGTCACGTCTCAGGACCCAAGGTTAATGAGTTCTGCGTCAAGACCCATTTCATTTGGGTCCTGCCTTCAAACCCAATTCTCTTGGGTCCGGCGTCAAGACCCCAGGGTGACGGGTCACGAATCAGGACCCAAGGTTAATGGGTCCTACGTCATGACCCATTTCGCTTGCGTCCTTCTTTCGGACCCAATTCTCTTGGGTCCGGCGTCAGCACCCAAGGTTCTTCGATTTTAAGTTTTTAAATATTATTATTTGTACTATAAAAGTATTGTTATTTTTAATATTGTTATTTTTATTATAATTAAAATTATTATTATAAAAATTATTATTATTTTTGTTATAATTAATAGTATTAATATTAAAAATATTATTATTTGTATTATAGATATTATTATTTCTATTACAATTAATATTATTAAGAAAATAATTAATAAATTTGAAAACAAATTATTATCAATATTGAAAAACAACCTTAGATTTGATTTGAAGGGTAAAATTAAAAATTATTATTGTTGTTGTTATGATTATCATTAATAAATTTTAAAAAATATTATTATTACAATTGAAGAAAAACAAAAATTTCTTTTAAAAGATTAAAAAATATAAGAATTTGAAAAAACATGTTAAATATTATTATTTATATTATAAATATTATTGTTGGGTCTAGTGTTGCAGCCAAACTCGAAGCCCTTGGATCCGGATCCAGCAGGACCCAATACTTTAAATTTTTTCTTTTTTTATTTAATGCTTTTCATATGGTAAAGAGAAAATAAAATGATAGGAATTTTTTTTTTTTGCTGTACAAAAGTTGGGTGATGATAATTTTTTGTTATGATAATTTTTTTCATTTTAGGTTTGGTTGAATTTTATTATTAAAGCATGTTTGTTTTTGCGTTTCAAAAATGCTTTTTAAAAAATTTAAAATTTTTTAATTTTTTTCTTTGCTTCAAATTAATATTTTTTTCCCTCTTGAATTTTTTTCCTTTTCTCTTATGTAATATTTGTTTCATACGGTAAAGAGAATAAATTAATGGAACTTTTTTTATATTGTATAAAAGTTAGGTGATGATAATTTTTTTTTCATTTGAGGTTACGTTGAATTTTCTTATTAAACCATGTTTATTTTTTGTTTTGTTTAAAAAATGCTAGCACATTAATAATGATGGCGAATGTAATATATGCATAATCTATTTCAATAAAAAAATAAAAAAATAAAAAGAAAAAAAAAGTTGTCCCTCCTATTGAAGGATTATGTTATCTTTAATGGACATAAAAGGAGAATTCATTTAGTGATATTATTTTAAAAAAACAAATCTTGGTAATTATAGTGTGTTATTTTTTATTGATTTAGGTTAGACTAAATGATTTATATATTTTTTAACAAACTTTATTAATATTTAAAAAACAGTTCAATAGTATAGTGGCAGAAAAATTTTATATGTGCATATTCTTGATACATGTTTCACATATAATCGCAATGAATTCTTTAAAATAAAAACATTCAAAAAAATTATAATTATAATATTATCATATTAAAGTTAATGGAGTTCTACATAAACTTCTTATTCATATCATATACTTTATATATTTGTATTATATAAGAGAATTTTTTATCAATCAAATCCATTACAAAATAATTTATAAATATTATAATATAATATTATTTTGGATAATATTATAAGGATATTGGGTCTCAATAATATTATAGAGTTTTATCAATGTTTGATGTTTTAAAAAATTATTCAATAGTTTTGAATTATATATATTATTGAATACATAAATAAATTATGCGTTTGGTCCTGCTAGCTGCCCAGCAGGATCAATAATTTTAGGTTTGATTCCCCAACAAGACCTAATAGTTTTGGGTCCAAACTCAGCAAGACCCAATATTGATGGGTCCTGCTGCACATAGACCCATCAATATGGGGTTCTGTGTCTAGCAGCATCTATCAGCATTGGCTCTTACCCCTACTAGAATCCTAAAAGCTCTGAACTTGATTGCCCAGCAGGACCCAACACCTTTAAATCCAACACTTTTAAATTTGAGTATCAGACCCAGTACTTATGAATCTAACTTAGATACCATAAACAAAACACTCTAAAAATTCTTTATATTTACCATACTCAAAACACTCTAAAAATTCTTTATATTTTTTGCATTCAAACAAACAA
>Ga0325405_1002768_pt1 | contig 18066 bp, 4 predicted proteins | sample PopdelMetagenome_21_FD_205663 | JGI IMG/M metagenome (GOLD analysis project Ga0325405, IMG submission 205663) | Populus deltoides microbial communities from Bellville, Georgia, United States - Xylem-Control-R2 | ecosystem: Host-associated > Plants > Phyllosphere > Stem > Wood/Secondary xylem...
TGTTGAATGAAGTTAGGATGGTAAAACAGTGATGAAAACGCAGAAGCTGTATTTTTGCTTGGCAGCTGCGGGATGTTCTTGCCTGTGGCTTTTGGTGTTTGGAATGTAGTAATTTATATTTAGGATTGCTTCTTCTTTTAATGCATTTCAAAATTATTTTTTACTTGTTAAATTGATAATTTTTCAGTGATTTCTAATAAATTTAATGTATTACTATCTAAAATAACTCATTTTAATATATTTTTAAATAAAAAAATTATTCTAAAAAACATCCTACATCTTAAACTCCACCTTAAACTCCATAATCTCAAGAACAACTAATAGATAGTGTTGGTCTGGCGGAGATAACAAAAGAATTAATGGAATGGTAATGTACAGCAGACAGCACGGCGAACCTCGATTTTTCCAACTGCTGTCGATCACGCTAACAGCTAGCCCCAACTCATTATTTGCTGGATATGCAACAGGCCGACCTGAGGCGCCCTGCCAGTGAGACTGGAGGCTAATTTCTCCGACCCAGCCCAGTGGACTAGCTTCAGTCCATTACGAGTTTTACTGCAGTTAAATTTTTATATTTTTCAAATAATGTGTTAAAATTATGCTCATTTCATTTTGAATTTAAAAGGAGAAAATGCGCTAATCTCACCAAAGGTTTTGTTTGGAATTTACTCATCCAGTGAGAGATTCTCATTTAATACATGGTATTTCTTGAAATATGAGTTTTGAGAAAATATTCGATAAAAGTTAAGAATTATATTTACTTACTATATTTTTAATTCTCGTAAATCGAAATATTTGTTTCATATATAAAATAAAAATACCATACAGCTTTTTTAAAATAAAACAAATAATTAAGTTAAACTACAATATAAGTTTTATTTTAAGAACTAATTTATAAAATATTTTTTTATGATTCAATTTATAGAATTATGGTATTTTTACTCGATATAATTTCAATTATATTTCTCTAAAAAAAAACATTCAGTTCACACCAATTGGTTCATCATCTTTCACCAAATTCAATTATTTTCTAAAATAATAATTCATCGTTGTAAGATTTTATTTTATTTCTATAAGCTCTTTAGGGGATCTATAAAAACTAATATATTTTATTTCAATTTTAGATGTTGAAACAACATTGAAAAATCAAAATCTTCATGACTGAAGAAAGCCTTAGTCACGATTCTTGATCGTGGAGGGTAGGTAATAAACATGATGCGTATTTATAAATAAATGATATTAAAATTTGTTATAAATTAAAATTTTAAAGACTAGAAACATCATAATTATATATATAAAAAAAAACACTAGAAATACTCAATTTTTACTTATCTATTCATTTATTAAAAATCTATTTACACTTAATAAAAAAACATTATTTCATTTGAATAGGAAAAACTAGAAAACACTAATAATATTGAATATAAAAATGAAACTAAGCTAGAATTAAATTTTTAAATAAAAAAATTAAAAATATTTATTTATTTTTCAAGAAAAATTTATGCATGAGTCAATCTAAGCATAAAGAAACTCATCTCGAGATCAAATTGTTCAACCTTCTCAATAAAAAATTATTGTTCACCATGAAAACTAATAGTTTTTTAAACAGAATTTTCTCTATAAAAAAACTAAAAGTTTTTTTTATGTGTCAGATACTTCATTATAAACTTTTAATATTTTTATACGTATTACTCCATCATAGATCTCATCACTATAAATTTTAATAATAACTTACAATAACTAATTATTAAGAATAGTTAGGTTTTAATATCAATATTACAATCAAAATCCTTAAAAATTAATAACATTGTTGGTAATTATAAAAAAAAAATTCAAAATACTTAATTTTTATTCATCCAAATTTGACTTGTCAAAAAAATTCCTATAATATTTTATAAAAAATAAAATAATTAATAATAGGAAATAAAAAAAACAGAAAAAAAAAAGCATTCTCTTTAAATAGAAAAAAGTGAAAATTACTAAAACTAAAACTAAAAATCAAAATCTCGAAACTGAAAAAAATATTTATTTTCTAAAAAAGTTATTCATGGTTCAGGCAAGGCCAGCTCAGCTGCAGCTTTATGTGGCTCACAAAATCCAAAATTCCACAACTTCGCGGGTAGCAGCAGGAGGGTAGCTGCAAGGAAGAATGAAAGAGAAGAAATGGGGGGTTGTTTTCGTCGTGAGTAAGCGAAATAATGCGCGCCTTTGGAATCCCAGTAGACTCCAACTTTTGCTCCTCTTATCCTTGTCTCTTGCTGCTCCCACCCTCTGTTAGCGTTACCAGCACCAACGCCAACACTAAAGTCTCTTCTTTCTCTCCTAAATTCTTCGCAAACCTTAGCTCACAAACAAAGCACCGCCTTCTCTCTCACTTCCGACCCATCCCTCATTGTGCCAATTCCGGGTCAACTTTTTTGGACGACGACAATGATTATCACGACAATGATACTGATGATGATGGGTATTATTCGTATGTAGGTGAGGAGGAGGAGGAGGTGTCAGAAGACAGTGTGAGTGAGGATGGTGTTTTTATAGAGATAAAGAAGCTTCAAAAGAACTCGAGGAGGATTCGGTCCAAGATTTCCATAAATGCTAGCCTTGACACTGTGTGGAAGATATTAACTGATTATGAGAAGTTGGCTGATTTCATTCCCAGTCTTGCTGTCAGTAAATTAATTGACAAGAAAGACAATTTCGCTCGTCTTTATCAGGTATAATTCAACTCCCTCTCTTTTTCCTCAACACTGGGTTTGCTTTCTTTCTCTCTATACATCAGGATATGCCATACGAGGTCTGCTTGTTCTAAAGCTTTTTATTTCATAATCATTTGAAAAGTTGTTTTTGGAATGAGTATGGCAAGCTAAATTAAATGCATTCTTGAAAATGATATTCCCGCTATTTCTTCTAAAAATTTCGGCTTAATGTAGCTTTGAATTGTACCAGGTGGTGTTTTCTTAATGAAAAAATATATTAATGATTGTTAAAAAAAAGGTTACAAGTGATGGAATGGAGTTAAGAGAGAGTTGAGGGAGGAGGAGCAAGAAAAATTACTTAGGGAGATTAAACTTTGAAGCAGAGGAGAATGCCAGGCGGTTCATGGGAGTGCAGACAGTTTAGGAACTCAGAACGTTCAGTAGAATAGTAACTGGTCAGAAGAGAGAAGTGGTTTCATTGCTGGCTTGTGATGCGAGAATTTAGAGAGGTGGTGCTCTAGAACAAGCTTAGGTACGTTTTGAAAGGCTGTTTTTAGTGGAAATGAGGTGCCTTTTTCCATTAAGGAAGTTTTGATGGGGCATTGTTGGTGGATACGAGGTGCTTTCTTCCATTAGGGAAGTTTTGAGTTTGAGAAATAATATATTGATAGGGTGAAGTTTGTCATGGTAGCAAGTTTAGTGAAATTGTGGGGCATCAAAAAACACATGGTTGAAGATTAGGCACCCGTTAACAAGTTTAGTAGAAAGGTTTGAGCCTTCTTGACCAATTATGATTAGATTTCACCAAGCCAGTTCTCCATTAGACATCGAAAGACTAATTTAGGATCTTTCCATAAATAGCTTAATTTTTCTTGTGTGTCACTTGTTATGAAAACATCGATAAACAATTGATTGACAAGTAAATATTTGATTAACTAATAACCTTTTCTTCCATTTACGCAGAACCTTGTTATACTAGTGATTTTCTGATCACTGTAAATTGAACCAGAGGTGTGCACTGTGCCTCTCTTTCGACATGCAACTGCACACAATTGCACAAGAATGTACACATGCTGGTGAACAACAACAGAAACGCACATGATTTGCCTTTCTCTGCATTTGTGTTTGGCTTGAAAGTTCTTTCTACTGAAACCTAAGCTTGCATCTTAGGTTTTTGGTGGATATTGTTCTATGACTTGAATTCAAGACCGCTTGTTAAAATTCTTTCCACTGAAAACCTCATGATCATGAGTTTAGCCGAAACATTTTTCTTGACCTTGTTATATCACTATATTCTTCTTGACAGATTGGACAGCAAAACTTGGCATTTGGACTGAAATTTAATGCAAAAGCAATTTTGGATTGTTACGAGAGAGACCTTCAGACGTTTACTTCAGGGAAAAAACGTGATATTGAATTTAAGATGACGGAAGGTGACTTTCAGTGTTTTGAAGGAAAGTGGTCTATTGAACAGGTACAAATTATCTGTTTCTCTGTTGTTTAGCATCTCTATATTTGCAGGCTATAATTTCATATATTTGAGATTTCAAGCTCCTTGGAATATAATATGAAAATCTATCCAAGTTAGTACAGTTTTTTCTAGGAGTGCTGACTTCAGATTTGCAGCATTAAGCAAGATATAGGATGTGCTTTTCTTGCTTACCCTGGAAAAGATTACAGCTGACATGGTAGGCACCTGAAAGATTTGCGTTGTTGTTGTGTTCAATAAAATAATGTGAAATGAGGGTAGTAACGAAGGTTATCCCTTTGTAAAGCAGTTTGAAGAACTGAGGTTATAGAACTCCATAAATAGATACTTCCCTGAAATGATTGAACCAAGAATCTAGTAACATGTTGAATCAATTTTTTTACTGGAGCATGTTGAGATACTATGTACGAAGCATGTTGAGTCGGTGGAAGAGCCAGGGGAGGCCGGTTGATGCCAAGGAGAGTGTCAAGGAAAAGATAGAGGCAAGGAGCGTCGGAGGTATTTCATACCCGGCTAGCTCATTTAGATGAGGAGCAGAAAGGGAAAGATTGACCGAAAGGCTGAATTGAATGTCCCATTATCTCATCGGTGCTAGCCGCGATATGGATGAAATGTAAGAAGATTTGAATAAGGAGAATTCCCTCTAAGCTGAAGCAAAGTAGCAAACACTCTCAACAGCAAGATGTACAAACTCCTGAGCACGCACATAAGCACCAGATGAAATCCATAACCCGATGGATGCACCAGATGAAATCCATAACCTGATGGATAAAGGTTTTGGGTTAATATTTGGAGTCTGATGCATATATGCAACTCCACTCTGTGACTCCTCCCTGGTTCCTCTGCAGTTAATGACAACTGGGCATTCCAGCCAGTGTTTAAAGTTTTTTGACTGTGACATTGTGTTTTAGATTAAGAGTAGACATTATATACATCTGCAAGACATCTAATTTACATGAAACTATATTGATAAAACTTGTCCTAAAAATGCTTCATATATCGTACAATCCCATTAGACACTGAACTCAATAGAAAGTGACTTTCTATTCCTTGATTATTGGGAATGAGCAATTGATCCATCTTTTCCATCCAGCCTATGGAGGCTATATCCTCTGCTACTACTAAGAAAATTGTGTAGTTTGTCGCTGCTTTGTCTGTGTTCTTGAATCCGATTCTGTGCACAAGTTTATTCTATCATTGCTTGCACATTTTAATTAATTGATTTGCTTTGCACATCAGCGAGCCATATAGTTTCCATGACCCAATAGTTGACCACCATGTACAATTTATGAATAATAAGCTGGTCCTTTTATGACTTTTGGCGAATAAGTCTTTGAGTATAATTTACTGTTTCATTGGAAAGCATATGATTCAAATATGATGGCTCATGCAGTTTACTAAACCCAAAACTGAAGATTCACTTGGTCAAGAATACGAGACAACTCTTTCATATTTGGTGGATGTAAAGCCCAAGATATGGTTGCCAGTTCACCTAATTGAAGGTAGAATCTGCAAGGAGATAAAGTCAAATCTCACATGCATCCGTGAAGAAGCACAGAAAATGATTGGTGATGCCCTGCAGGACCAGCAGTCTTATTGACATAACCAGATAATATCGTCTGTGAGAGCTGTATATTTTGTCGATGACATCGTCTGATGAATTGTGGTGGAACAAATAATTCAATTTACCTGCATCCCTCCATCATCTGAAACCACGATCATTTGTCTAAAGAGTCATCCCGTTGGTTTGACAAGTAGAAGTTTGATTCGTGACACCTGTATCTTGCTCACCAAGAAACCAAATTATATTCGTTTCGTATGGCAGTAATGAGAAACACTCGACTCTAGATTCTGCTCTTCATGTGCCAACTGCTGGTATTTTTCAGCTCTGCCCTGCGCATCATCCTGTGGATATCCCAAAAGCTCAAATTCTTATTCCTTTATCCCTTTAACGATAAAGAAATTCCTCTGGGACGTAACATTAAAGTGAATCCATGGCTTCAACTTTATTAAAAGAGTGTCTCACAGACCGCAATCTAAGGTGAACAAGATGTTAAATGTAAAGTGAAAAGGTAGGATAAAATGTCCCCGTGGTTGGTCCCAAGTGGCGTAAAAACTAACCAGTAAGAAGAGATCAACTTGTGACATGGGTCCACTAGGTTAAACAACATTTGGATGCAAGTGATGTTACAGCCACTTGTAACAAGTTCAGGTGCTTTTACACCCAGTCTCTCTTACTTCCATTTGAATTCCAAATGGGATCGGCACTGACATCTTGAGTTGAGGAGGCAAGAAAGCTGGATCATTAGGAATGGCTTGACTGCAGAATTGTCCTGCTAGTTTCAACTATATTGCAGCACATGACTTGCCAACCCTAGGTCAGCACCTCTTGAGTTTTTTCCTTTTTTCTAAAGGGATAAATCGGATAATTAGCAGTTTAAAAATATTGGGGTTAAAAAATACAACATTCCAATAATTTCATGGTTTAGAAACATAAAACATGATATATATCAGCATTTCAGTCAGAAGCGCGATAGAAAACTGATGAATGATGATTCATGAATCAGCGTCTCATGAGGTTTTTTTTCTTTTTCTAAAGCTCCTCCGCGTAGGCTTGGCTAGCTTCATCATTGATGGCTGGTCATGAGTTGTCATAAAACAGAGGCATTGCTCCAGTACTCTATATAGCGACAGGAGCTCGAGGGCGCACAAAATCAGGTAGACCTAGCTAGTACCTTTACACGCTAGCCTTTCCAGCAATTAGACTTCCACGTACATACCATGTCTAGTCTGAAAAACAAGAGAACAGGTAACCAAAAAAAGATAAAAACAAGAATATATGCCCTTAGATCTCATGCGTTTCGATGCAAGTCATTGCCAAAATGGGTTCGCCTTTGCATCGCTTGCAAGTTTGAGCACGAGTGCAGATAATGTTTGTGGGAAATTGTTAAGAAAACCATTAACGAATTTTAATATCTCTGGAAACATAAGTTTTTTTCCCCTCAAGAAATTGAAATCTCTTTCTCCCGAGTTGATTTATCCAAGGAAATTCTTTACATGGAGGAATTCTTTAAGACCTCGAAGGATGTCTTGGTGAATTATAATGCAGTAGTTTTCACCTGTGTGGGTTCCGAATTTAATAAATTAAAAGCAGCATTATTTGTTAAAAAATAAAATAAAAAAACGCAACATCAAACAGCATCATGATTCTTTTTGGCAAGTGTAATAATGAGACACTGCTCTTTTTGGTGCTCAAAGCTTCAGACCCATTATCATTTGATAGGATCAGCTGGCATGTGTGAATGGATAGCTTTTTTTTTTTCTTTCTTGGAGGAACCTTTTGGATTGAGCAAACCCATTATGGGTGTAATAAAGGAAAACACGATGGATTTAAACATAATCACAATTAATCATCATCTCTAAGCACGTAATTGTCAAAACCTATGACCTTTTGGTAAGTAATAATCAACCGAAACACCACAAGTGGATTTGGAGAAAAGGAGTTGGCCTGTCTACTGAAATATTCCCCTTCTGTCTACTGTTAATATATATATATATATATATATATATATATATATATATATATATATATATATATATGTATATTCTACCTTCTTTCTTCCAATATCCGTTCCTGACCTAGGTTTTGTTTTTCAATAGAAGATTTTGTTATTTTAACTGGTGGGTTCCATCCTCCAGACATTATATAAGTACTACTTGTTTTTTATATAACTAGGTCGAATTAATTTTTTATAATTTTTAATATATATATATATAAAGAAATTAGGAAATAAAAAATTTGATGTATAATGAATGATGTATTTAAAAATATCGAGGTGATGACATATTAAACATTATATTAAAAAAAAATTAAGATAACAACATATTGAATCAACTTATGTCAATCATGTTTAACCCGTGAAACTCACAATCCAGAACATAAACATGTTATAACCCTATGAAATCCAAATTGGAACAAATTCGAAAGCTCAATTCTAATTAATCAAGTATTGAAGGCCTAAAAAAGCATTCAATTAAGAAAAAAGAATAAAAAAAACCCGAGCAAACCTAGATTGGTGATTTGCACTATATCGCGGTTTAGACCAAATTGTTTCTAACGTAAAAAAAATGCTCAGGGAATGCCATTGTTTTTAAAGAAGAAATGAAAATTTAAGACTTAGATCATTGACTCGAACAGATCTATTGAACAGATCTATTAAGTCAGGTTAATTTAATAACATGATTTATTTATATTTTTGCAAAGAACAAAAAATAAAAGCTGGTCACTTTTAAAAGTAGTGACAAATCCTATGGAAAGTTAACAAAAAATTACAAAGTCTAATCTCTAAATAAATAAAATGTTTAAAGATAAAAGTAGAAAAAAAAGCTTGAAAAAGTTTTTTTTTTTTAATAATGACATGCTAGATAATATTTCTTTTAAAACAAGTATTGAGTAGTTAATTTCATTTAATTCAAAAAAAATATTTAAAAATAAGTTAAATTGAACAAAGAATGACATATATAAAAACCTAAGATAACCCAAGATATTTTTAAAATTAGTGAAAAATATTATATAAATCAAACAAATAAATAAATTACTGAGCTTAATATCTAATTAAATAAATGTTAAAGGATGAAATTGAAGAAATATGAATTTAAAAAATAAAAAAGAAGAAGAATAAGTGAATCCGGCAAATCTTCTAAACTTAGGTTAAGCTCTCAAATTCGTAACCCATTAAATTCTAGATCCGGGTCAATCAAAAAACTTAATTTAATATTAAAAGATGAAATTGAAAAACAATATATCAATTTAAAAAACTTGCCAAGATAAAAAAAAAATAGTAATAAAAAAAATAAGGATAAAATATGACATGTGAATATAATGAAAGAGGATGAAATCGTAAAAAAAATCAATTTAAAAGAATAAAAAAAATTACAAATTGATGAAGGATAAAATAAATTTTTTTTTTGAATTCCATGAATTAATTCAAATTAGAAAAATAGCAATTAAAAGATCAGGGACTAAATCCTAAAAAAAAATAAACTAAAGAGCTACTAGGAAATGTTGTCAGGTCAAGCACAGAAACCAAGAAATAGAAGAAAAAAAGAAAAAAGAAGAAGAAAGCCAACCACCACTAAACCAGAAATAATTCTATCACATGCGCTGCTCAACAAGGTAGTCCCTGCCATGAGAAATTAAAATTACCAAGGAAGCCCATTTTGCCTCGTCATGAGTAGCGACTTATGCACATGCCATCCAAAAACAACGAGATGGCTCATTTATTGGTGTGTTCAATGCACACGAAAATAATTTTTTTTATTAATTAAATTACTAAATCACCACTGGTATCACATGATTATTATAAAAAAAAAACAATGTGAAATTATAAATATACCCCTAAAGTCAAGCCAAAGAATTTTTTTTATTCCAACGGCAACAGAGTAATCCCACTATACATTGTGAATTTAAAAAAAAAATACCCTTAGACCCATGTTATTTTTTTTTTTACTTTTAAGAGTACCCAAATAATTTAACTATGTAAAGGATTATGAAAATACTAAGCTATTTTTGAACAATTTTAGAATGGTAAATAGGCCAGTGAAAAAAAAAAATTTACCTTTCAAGACAAGTTCTTTAATTTTCTTAATGAAGGGAAAAAATATAATCTCATTATTACAAACCACAATAAATTAAGCCATTTATACAATGATTTCTCCACATTTTTTAAATTTTCGTAATTTTATAAAAGGTATTTTTAAAATAGCATGCATCAATTGAGATTACATATTTTTCAAGCAATATTGGAATTTTATATTCCACGTCATTTAATGAATTTATAGAGGAATTTTCTTGCGTGCCAACCTTAAAATTTAAATTAAAAAAAATAAAAATAAAAACCAATATATATATATACACACACACACTAAAAAAACTGGATAAATATTTTTTTTATTGTTTATATGAACATGGAAGGAGGTCCCATCTATTTTATTTATTTATTTATTTTATTTTTTAATATTGGTTTTGTGTTGAGTTTTTTTATTGATTTCATTTCAATTTTATTCTTCAATATTTAGTTCATTTTGAGTTGATTATCACAATTTGTTTTGGTTTACTTTATATGAGGTTATCTCATTCTCAAACAACTATCATAAAATTTGATTTGTGTTCAATTTCACGAGTATCTATTTTTATTTTCATAAAATTAAGTAAAAAATAGTTTTTTAAAAATAAAGTTATTAAATTCAGTGGAGTTCATAAACTCAGGTCATAGATTTGACATGTTATAAATTCTGAATCAATATAATATGTTATTGTCTCGATATTAAAAAAAATATTATTTTAAATTTTTTTTAATCAAGCCATTTTTTTACTAATTATTCATATTATTTTTAAACCTGTCACGTCTGAATAATTTTTATATAATTAAATTTTAAATTCAAGTTAAATAAAAAATAAATTAATAAATTTATTTTTTATTCGACTTGCTTGCACAGCGTCACCTAATACACTGATAATTACTTATAAAAACAACGAATTAAAGTTGCTATATGATGCAGTTTTGGACCTTTTGGCGAGAGATGCCCACTTCAACCACTTTAAATGTATATATAACAAATGTCATTATTATTTATTAATGGATTTAATCATTATTCAATTCTTGTGAGCAAAAATCTTAAAAACTCACTGGAGAAAGAAAAACAAACCTCGAGGGTTGTGACACGCGTATGTAAGAAAAGGACTAATTACTAATTAGTTAGCGTTGAAATTAGAACAGCGGAGACTAGAAGGTGGTAACCTCTGTTTTAGTGGATGTGGTCGAGTCAACAATATGGGGTGGGTGGCTGGCTGGCTGGGTGTCGTGGAACATGGAGTGGAGTTGGCATCCTGCGCATGTTACCATTTGGGCAATATGACCACACTCATATGTTTTGTTTTATGTGCAAACATATCTTGTAAGGATCACTGTAAGTGTTTGTTTTTTTTCTTTGTTTGTTCTTGTTTCTTGATTAAAAAACATGTGTGGTCTGTATACTATTCCCTCCGTTCTAGAAGAATTGGCCGATTGTGTTTCCGAGTCGGTAAAACGTTTTTAATATTTTCTTCTCGTTCAATATTTTCTAGAAAATTTACAAAAAAATATTAAAAAATACCAACTTAGAATTATAGATGATCCTTCAGAGATTCAAGTCCATGACATTATCTAAAAGGAGTGGTTGCATGGTGCACGTATTTTTATACTGTGTAAATTTTTTATTTATGAGATTAATAAATGTTGAGAGATTTTTTTGTATTTATTAGGTGCTTTGAAATTATGTACCTTGATTGGTTATTTGTTTATAACAAAAAGATGGTGGGAATATTTTTAAATGAACAAAACATATAATTATAGATAAACATAACAGGAAAATAAATTTTTTTATGAATTTTAAATTTAACAAGCCTTACAACTACGATTTTTTTAAAATCATATCTAGTACACAATTCAAGATTAATTAACATTTATATATAATTATAACTCACATATCCTAACCTACCATACCATATATTACAAGATTTAAGTAAGTAAGGAAAAGGTATGTTAATGTTGTTGTTATTTTCTCATCCTTAGTTGCGATGATTATTATATTTATTTTGAAAAGTTCATCACTAACATGCATGTTTTGTTATAAGGTGGGTAGAACATATCCATTTCCACCTCTATTTATATTAATTCTTATAACCAAAATTGATACATAATTAATTATGTTAGTTATCATAATTAATTCATATTGTTTTGTCTTGATTACTGACTATGAAAAGACATAAAAACCTGACCATTTTTTGCTTTTAAATCGATTTTGTTTTGAAAATAAATTGTTTATGAAAAGGAAGAAGAATGTTCATACTTTTTATTCATGGTTGGATATATAAGCTAATAAAAAGTAATTCTTATGGATCAAAAAATTATTTTATAATAAACTTAAATCCAAGTCTAAAATAGATTAGTAAGAAACAAACTCAAACATACAAACCCGAGACTCGAGCCCGAGTCAAACAAGCACATATGACTTTAGCCCAAAACCTCTTTGTTTAGGCTCGTTTATGACCATTCAACTTCTCACTAAATAAATTATAAGATAATATTGTATTTTTTTAATATGTGATAATAGATTCTAGGTTTTACAAAAACATGCCACCTAAAAGTTTTTTGAGATAAATTCTCAATTCACCCTTAATTTATTTTAATCTTTTAGTTCTATGTCAAAGAACTTTTGTTGGAAAATATTTTCAAATAAAGTTTCAATCCTAAAATGAATGGATTCCATTTTTAATTTGACCTTAAATATACTTATTAATCATGGTTTGAAACAAATTTTCCAATAACATTAGCCTATATGGACAAAATATCCTACTAGTCAAACTTGATGTCCCATCATGACATAATAATTGGCTATATAATATCTAATTATCCATTTAACATTTTATAGTCTAACTATAGAAAACACTAAATGGAATAGGGAAAATATTGTTCCCTTACATTGTTTACACCCTCACATTTCATTGTGAACTTCTAAAATGATTTTTTTTCCACTTTGGTCATCAAAGTTTTTTCTCCTCGATTTAGTCCTTTTGTGGTCAAATTGATGGCCAATTAGTTTTAAGTTGTTGAAAAATGGTAGAACTGAAAGATAAGGGATAAAAATGGAAAAGACAACAAAACTTGGTGGCCCCTTCAAAGTTTGTACAAAAAATTCATTTTAATCCTTATACTTTTATATTTTTTTATTTTCAGTCCTTTTAGTTTTTTATCATTCAATTTTGGTCAAAAAAATTATTTTTTCTCATTTTTTAGCCCCTAGTTTAAGAGAAAAGAGAGAGTGTCATCGGATTCTGGTGATGGGGAGAGGAAGTCTTAGTTGGAACTGATTTTGAGCGTGAAATTAATTGATCTTGATGTCAATGAGTTCCATTCATTAAAGAGAGTCTCACCGAGGTTTTCTTTATCCATCTAATCGCTTGAAATTGCAGATGTGAGCTAGGTAAGTCTTTTGATTTCATGTTGATTTTGAGTTGTTAATTGAAGCTATATATAGGTTTGTCAAAGTATATAATGTATTTTGGGTCAAAACGGGTTGAAAATCGAGTTTTCTAGAGAAAAAAAACCTTGACTTGAATTTTTAGCGACCTTCCAATTGCCTAAAACTAGGTCAGCAAGTGATGCATCACTTGCTTATTTTTTTCAAAAAAAATAAAGGTAAATAATAGATCGCATGTCCCTTGAAAAATAAAAAGAACATTAACTTGGTCGAGGTGCGAGGATCTAGGATGGGTGGCCCATGTGCATGGGCTTATAAGATTAGGTATGTTGGCCACCTAGCCAAGACACGCACGATTGGCCTTTGTTTTTTGGTCTATTCTTTTTTATCTATTTTTTTTATTTTCAATCTTATTATTTAGTTTTGGGTTTTTATTAAATTTCTTTTATTGACTATTTTTTTTCTCCAGTTTTTTTTAAAATTTTATGATGTTTTTTAATAAAATATTATTTAATTTTACTAAGTTTGCGAATGTGCTTTCAAAGAATTGTTATGATCTTAGAAAGCATTCTTTCTATGCATCATACTTAATTTTGTCTCTATTTACTTTTCTAAATCATTTTCCCATATATATATTTTTTTATTATTGTTTTATTAAACAAAATATTGATTTCAAGGAACAATGTTATTAAATACAATCTAATAAACCTGTGTTTCGATATCAAATATTTACATCCACATTTATCTCTTAACTTTTCAATTTATTTTTTAGCTAAATATCGTATAATTTTTACTTGGTTTTCACATAAAATAATAGCTTTTTTTTCTTATACGTACATAATATTTTTTTCACTTTGATTTTATTCAATTGGTTCATATATGTGTCTATTTCTTGTTTCATTTGAGTAAATAAAAAATCATTTCTAATAAATAAAATAATTAAACACAACTAGTTAAATGATTTATTTTGCGAGATCAAGTATTTTGATCTGTATTTATCTTTTAATTTTCCCAATTTAGTATTTAGTATTTAGTTACCATTAACGATTTTTTTTTGCTTTTTATTGACATAAATGATTCTTAATTTATTTAATTAAATATATATATATATAAATTTTTCAATTTTCAATTATGATTTTTTTATTTTAAACAATACTTTGAAGAAGCTTGTATATTTTTTTTATTAAGAAAAATTATCTAACCTGTAACAAAAAAGCACGGGTAAAAATAATTAATGTCTAATCGAACAACAACCCATTTCATCAAATGTGTCATGTTCTCGGAGCTCTGTGATTGTTAATATGATGACTACTTGACGCTTACATGGTTATTAACTTTAAGATCTGTATAATTAGTCGAGAAATATGCAAGCTGATCCGGACATCTACATTAATTATATATATAAAAAATTTGCCCTGTAATGTTATGTTCCCTTAATAAACTAAAATCTTGAAAGTCGAATAGATCGAGTTTTGTTTTTTTATCTATGGAAATAAAAGGATTCATTATGGAAGGGAAACCTTCCATATAATGCTATCAGCGCGTGCGCTTTTTAACAAAAGCAAGTTGTTAAAAATGAATAAAGTTTATTTCTACTTTCTTTTATATTTCCATAAATGAATAATGTAAATTTATAACTCAATATTTGTTGACTTTGACAATTAAAACCTTGATCTATTGATTGGCATTAATAACTACTTTTAAGACACATGATTCAAACGAATTTAAGAAAGTGGAAACAAAATATAAAAACAAAAACAATTTTTTTTTTCAATTTTAATATGATTGTTAATTAATACACTTTTTTTTTTCTCACGAATGATTATTGGAAGGAGTCTTTTAATAATATTGATGAAATCCCAAAAATCCAACTAGCTTAGAAATAATATTTTTATGTTAGATAATCGATTAATCAATTGGTCCTTGTAATCTCATCCATTCTTTCTGGTTAATGTAGTTGATAATTTATACTTAATACTTAAATAAGTATCTTTTTAGAGAGAAAAAATACAAGAATATTCTAGAGAAATGTTCTGAAAACATATATGTAGTAAAGAATGGAGATTGTGAACATTTGTTCTGAAAATCTCATGGTGTATTTATAGCCCATAAAAAAAAAGACTGAAGGTATTTTTTTATGATATTTTAAATTGCATTATAAGCTGTATTCACTTATTTTATCCAGTTAAAAGATTATGGACCATACAAGACTTAATCTCTTATGACTGGGCTTAACATACCGCGAAGCTTCCTTTTGGACATGCTTTTTTTTTTTTAGACATGACAAAAAAAAAATATAAATACATTTCATAAGTGCAAATGTAGCTTTCTATCCTATTAAACAACTTGTGTAATTATTTTACATAAATGATAAGTTTGTTTAGTGAAGAGAGATCTACTAAACAAATAAATCAATCACTTCGCAATAGACTTATTTTTGTTGTCGAAAAACAAGACAAGAGCAAGATCGATTTTCGTTATGATTCTTGTTCATGTAACAACTGCCAACGAGAGCTGTTTCTGGCAAAGCAATTCAAAAACTCAGAGCCAACTTTCCTCTTGTTTGTCATGGTTACATGCAGGGAGCGCTGGAGACATCCTGGCAAGAAATTTGAGGACCAAGTTGACTTTTGAATTGGCAATTAATGATTGAAGGAAAGAACAGATCCCCTGGAATTATATCGCAAACAACCAAATAAATGGACTTCAAATATAGTGTAATAAATTCATATTAGTAACGATATTAATTAAAATCTTCCCATCTCTATTTAATTTAATACTATGTGAAAATAATTAAAAACCCTACACATGTCATGTTCATTCAGTAAAAAAAAAATAAAATCAAAATTAGCTCGATTCCGGACGGCCCGTCTTTCGCTGCGAGACTTATTTTTCATTGTGAGTTAGACTGATTTTTTATAAAAATATTGTTAATAAATTATTATTTTTTTAAAAAATCAAATTAATCTCTCAAATTAAATTATAAATTTTTATATTATTAAAAATAAATAAATAATTTTATTGTGAAAATTTAAAATAAAATTATGAGGTAGGGTCTACAGTGAAAGTACAAGGAGTTTTAATGATATCTTCTAAAACAATGCAAAAAGACATCAATACCAATATACCATCATAGATTTTGTATTTAAATATAAATCCAACAAAATTTGTCATTATTTAACTTAGAAAAAAACCACCAATTGTAACTACAATATAGTTTTTGGTAAACCAAAGTCAAAATTAAGAATTGAATCCCCACTTACCCCATCATCTAATCTTGTTGATGAGCATGATGATGATGATGGGCAGTGCCACCACCAATCATTTGCCAGAAAAACTAAACGAAAAGAAGAAGAAGAAGAAAAACACAGTCACCAAAGAAAACCAAATCCAATTTGCAACGCAGCAGCAGCAGTCTCAGCTTTTCAACTCAGCTGAAGAAACTTTTTATTGAATTGTTTTTTTGCCCCAGCTTATTTAATATTTCTGGTTTTTTTTTTTTATATTTTTACCCTCCCAAACCATTTGAAAACCCCAAGAAAGAGAGACGTCTCCTTGATGAACTCTAAACTTTGATTCCTCATCATCACACCAAATCCCAGATTTTTACTTAAATTTTTAATTAACACTCACTCACTAGTAAAACAAGTAAACAACAAAAAATACCCACATTTCCTCTCTTCTCCAAAATCTTCATCCATAAGTCTAAAACTTGGCTCTCTCTCTCTTTTTCTTTTTCTGGGTTGCTTATTTCTTAACAGCTGTGTTTGTTTTGCATGACTGAATCATGAGGGATAAAATCAAACTGGGTTCTTGGCTTTTCATTTGGGGACTACGTCAGATTCCATTTATTGCAAGAAAAGAAAAGAAAAATATAGTCTAGTGCCGAATGGGTTTTGCATCTGATGTATTCCATATGCCGTCCCTCTCCCTCTCCCTCTCCCTCTCCCGCTGTTATTTTAAGACATCTCTCTTAGATCTGTTTGCTGCTGTAATTGATCCACTACTTTATTCATGCTCCTCTACTTCTTCCTTCCAAGGTTAGATCATCACATTTCAAGCTTCATATCTATTAATTTATATGATTTTCTTGATGTTTGAAGTTTATACTGGTGGGGTTTATGGTCTAGTTTAAATATTAATGGTTTGCTATACACAAGGGGTTCTGGGGTTTTATTGGTTCTGGAGTATGAGAATTTGATGATGTGTAGATACTTGAAGAGTTACAAGGTGGTTGGGAGGTTTCATGGGTTTTGTTTAAGTTGCTTTATGTTGTATGCGCTTATGGTGCAAAGTGAGATAAGCCCTCCATATAAGAGGTCCTTTAAGCCTTTTCTGTGAGGTCTTTATTGCAAAATGGGTAACGGCACTTCTCGTGTCGTGGGTTGTTTTGCCCTTAATGGTAAGAATGGTGTTGATTTAGAGTTTTTAGAGCCACTGGATGAAGGATTAGGTCATTCATTTTGCTATGTTAGGCCGCCTATTTTTGACTCTCCTGCCATTACCCCCTCAAACTCTGAGAGGTTTACAGTTGATTCTAGCACTCTAGATTCTGAAACATTAAGTGGGTCGTTTAGACATGATATGATAGATGATCCCTCAGGTTTGCATAGGCCAAACAAGACTTTCCCTGAAACTACATTTAAAACAATATCAGGGGCATCAGTTAGTGCCAATGTTTCGACTGCTAGGAGCGGTAACCAGAGTGCACTGTTTGCTAGTGAAGTGCAAGAGCCTGCTGCATCATTTGAGAGCACATCATCGTTTGCTGCAATTCCTTTGCAGCCAGTGCCTCGTGGCTCTGGACCTTTGAATGGCTTTATGTCTGGTCCTCTTGAGAGAGGTTTTGCCTCTGGTCCT
>Ga0325405_1002775_pt1 | contig 18040 bp, 7 predicted proteins | sample PopdelMetagenome_21_FD_205663 | JGI IMG/M metagenome (GOLD analysis project Ga0325405, IMG submission 205663) | Populus deltoides microbial communities from Bellville, Georgia, United States - Xylem-Control-R2 | ecosystem: Host-associated > Plants > Phyllosphere > Stem > Wood/Secondary xylem...
AAAAAAATTAAAATTTTTTTTATTTTTTTTCTTTAAATTAATATTTTTTTCGGTATTTTTATATTATTTTGATATACTAGTGTTAAAAATAATTTTTTAAAAATAAAAAATTTATATTTTTAAATAAAAAAATTTTAAAAAACATACAAACCTTATTATTTCTAAACTTTTTTTTTTCATTTTATCCTATAAAATTCCTAGAAATAAGAAAATGTCCTGTAAAAAGAAGGAGCGTCCTAATCTTGGCCTGCAGGCGGGTCCAGGCATGAAGGTTCGCAAGACTGTTTGCGGGATCGGTGATGCACGTGCCAGATCACATGCCTCCCCGAAATTATGCTGCTCTATCAGCGCACGCACGCAGCTCCTTCTTTGTCTTGTACAACTACAAATGAGTCCCCGACTTATATATTGCCTGTTTTGGCTCTGCCGCGGTAGAACTGTGTTTGATCAAATTTTAAATTTTTTTTTGGGTTAAAATTAAGTGTGGTTTGTACCTTTTGGATCGTTTTGATGTGCTGATGTCAAAAATAATTTTTAAAAAATAAAAAAAATCATTAGCATGTATTTCAACACGAAAAACTATTTAAAAAGCAACCATTACCATACTGTCAAACACACTTTATAGTCATAAAAACGATTAATGCTAAACATTTAAGATCTTGCTAGTTTCTCCCCAAGCTGCAGTTGGCTCTATATATAATTCATCCACGTGTCGATTTCAATCGTGGAAACTCGATTCATGGATACCCATTTGAGGCAAGAAAATCTAAATAGTCAAAGGTTTAATATATATTTTTATGGATTAAATGGATAAGTCCAAATTAAAAAAGAATTTGGTCATGTCAAATAACTTGTACAACAAGAACATGTATAGTTTTTAATTTGATTAGTGGATCATACTTAATTTAAATAAGATAATATCCTGTAAAATACTTTATAAAAATACTAAAATATTACATTCCTAAAAAGTGGACTCTCATCAAATTCATTAGCTGTTTCTTATTTAACGATGGAAAAATATAATTCACCGAAAGAGAGTCGTGAACGCCTGGTGCCAAGATCTACTAAATTTGTATTTTTTTTTTCCGTTTCCACATCTAGTGACAAATAATATTTTGACAAAGCAAATGAACCGACATGTCATTCATCCTTCGTGAGATTGGAAAAAAAGACATGCCGCCTCTTGCCTTCACATGGAACGGACCCATAGCGTGGTTGGGTCCTCTACTCTCTCGTAGCCCTTGTCCGAAGTTAATTTCTAAGAAGGTTTCGGCTCGGAAGGACGCCACCCTTGCACCTAGTTGCTTTTATGTGCTTGATCGTAGCCCTTGTGCGAAGTTAATTTCGGACGCCATGATCAGAGCAGGAAACATCGTGATAAACAGAAACAATCATAAATCCTAACAGAAACAAAAACCAACAACTTTGATCGGAGAACAAATCCAGCAGCAGCAGCAGCAGCAATGTTGGAAAGACCAGAACTTACAGTATCCACCACAGGCAAAACTAACAAATTCATGCGGATAACTTTGAATATGAACAACAATCGCAGCAATTGCTTAATAAACCCATATCAATTAGGCCTTGGCTTTGAAGGACCAAGACACTATTATGTGAGAATTTCTAACTACATTTGTCCATGTCAAACTATAAATAAAATTTAATGCTGTCGGTATACAAAAGAACTGTATGAATCTGATTAGTAAAAAATCCCAACTATGTAGTCGTACTAGAAGGTGGTATATGAACAGAAAAAATAAATAAATAAAAAATCTATTCAAAATTAAAGCCTAGATAAAACATTTCAACACAGGTGGAGTGCTGGCCTTCCTTAACTGCAACTCCGACTCATTCTGATCCATAGGCAGTGCCAAGCTCAAATCCAAGCACAGGACTCTCTTGCTGCTATTCGATTTCTTCAAAACTGGGACGGCTGGTAAGAAAGGTGGATAAGTCACAGCCAGTTCATTATCAGCACTGTTACTGGTAGCATCAATATTAGCAGCCCTATGCCTCCTCATATGACCTCCAAGCGCTTGCCCGATAGGAAATTCAAGCCCGCAAATGGAGCACTGGTGATTCTTTGGCTTTGGAGGCGAATTGGGCAACTTCATTAACAAGTTCCCAGTTGATCCCACAAGTTTTGGTTTCTTGTGACTTGCACGGTGGCCTCCTAACGCTTGAAATGAAGAGAAACTCCTGTTACATGTTTTGCATGAAAACAAGCGACCGGCCCCGGGTGGTGATGATGATTTATAATTAGTTGGCAGCTCATGATCATCAGCTTTGCCAACTTTATAAAGTAGCATCAAGCATTTGGCTATGTCTAACTCTCCCTCTTCTCTCCCTCTCTTCATTGTAATTGAGCTCATAGCTTATAGATTGAATTGCGTGACGTGTGTGAAAATATATGCAAGAGCAGCAAAGTTTACACTACGTGGTGTTTGTATGAATATTTGATGGGTGGAATGGAAGTAAGGGAGACCAGATCGGTTTGTATTTATATGAGGCTGGTCCGAGTTGGCAGCACAACCGAGTAAGCACTGACGTCTTGGATTGAATGGCGGTTATGCCCTAAGGAAATTAAGGCCGAGTGGTAGACTAGTAATTAGAGTGAAATAGATGGTGAGAGTGCAGCTGCCGTGATTGATACGTCAACGTGCCGCGTTTAGCATACTTGAGGAGGGGTTCAGGTCGGGTCCTTCATGGTGAGCCACTAGGAGTCTTCCTTCCCAAGGGAATCATCTCCCTATGTTGACAATTCTAGAATCTTTCAGAACAAGCCCCACCGCACTTAGAAGACGCGTGCACGGCAGCCACCTTAAATATGTTTCACACAATATTAATTAATATCGCAGTATATGCCTTTATCATAAATCTAGTTTTTGTCAGGAAATCTCCATTTCCCTTCTTACTAAGACAAGGATGCTAAGAGAATTTATATTTAATTTTTTTAAAAAAATATATACCAAGTTATCAAGATATTTATTATTTTTTAAAACATTACACTAATTTCTTACAAATTAAGGATGTGATATTCTTAAAAAATGAGAGGAATTATGTTTTTTAAATGAGAAATATAAAAACCTTGATTTCTTAACTAAAATGCTTCCACTATTGATATTAAGTGGCTGGCATAACTTTTAATTAATAATTAAGTGTCAAAATCTTTAGTATAATATACATGTTGAGGTTTTGTTAGAGAGCACATGTTTTATATAATTTTCTAGTAAATAAATTATTTTACTCGGTAGTTATGATTATGCATGTGATTTTAGTAGGCATATAATTATTTTAAAAAAGGCATGATATTATATAATTAACAAATTCATATAAGAAGCGCGTGAACAAAGGATCCACTCCAGTGTAAAAGCAATAGAGAAAAGCAGACAAGAAGAACGAGACAAGAAGGTGCGTTATTTTGTAAATTACTACTGCATATCAGAAAACGTGGAGGCAGAACGGCGTCTTTTCTACGCGGTGGTTCACCAAGCTGATCACCAGTATGCGTCAACTTTCCTGGTTTCACACACTCTTCCTGCCAAGTAAAATCTCAAGTGGGCGTGCTTTGTGCTTCTCATTCACAACTTAGACAAATTCCTCGATTCTACCCCTGTTCATGGTTCATGATCATTCAACTAAACTCGTTAAAGAGAAGAACACAGGCGTAGTTTACTGGATCTTGGGTAGGTGTGGATGAGAGAACGGAAAGCATTTCCCTTTGTGAAAATGCACTGCAAGTCATAAATTGTCAGTCTTCGTTGAGCTTCATGCAACCATAACTAAGAGTTGGTTGAAATTTTAGAAGAATATATATATATAACCTTAATGGAGTAATGTATTCATTGGAATTCTTTTTATAATATATTTTTAAATTCGAACTAGAAACAAAACTAGAGCGAGGTAGCAAAATCATGAATTTATAAAAGGTCCTTCTAATATTTCCTATAAATAAAAGAAGGAATACAAATACAAACACAATTTTATTATCCATTTTCAATAAAAAAAAATTAACTTTATAATTGCAATCATTTATATGCTATTTAAAATTAATGATCTCTATTATAAATTCAATTACAATGTTCAATTAATTTATTTATTTATAAAAAATACAATTCAATTCATTTTATTTTCTATATTACTCTCATCACTTTCATTTTACTTCTTGGTTTCTATAAAAAAATAGATTGATAAATATTTTGAGGAAACTAGTTTTAACATTAACTTATAATAAATAAAAAAGGTTGATCTCTAACATATTTTTATATTATTTTTAAATAAAATTTAGAGGTTAAACATGTTAAATTATAACTTCTAGCTGTAGTCGTTTCGAGACCAGCAACTATGACTTCGAGTTAGTTCTGTTTTGACTTCAATTCATGGTCAAACTTGTAGGAGGCGGTACTATTAAATGTAGCAGTCAGACGTGGAAGTTGCCCTACCAGAAGCTTATTGTTGGGTTATTGTCGCAAAACTTGTACGAAGTTTGTTTGATTTGACAAAGACTGAAAGCCAAGAAAAAACACAACTTCATTTATTAGAAAAATCAACAAACTGTTTATTTAATTAGTACTTCCTATCATTTCTTCTATGTTAAGAAAATTAATTGTTTAGAACAGCATAATTGTTTGCAGAATAACAAGCATATAGATAAGGAACAACTTGCGACACTACAAACTAGATTGAAACCATATAGTATAGTAGGTGGTCATTAAAAAAAACTTAAAATTAAAAAATTTGTTTTTTTCATGATTTCAGTTTCGAGCTTTGTGGTTGCTAATATTAATGGTTTAAAATTAAAAAATTTGTTTTTTTCATGATTTCAGTTTCGAGCTTTGTGGTTGCTAATATTAATGGCTACTGGAGATTTACCTGGTCTTTAACTTTAGAGCCTGTAGGGTAATATTAATCAACATTGCTAAAATAAGAAAATTTGCTTTAAAATTTTTTTTAATATTATTTTAATGGTTGTTTTTTAAAATTTTTTTTATTAGAAATATATTAAAATATTTTTTTATTTTTTAAAATTTATTTCTGACATCAGCACATCAAAACGATATGAAAAACAAAAAAAAACTAATTTGAAACAAAAAAAATTCATTTTTTTTAAAAAATATTTTTAAAACACAAAAATAAAAAGGCTCTAAATACTCCTTTTACTCCTATTTATACAGGAGAACTAGACTGTTAGAATTAACTTATAATAAAAGAATTAATTTTGATATTTTAAAATAAATTAAAACCTGAAATTTTAAATGTTTAAACATTAAATCAAACGTTATAAACATTTAAAAACAAAACTACTCTGAAAAAACTTATCACACAACATGTTAAACCTAACAAATTCATTGAATTTGGACATGTAATTGTTCATTGGATGATAAAAAATAATTTCTTATATAAAAAAATTATTTTACAATTAAACTAAACTCAGACCGAGTAGAACAAACAAGTGGGGTTTTAACACTAAATCCTCATTGTCTAGACCCTCTTCTCTTTAAAAGTTTGTACGCCGTATTGGCCATATTTTTTACTTTACAATGCATCATTACACAATCCTCTTAAAAAAAACATATGTAATTTCTCAATGTAAATTAATACTTTTTTGGTTTGAAAAATTTACCACCCAAATTTTTTTTGAGATTAATTTTTTATTCATAAATGAGTGATTTTAGATATGTTAATATTTCATATTAAAGTACTTATATTGAATAATACTTTTATACAAAATCTTAACCATAAATAAAAGTTAATTTTATTTTTAATTTGAACTCAGATATACTTCTTAATCATGTAATAAATCTTTTATCAACAATTATAAAAGATTTATTTTAACTAATATATAAAAATTCAAATTTATAGAGAGAAAATGAATTGACAAATATTATATTATTCATAAAACTAATTAATTACCATAAAAACTGAAACTGATCGAGGATAATTAACAAAACACTAAAGGGTGTAGCGAAATCATTGTAGCCACACCCACAAACACTATTCATTGTGTTTTTTTCTTTAGTTTTTTTTTAACATTATCTTTTGATATTATGTTATTTTAGGAATTGTACTTTATATTTTCTTTTTGATTTTTTTTGTTGAGATATATACCGGTCTCATGAATTTAGTTTTTTCTTCTTGATTTAAACTTTCAACATTATTGCTTGAACTGGAGCTTCATAATTGTTTTTAATTTTCTTTATATGAATCTTATTCTAATCTTTGATCTATGCTGCGAATTTAATAGTTTAACTCGAGTTTACTCAAGTCACTTTTTCTAAGCTGTTTTTTCTAAATGATTTTTTTATTTCATCATTTACTATTAGATTGGTTGAAAATTAGACTTTGTAATCTTTTTTTATTTGCTTTTTATGAGGTTATCTCGATCTCATAACATGGATCGCGGGCTTGACATGTTAACCTGAGTTGGCTCTACTTATTTTTTCTTTGTCATTTTTTAATTGAGTTTTATATATTTTTTATTTAATTTTTATGTAGTTATCCTGATCTTATGACCCGAGACGCTAGTTTACAAGTTGACCCAATTCATTTTTTAGGTCATTTTTAATTGAATATTTTCTTTTTAATTTCACCCTTCGAAAACTTAATATTCTTTTTTTATTTAGTTTTTTTTTCAATCTCATCCTTTAATATTAGGTTGTTTAAGGATTGAGTTTTGTAATTTATTTATAATTTGAATTATGTGGAGTTATACTAGTCTTATGGATTTATTTATTTTTTATCGATTTCAACCTTCAACGTTAGATTTGTTGACAATAAAGCTTCGTAATCTTTTTATTTATTTTTTATGAAGTTATCTCGGTTTCATGATCTAGACAACAAGATTAACATGTTAGCTTAAGTTTACTTGGGTTGTTTTTTTTTATCCTTTTTCTTAATTAGTTTTTTTTTATTTCATCTTTTAACATTTGGTTAGTTGAAAATTGAGTTTCGTAACTTTTTTATTTACTTTCTATAGAGTTATCCCAATCTCTTGACCTAATTTGCTGGTTTGACAGGTTAACCCGAGTAGTTTTTTTTGTCAATTTTTAATTAATATATTTTTTTTAATTTTATTTTTTCATATTAGATTCATCTTCATCAATAATGACCTTTATAATTTATTTTTAGAATTATCAATGATAAAGTTGTAAATTAGAAGATATTTTTGTATTAATGTTTTTTTAAAATTACCGTATAATATGTATTATATTTTAAATTTATGATTAATTTTTTTTATTAGGAAATATGCTAGTAATGCTTGGAATTTTTTCTTCAACCCGCAACGCAGCAACCGCAATGATAGTATGGATGAGTGCTATAAAATACACATGAAAACTGCTCGAAGAAGTGACAAATAAAAAAGTTAAAAGACAAAATCTCTGAGAAACCTAAAATCACACACAATCTTAAAATCTTGAAGCCCCAAGTAAATATTTCCTCAAAAGCTTTTCTTATTAAAATCAGATAGCTTCCACCAAGAGTCAATGGACGCGAAAATCTCATCCCAAAATCAAAATAACGAATTACAGGTATCAACCACCATTTACCACCAATTCAAACTCCCAAATGATTGGGTCGTCGTGCGACGCTGCCGCAGCAAACGCGGCAACCGCCGTAGCCATAACGACAAGGTGATTGATTGTTTTTCTTTCACCAATTCAAAGTATACCGACCTTCTCTTTTGCCGTGCTTTTGCTTACCATAGATAGTGTGAACAAAGTACTTCTACATTTGTGTTTACATTAATGCATGCATTGGTGATCCGGTCTTTAGGCGCCACCTCATTTCCCCATCGCCTGTGAGGTCTAGTTGTCTTAGGTTCGAACTTCTCCTTTATACCCAAAATTTTTCTGACGAAGTAGCATTAAGCAAACATAGTGAAAATTTCAAAAATATATTTATTATTTTTAATTTCACGCCAATAGGAAGTGTTTAAACAAACGTGGATGGTGGTGCCGTGTTGCCTGGTGTGCGCCAGTATTTGAATTGATATACGGGTTGCGATTTGGACTTCTCGAGGATTTGAGTTTCTCGTTAACTTGAAAATGATGAGTATAGGTTGGGAAAACTTGGGTACTGTTTCGGGGACCGGGGTGTGGAGAGCAACACGGTATCTCACCAAACTTGGTCTCGAACATCATAGTCCAAACAACGATTAGTACCCTTTTGGAGCTTCCGCAGTTTCTAATGGTAAATTAGTAAAGCATCAAAACGCTGATGATGCTTTTCTTGTTTTCTGGCATGAAGGCACAAAATGAAGCCTTTTTAATAATGCCAATGCGGTTCCCCATTACTATCTAGTCTCATATCTTAGAGAACTCCATGAAACAATGATTCAAGAGCAACAGTACCCTTTTTCAAATCAATGCACCAAATGATGCATCAATCTTAAATCCATATGCACAAATGCCACCCGCAGATTAGTTGGGTCGATGAAATGGCAGCCTTCATTTAGTGCACCATTTTTGTTAACACATATATCCTCACTCCATTTAAATGCTGACCACAAGGCATTACACATACATTTGTTGTAGGGCCAATGACTAGGTAACTAAAATTCTTGTTAAAATCGCACCTTGGATTTCAGATAATCGAAGCCCTCGCAATCCCGATCATAACATGACACCTGCATGGTCATTTTGATCCATAATGGACTCAATTTTCCATCACACTGATCTGTCCTGTCTTTTATCCTTTGGCTCTTATATTTCAATGTCGTTTGCAATGAAACTTCTTATGCTATGTCTCCTTTCATTGATATATTTCTCAATTTTGAAGCTATGCTGCTTCTAATTGTTAGCTATTACCGCTATAATACTGCTTAAAATGCATGCATTCGTCATGACAGAAGATTACTTCATTGAACTTTTCTAACGGCAAGACATATACTAGTGTAACTTTCATCTTAATATGCAGTATCACTATGAGCATGGGACTGGACAGCGATTTTGTTCGCTGATATCTATTCAGAAACACCTGAGTGGAGAAACATCCAAGAGTGCTAAACCTGGCAATAAAAAAAATGTGAGTTCTAATATTTCCTTATTTTACTGTTGTGGAGTATCAGTAACTCAATACTTAAGGTTTTTTAAATTTCAGAGGAACTTTGTTTTTGAATGTCAGAGGAATTTTTGTTTCCTATTTAGTCTGAATTAGATTGGACCATTAGCATTAAATAAGCAAGAAAGATAAACGGGAATTTGGTGCTACAGATACAAATTGATCCATACATTTTCAAAAGCCGCTCATTATTCGATCTGCCTAATGGTTGGATTGTTGAGAAAAAGCCACGCAAGAACATGGAATGTGCAGGTATTATTGACAAGGTACTGTTTTGGACCCTACCTTTTGCTTCTTCAGTCAATATCTTTGTTGCTAAGGGCATCTTGATATGTTCTTGTTAAAGCTATTGGTGAATTCCGGGTTAAAACAGTGTGCATAAACTGAATATCTTTGTTGATGATTGGTGGTAGTCAAGCTCCAGAACCTCAATATCTACCCGACAAAGTTAAATGTTACAAGAAAACTTGGAAGAAGTTCCTGAAACTGTTTGGATGCTTTTTGGCAAGATGAATAACAAATTGTTATCATGATGTGGCAGTTATTCTCATTGCTTCTATGAGTTCCATATTTTTAGGTTGTTAAGTTTGTTATTTGGTTCTTAATACTGAGTACAAAGCTGATTCGTGATGTAACAATGGGTATGATGTTGAATAAAACAGATTGATTTCTTATCTCTACGTTCCCAGTTCCTCATAGTCTTGTTCTCTTAAATTTCTCGTCTTGGTTTAATTGATTGCTTCTCTTGAGCCTTCGGTCCTTTTGATTCTTGATCATAGATGCATGTAGTAAAAATATCCACTGAGGTGTTAAATAATTATCAAGTGCGCAGAGGTAGTTTTTTTGCTCCAATACTGAATATGCTCTATTCAATCTTATTACACCACCCTCCACAATAGAGATGTACTTTTGGTTGGTGGCTGTCTGTCTGAATACATGGTTTTGTAAGTTAAGTTCCTGTGTATTTGTCAATTCTTCAATTGATATGGTGAAGTAGATTTTTCTTAGTGGAAGTTGCAGAGTTCTGTATTTCCTCTGAATTGCATGTGGAAGTTAGAATCATGAAAAATGCTACTTCATTGTGCAGCACTACTTTGAGCCGGAAACTGGGAAGCGGTTCCGTTCCCTGAGGTCTGTTGAGAAATACCTTACTGAAGGTAAAGAGCACATAGCTACACTGGAAGCACTAAAAGCAGGAGATAATTTTATTGTGAGTAAATTATGACTTATTTTACAGATGATATTAATATGGCTGTATCACTGAAAGTTGAAGATTCTTTTGGAGATTGTCATGTTGTGCTTGACTGGCATAGTTCTGGTTCTGAGAATCTAATAAATTTACCGCCAGCCATCATACCATGCCCAAGACATTGAAACCTTCTCCATTTTTTGTAGAGCTTATAATTTAGAATCTGAACTCGTGATATAAATAAGCATTGGTTGTTCATACTTCATACATGATTTGCAGCCTTCCAAAAGCTCCAGTTATCAGAAGGAACATGTTTCTAGGAAGAAGGTTGAAACTTCAATGCTAGATCCCTCCAGCATTCCAGCCAAAATAAAATGGGTCCTCAGTGGTCCTGGTGGAATTGTATGGAATCCTTTCATGGACGATTCTCTGGTCCCGGAATTCATAAAGCAAAAGTGGTCCGAGACATTTGTGTTCTCCATCATTGACAGACTTTAATGTTCTGAGGTTCCAGGTAACTTCTCCCTACAATAGCTGGGTTTGTGCAGTATCAGCTCCATGGCTTTTGAACTGATACAGGTTAATTAAAGATGTGCTGACGGACAGCTGACAGTATGCTAGTGGAACAGCTTGGAAATTCACAGTCTGAAAGGGTTAGAGTTTGTCCATTTGGAGTGTTGAATGGTTGTAGTTATAAGAGATTCCATAACTTTTTCTTGTGTTAGGAAGGGAGTTGATGATCTGTGGATCCATGTATCACAGTTACTGTAGTAACATGTGCAGATTCAGGGGAAAAAGGACAAAAACAAAGAAATCTATTCTCGATTCTCAGACTAGCCAACTTATGTAGAGCTGTCTGCCGCGGCAGGATTAAAAGTTAATTTTTAACGAAAACAATGTGAGGTAGGTTTTGTTAATGTGGTTTTTTAATATCATGAAAAAAACCTAATTATGAATTGAAGAGTTGATGGGTATATTTAATAAAATAAATTGAAAATTATATGTATTTTTAAATAAAAATATTTTTTATCAAGTTTTTTTTTTAAGTAAAAGATTTAGTATCATATGAAAAGTAAGTTTTAATAATAATAAAAATATTTAATACATTTATAGGCTCTTATATAATAATCAATGAAATGTTCACTAATATTATAAAAAAGTGATATAATCTTATCTGAAAATAAATGTCTAATGGAAAAGTATTTTAAATATAATTTAATTATTTGATTATAATGAATTTTGACTAAATTTTAAGAGAAATAATCATAAATGACAGTGAATTAAATTATAATGAATTTTGATTAAACTTTAAGAGAAGAAAATTATTATAAAATACATTGAGTGAAAAAAGAGTGATTGCTAACTTTATATAAAAAAACATTATTTGAAAAAAAGTTAAAATTGAATTGTATTTAATGAAATAACATCATAAATATATTATTTATAGTTTTGAAACCCGGTCCGGTGTGACCTGGTGACCTGGCAATAACCTGTATCATGAAAAATCTTGGGCATTGATTTACTTTTTATGACAAAATTAAAAATAAAAACACCTCAATTATACTCTTCTCATAAAATGAAAGATGTTACATTAAAATTGGCTATTTTTGTTGCTAGAAAGTAGTAAATCTATCATTTTCTTTCTCCTTCCGTGTATTTCAATTACCTCATCTTATCTCTTAAACTTCAATACTAAAACATGAATAAGATAAAGTTTTGAACTAAAACTTAAAATCCTAAAACTAAAGGTACCAAATATAGAATCCATAGATAATATAGGGACTAAAATGTACTTTCTTGCGTGAATTTGGGATAAACCCCACTGTTTTTTCTGGTTTTTAGGTCGTTCCTTTTTGTTTTAAATGTGTCTTTATACTACAAATCCAAACTATACCCCATTTAATTGGGCTGTCGTCAAGCTTCGGGAATATTCAAAGAGAAAGAACTATCAATTCACAAAATCGGCGTAGTTACCATTTAGGCACCTGCCATGGCTCCTGGGTCCGTTAGTTTGGTGTATATTTCCCAGCACTTGGCCTGTTTAAAACTGCTGTTACGTTAGTTTTTTAAAGTATTTTTTATTTAAAAACATATCAAAATAATTTGAAAACACATCAAGCACAGTCACCAACAACACACAATTTCATCACCTGAAATTGTGCTTTACAGGTTTTTTCAGTACTATGTTTAATTTTTAAAGTATTTTTTATTTTAAAATGCATTAAAATAATATTTTATTTTTTAAAATTATTTTTAACATCAATATATTAAAATAATATAAAAATATAAAAAAAATTACTTCCAAAACATAATATTAAGCGCGGTAAATTGATGGCAAACAACAAAAAGTAACGAGGAGGGGAAAAAGCACGTGCAGTGAAAACTTGCGGTGAACATTTCTAAGAAAAAGACACCATACAATTCGCTGAAAAGTTGGATAGCAATTGCGAGGGGCTTGTACTCTCTGTTCGAAGAAAATTACAGGAGCGCGGTGAGAGATACACCGCCTCCCAGCGAGGATCGTCGAAATCACGAAATAAATCATGCCTCGATCGTTGAAACTTCCAACACAAGTTTCGAGCAATGGGTCACATGAATTTGCATATGCGATGCAGTGAAGACACCATGACATAATGGGTAAGCAAATTGCTCGGAAGCTCACGTGAATGCTTAGAAACAATCAAGACCAAGCCAAGGTAAACGATAATACCTGGACAAAATTTCGTATTCCATGTTCCAAAGTCAAGGTCACATAGTCAAAAAGGGCTAAGAAATTTTTAATTTAGTACTTCACTAGATAAAAGATTATGTGTTCAACTTCCACAAACACCTAGGTACCGAATATTGACCTCACAGCACACAGCTCACAGCTCCAAACTCAAAGAAACGAACAGTTAATTCACAAGCTACCATGAAACCAGCTACCTTTATAGGAACACCTCTCTCAAACTCCCAAGCCCCAACCCTTACTTTTACCCTCAGTGTGCGTGCTCGCCGTGCCGTTACTTGCATTAATGCATCATTTTCTTGAATACCAGTCTTTCATTTCCTGTTTTCTTTTGCCTATGTTCTTAGTTTTCACTTTTCCGTTCCAAACTGAAGACTAGATTTACAGAAAGCTACCGTACCAACCACCACCACCACATTAGGGTTCATAATCTCATCTACCCTCATCTTGGACTTGTTGGACCTCCAGTCTCTTGCTCCCTACTTGACTACTGTCAACATTATTATTTTTATTATCATTGTCAACAACGACGTTAACGCTACTTTCTCTTCTGGTTACCATTGCTCTCGACTTCCTTGGCATGCATTTGGTGCGCACTCCTTCAATCTCCTTTTCTGCCAATTGCAGATGCGAGCTCCTGAGATTAGCATCAGATTAATCAAAACGAGAAGAAAAGGGCAAAAATGCTGAAAATAGAAGTCAACTCCTCTAGTACGGAGTTCTAATATTTTTTACTCTTCACGTGAGCATGAAAACTTATCAGCTTCAAACTAAGAGAATTATTAGTAGTTTATTACTATGGTCCCCATAGGTGCAGTGCGGAACGAACTTGCCTGCTAGTAAAGCTACAGCAGGGTAGCTTCGCCTGGATTTGTTGAAATAAATTCTCAACTGCAAGAATTCAATTCAGGATCCCCCACATGATGATGGAGGACCACTGCTAATTTGGATGGTGTAAGCCCTTCAATAAAACTATGCAGTAACTGGAAAGAAAGGTGACTGATAAGTACAAAGCCAGTTTACTATTCTTGGGCAGGGAAGTGAAACTAGATAGCCAAGCTAGCTGGCTTTGTTGATTAAAACCAAAAAACTTACGAGTCTTGCATTCAAATCAATCCAAAAACGCTAACAGAGAATCATGGACCTGACAGGAGAATCCCCAGGGAAAGAGAGGCAAGGCAAGAAAAGAAACCAAAAGATTTACCTACTCCTATGAGTTGAAATATGTGGAAGCACTTTTGCAAGTGAAACTTCAAATCAACCTTCACTTCGTTACTAGTACAGTACTACGTAATAATCATAGTGCACATTGAAAATAAAAATAATGGTATTCTAAACTGGGATTCCAACCCGATATAGGAACCTTCTTGCTGTCCAAAAACACTAATGAGATACAATTTGGGAGAGTCTAGAGATGCTGAGCTGCCTATTTGGGTTATTGAATTCGAATAAATAGCAGAAAAAGACTCCTAGGTTCATATCCAGTGGCCTTTAATCCATAGTCACCGAATCACTCTCTAAGCATATCATAACCCCGCGAAAAATAAATGAAAGTGTTAACAAACATTCATTGAAGTACCTAATCAGAAGTTCTTGAATGTTTTCTGACTTATCTAATATATATAATCTCAATTGAGAGCAAACACCAGATTGGTGTCTCACACCATGCCGTGGGCTGATGGTAGTGCTTTTAAAAAAATAAAAGAAACTCAAGATTCAATTTAAATCTGATTAATTTAATAATATAATAAAAAATAAGTAATAATAAATTTTTTTTTTAAAAAATTAGGTTCGGACAATATTGATTAATCTAATTAAAAACATCAAAATATGATAAAAAAGTTGAAATGTAAAAATTTTCAATGCATTTTTTACATAAAAAAATTTCAAATTAAAAAAACTAATGCATACATCTAATTAAATAAATAAAAAACCGTTGTGTAAATAAATAAAAAAAGTTAAATAAAAATTAAAATTAAAAAATTAAAAGATAAATATAGATAAAAAAAATATAAAATCACAACATGAGTTATTTACTCGGTTGCGTTTAATGAATTTATTTATTAAAATCAAATTATAATAGTAAAATTTATTGAATAAAATAAAAAAGATGTATATATTAAAAATATTATAAAAAAATACATTTAATATATATAAAATTTTAAAAAATTACATATGAATGAAAAAATCAATTGAAAAGGGGTATCAATTAAAATACAAACTTAAAAATAAATTTTAAAACAACATAAAAAAATATTCATTAAAAAAAAAATAAAGCAAAATGTTGTTTAGTCTATTAAGCTAGGCAAAAAATGTTGTTTAGTCTATTAAGCTAGGCAAAATGCTGATGGCTGCACATAGGCTTTTAATTTTTTTTTTAAAAAGTTAATGGCCAGTTGTTTTTGAAAAAAAAAAATAGATAACATGTCATTTAAAATTCTTTAAATTCATGATTATTGTGATGGTAGAAAATACAAAATTTTTATTTTTTTATATAAAAACTCATTTTCAATTCATATTTGACCCAAAATATATAAAAATCACTATAAGAACTATAATAAACCAATTTATAACCTAAAAAAACATCAAAATTCAATATTCAACCCGAAATAAAAACTCTTCATAAGCTCATATTCTTTTTTTTTTGCACTTTTAAAATAAAAAACACATAATTTGAACTTTCTTCATCTAATGAAATTATTTGACACAAAAATTAACTATTTTGATGGTCAAAAATGTCACCAACAATAACTTTTTCTTTCTATACCAGAAACTAGCTAGCTTCTCTCTCCAAAAAAAAAAATTTGATATTAAAATTAAATTTTTAAAAATTAAAGAATCAATTACTAAAAGCTAAAAATAATAAAGAACTAAAATATATTTTTTAAACAAATTTTATAACCATCACCTATTTAACCAACTTTTATTTTAGTTTTTTATCTTTTAATTCAACCCTTTTTCCCTAAAAAAATATATGCAAATTTGAGTCAAAAAGTTTAATTATATAAATTAAAAGTTTAAGGATTAAATTAAAAATAAAATAAAAACTAATTGCTCCAATCCGTGATACGAGTGGATGAACAATACAACAAAATCACTACCCTTTTAGTTTCTTTAATATGAATTAGGAACTAAATTTAGGTTCTCAATTACAAGCCTAACAAATTGAATTGAACCTTCGATTTTATGCTTTATTTCAGTAATAAATCCAAAGTATAATAATTCAACTCATGCTCTAGCTAGTAAGTAGCCACCAAAGTTAAGACACGTGAATCCCTCCCTAAGAGTAGCCACCCACTTCACTCTTATTTCACAACTGCCCTGCCACAAGGGGCATCGAATCAGAGAATCAAAGTAGTAAAAATGAAGTTACCTCGCTGCACTGCAGGAACTGGACCTCTTCAAATTCAAAGCAGGCACCTCCTCCTTCTTTGTCTCAATCAAGCTCCCACTAAAATACTCCTTCTCTTCCAATTTTACCCTCGAAAAATTATAAATTTCCCTCGATGTTGCCTCACGGTTCCCTCCTCCACATGGCAACCTCCCCTTGTAATGCCCAGCAATCAACGGCAAGCCTGGCTCCTTCCCTGGCGTCGCCCCACAGTCCCTAAACGAGATCGAAGAACTGCACGATATCAACTGCATCAGAACCGTAGACGCTTTCATCTTCCCACAGTTCTTCGCCGTTTGATTCAAATCCATGCCACTCCCTTCGTTATGACCACCCAATATCAGCCGTCCATCAGCTTTCATCAAAGACTCCAGAGTCTCTGGGCTCGAGTCGGACGGTGGGGGTGAAATCTCCATAATCTCGTCTCTGTTCGCCTCCCGTTCCTGACTAATTTTTTTCTCCTCCTTCATCTTCTTGATTTCCGGTTTGACGTATCTCCTTCTTCTCCTGCTATCATCAGTCTGAGTCGACGCGTCAGCAGCGAGTTTCCGAGCAGACTCGGAGAACGACTCGGCCTTGTAAACCTTGTACTCATTAAGATTGATAGAGCTCAAGGATTGGTTCCTACGCCTCGTGATAACTGGAAACTCCGAGGCTTGACTGGCTGATGACTGGCTGGTTTCTTGAGGTTTTGTCTCGAGGAAGAACTGTTGGTTAGAATGATCGAGAATCTCTGATCCTTTGAGAATGTACTCGTGACCGTGAGCCGGGTGAATGAAATCGTTCTCGGTCAAGTCCTGCCAAACGAAGCCGTTTTTGAAGCTCCTGGAGTCAACAAGATTTGGAGTGATTAATTAGATCGGACGGCTGGAGATGAAGGAGGTGTATCATTACTTGTTTGAACTTACCGTTTGGAGGACCATGAGTAGAGGCTAGCCATGCCTTTGCCTCGAAGGAGGTCTAACTGGCTGATTACATCTGATAAATATATAAGAAATTAATGCAAGGAGGAAAAGAGACATTTGTGCTACCAATTTTTTCTCTCCAAAAAGTTATTTTTTGGTTTAAATTTAAAAATTAGTTTCTTTTTACCTGAAAGGTAGAGGCCGTCATTGGAAGAGAGAGGGACCTCCATGAAATGGGGATGGTCAAGCTGACCATTTCTGGACAGATAGTAGACTACAGGGGCCTTTCTGGACAGCTTACGAGATTCACTCCAGAATGCTCTGGCTCTCTCCGGAGTGGCTTCTCTGTCTTCATTCCATTGCCTTGGAATCTGGACTACTACGGTGTTTCTCCCACCTCTTGAACTGACTGCAGCGGCCATTACTATTCACTCGCTCCAGATTTCATTAAAATGTAACAATGCATGAGAGATAACAAGAAAATGTTAAATAGCAGTAATGAGAGGTGAGTTATGGGAGATGGATGAGAGAAGAAAGAAAGCTGGGGATCGAAAGCGATTTGCTACCAGGATGATGAGGTGAGAAAGTGAAAGGAGAGGAGTTTTGGAATTTTTTACGGGATAGATGCATTGAGAGAGATGGAGAGGGAGAACGGAGAGGAAGAGGGAGGGAAGGTTCATAAATTGCAAGGCAAGTTATGCAAGTGTGAGGAGGGGGATACATTCAAATTGGAGATGCGGCAAATCAGGCTACCCAACAAAACAAAA
>Ga0325405_1002776_pt1 | contig 18038 bp, 17 predicted proteins | sample PopdelMetagenome_21_FD_205663 | JGI IMG/M metagenome (GOLD analysis project Ga0325405, IMG submission 205663) | Populus deltoides microbial communities from Bellville, Georgia, United States - Xylem-Control-R2 | ecosystem: Host-associated > Plants > Phyllosphere > Stem > Wood/Secondary xylem...
TTTCTCCATAATTCAAATAATTAAAATTTTATCAAATATTTATCTTAAATGGCTTTAGTTTTTATTTAAAAACATCTTACCGGAAGAAAAAACACATGAATAAAAAAAGAAAAAATACATATTTTTTCTCGGTCTTCTTTTGTAAATATTTATTTTAATCACATCATAACTGATAAAAATAGATTTTCAAAACTTTCTCGTGACAGAGAAAAACTATTCCTGAAAGAAGCCGAGCCTAGGTGTGGTGTATAATTGAGCGAGCTGTATCAAATAATTGGGGGAAATGACTAGATCCAAAGTGCCAAAATCAAGACCAAAAAACTACCCTTTTGCAGCAATCATAATTCATCCTCGTGTCCGTCCCAATCAAGAAAGCTAATAAATGATTCCACGAATCACATACAGAAACGCAAAGGTTAATGGGGTCCTCAAGAAAAGCACTTGTAATATCAAATTGATTGTCTGTTTCTGTCGCTGTTTGTGGTACAGTCATTAAGAAGATAGGAAGAACTGTGTAATGTAATGTAATGACATCACCAGCATGGGGTGTGAAAGTCTATTAACAAAATCAAAGCTTCAGAAGAGATTTTGATGAAAAGGGAATATATCTGTAAGGAAGAAGATAAGGACCTTTAGTAGTAAAAGATAAGCAAAGTTCTCCCAGCTCCACTGCTGAGAGAATCACTGGGCCCTTCAGCACCTGCTTGATTGATTACCTTTCTTCCTCTTGAAGTACTCATGTCTTCTCTTAAGCAACCCAAGGTAGCATCTTTCTTTTGATCTTAATTAATCTTTACGAAAACTGAAACTATCAAGGGATTGCTGTTAATGGGGACAAGGTAGTGGTCAAAAGAATAGTCATTACTCACCCAAAACATCAGATTCTATGCTTGATGTGCCTGATGCAAAATCGGATAGATATAAATAAATAAAGTTGCTTTCTGCAATTGTCCCAAAGGAACTATAATCCAAAAGGACAATAATGCTCAGGGTCACAACACAATTGCCTGCTTCCACTTCCCCCACAACGTCAAAAAGGCTGGGAATAGTTTTCAGGTAGGAGCTTCAGGAGATGGGGTTTACGAAGTTCCAAGCAGCCTACCCCGCCACTACTCTCCACCCCAACAGGGAGTTGTAGACATCATGAGGAATCCTTTGACAAACATAGGAAAGAATAAAGGGGGTTTGGTGAAAGTTCCCATCAAAAGCAGATCAGTGGATATGATCAGCAAATTGTGATGATCATCATCAGTAAACAAACAAATCAGGTTTGGGCAGCTCTAACAACCTAAAAGATAAGTGGCCCTTTATCTTTTTAATTAACAGTTAATGATCAGATTATGGTCAATTAAACAATATAGTATCAAAACCAAAGTACAAATGAGGAATCCCACCACAGCACATCAATAAAGAACGAATTGAATATTAAATTAAATAGAAAAGAAATGTAACACATCAATCATTGTTAATTTAGACTTTCTATCACAGGTTTTTTTTTCTTAATAATAAAAACCTACAGAATTAGAAAGGCCTCAGAAATACAAATGTAATCAAGATGCATATTTGAAATTAATTCAGCAAGATGATAACTTTATGTGAATTAGTTAAATTGTTATTACAATGGATATGCAAGAAATTAAACTGAAGCTTAAAGCCTCAAAATCAAGTTCTTATCAAAATGTTCTTATTCTGCTATGAAAGCAAGTGGAGAATCTCCATGACAACTCAGTTGAATCGATTACCCGGATCTAATTCTCTTCGAATTGGCTTTTCCATTGGACTTCAATATCCCGCTTGATTCACCCTCTGATGAAGGTTCCATTGACCTGGTGAAATTGCTCGAAAGATCAGCATAAAGATCCACCACCCTTCTAATGTTATTGTTTAGCTCCTTGATCAAACCAACATTTCGAGTCAGGTTGTCTGGGATCTTCGACTCGTGGTTTTGGTTTATTTCATTGATTAGCAACCTGTTTTGATCCAGAATGTCCTGGACTTGCACAAAACTCTTCTGGAATGTTTGCAAAACCTTGCCATCTACTTGGTTTCCATTGCTTAAACCTGGAAATAAATCACCTTCCATCTCTATCTCTCCTCAATCGATCAAGACCAGTTTTTTTCCTACATAAAAAAAAATCAGATAAATACCGGATAAAGGGAAAAAAATAGAATACAGAATCAAAAGGTTAGCTTTACCAAATTTGATATCCTCTACCTTGCAATTATTTTATCTTATCTCTCTGAACTTTTACAAAGAAAAATCACATAGACTACACGCAATTTAAACCTATCAGGTAACAAAGCCTAATGCAATAATTGTGCTTGGTCTGAAGTGATCAGTATACATATTATTTTTTTTTGCCTTTTCCTTCATTTTCTCAACAACCAAGCACAGATGGACAAGACAAGGTATAAAGCAGAGATAAAAAAAGAGGAACAACAACCATACATGTATTACTACCACTCACTTTATAACATTCAAAAGAGAGAAAAGAAAGCAAACTGCTCTTTCTTTTTTCCACAAAAAGGAACCTTTTCTCTAAAAACCCAATCCAAAGTTGAAGACCTTGTGTGGAGAATTACCGTAAACTATGAAAAACCCCAACAAAATCAGTCAATGCCAGATAAATTCCCATAAGCAAAAAGAAACAGTACTCTCACAAAAAAAAAAACAAGAAAAACATGAAAATGGATTAAGAAAAACAACAATACCAGATCAAATTAAATGAGAGAGTAAGAAAGAAAGATCTATATTTCCTGAAGTGGAAGAACAAAAGCAAAAGCCAAAGCCTCTAGGATACAACCAAGCAAAGATTATATTTACAATACTAAAAGAACAAAAAAACCCCAATGACTGATAACATTAAAGAGAAAATCTTCACGTTTTACACTTCAGTTCATATCTCATATTTTATGAGATAGACTGAAAAATGAAACCCGGAAGGCATAAAATTATTTTTCAGAAAATCTCTTAATTTTGAAACAGAAACACTGATAAGAAAGAAGAAGAAAAATAGATAAAAAAAATCTCATATTGACCGTCGTATATCGTTGACTCCACTTACCTTGAACAGAAGCAGGAACATTTTAGCGGGTTGGAGGTAGAGAGAGGAAAAATGAGTTTTCTCACGAAAACACTGGATTTTGTGGAGAAAGATTGAACGAAAGGGGAATGGAACTTTTGTGGGATTTTGAAGAAAGGCACAGAAATTATGAAAAACGAAAAAAAAAAACAGAAAGAAAGATTTGATTGACAGAGAAATAAGAAAGAAATATTCAGAGAGAAGCACAGATATAACGATTTTGTTTTGTTGTTAGATTCTTTCTCTCTTCCTTCCTCTTACCTCGTTTATTTCACCAACAGTACCATCGTTTTTTTATTTTATTTTATTCTAGGCTGTAGGTTTTTATAGCCTGCGACACAACCAAACTTTAGTTTACTGCAAGGTTTAAATCTTAGCCGTCATTTAAACCGACGCCGTTAAGAGTATCCGAGTTAAAGCTCCGAAGAATGACGTCGCATTGGACCTCCACTTACTAGGGTTTTTTTTTTTTTGTTTTTTTAATTTTTTTCAGGCGCCCTGCCAGTGGTAATTTTCCGAGGAAAACACAAAAAAACCCTCAAGATTTTCTCAGAAACCAAACACACCTACTCAATCACCACATGCCTCCATGGACAATCTCATCTCTTCAGCTCTCGAAGAGATTTGTTACCATGGTCCCAGCGGAGTCTCCCTATCCTCCCTCTGGTCGACATTAACGCCAAAACCTTCTCCTTCAGTCAAAGCCTCTCTATGGACAAACCTGCTTTCAATACCTTCTCTTCAATTCACTGTTCCTGGATACGATCTTCCGTTTAGTGCTGACGACTGTAAAATCAAGCGTTGTGAACACGCCGAGAAGCTCGGTTTGAAAATTGTAGCCAAAGAGCACCTTAGGGATTCCTTTGTTGGTCTTTACGACACTCCGTCTACTGGAATTTCTTCTAATCAACGCAATGCTCTTAAACGACTTGCCGTTGCTAGGTTTGTTCATCTTCGTCTTCCTGATTTTACAAAATTTCCCTGCTGATAACGTGTAGCTTGATAATCATGATCAACGAATCATCTGGATTCTTGGAGTTTTATCCTGCCATATTTTCTTGATATCTAGCATTACTCTATGGCAATAATACGATACTGCTTTCCAACTTAGTTGCAAGGCTTCCAAACCTTAACTACTTAAGTACCAAAGGCTGCTTTCGCTAGAGTAATTGTTTTACTCCATTATTTATTGAAAATTGAATCATATTTTGTTGCATTTACTTAACTACTTAATTAGTCGATTAATTAGGCTTGCGTGAGAGTTAGAGTGATGTTTAGTGGTTATTAACATGTGCAGAGGGAATGGGATTACACAAAACGCACTGGCAAAGGACTTGAAGGTAGAAAATAATAACTTTTTTTATGTGGTGAGGAGTCTAGAATGCAGAGGGTTGATTGTGAGACAACCTGCGGTTGTGAAGATGAAAGATGTGAGTGTCACTACCAATATGTTGTATTTATATCGTCATGCGAAGCATTTAGGTGTTCAACAGAGGTTTGAGATTAATGAGGAATGTGTGGAGGAAACTGATATACGGGGGGATGGTTTTGATGGAGAGTCTTCTTCTAAAGTGCTTGTGAGGGATTATTTACCGGCAATAAAAGCCATCTGTGACAAACTTGAAAAAGCCAATGACAAGGTAAACTCTTTTTTTGTTTTGCTTTTTAAAGTGTTTTTGATCTCGCCAGTTATGATTATGAAGTATGATGATTTTTGTGTTATTGAAGGTCCTTGTCATTTCAGATATCAAACAGGATCTTGGTTACAGTGGAACTAAAGGACACAAAGCTTGGAGAAATGTAAGTTTTAGAAGTTATTCATCTGTACTGCATATTTGAACTTCGTTCTGTTTCCTGGTTATTTCTGATTGTTTTTGTTCTAATATACTTTCCTCGATGTTCTCTTAGATATTGCGTAGGTTGAAAGATGCCTGTGTTGTTGAGGAGTTTGAAGCTAAAGTTGACAGGAAGGTTTGCTTAAAAAAACCCTCTTTGAGGACTGCTCTACATGGTTATGTACAAAAAGTCCTTGAGTTTCATTCATCACTTCTCTAGTTTCTGTTTTTGGCAGGTTGAGTGTTGCCTACGATTGTTACAGGAGTTTTCCCCTAATAATTTTGAGCCCAAAACTCGTGGGTGTGGCGAAGATTGTGACAACAAAGTGCTGGTGAAATTTGGAAAGATGATTCAACAAACTGATCAACTTGTAGAACTTTCCCTTGACCAGCAAATTTATGATTTGATTGATGCTGCAGGATCCAAGGGGGCTACTTTTAGAGAGGTGGGCATTGGTTCTTGTACTTGTCTCATTGATTCTGTTGCAACTCTGTAGGTTAAAAATGCACTTTTCTTCTTCAATATTTCATTTATGGTTTTCTATTGACCAATCAATAAAAAAAAAAAAAGAGAAGCGTTTTCTACATTTTTCTATATCCATGACCCTTCCTCTCCCTACTGCCTCCCCAAAAGTATATTGTTGACCTTTCACTCCAATTATGTGCTACACTTTATGTGCATTTATTAGCCAAGAAATGACCAAATTTTCCTATAATGGCAAATTGCTTTGCTTTCACCATTATCTTTAGCACTTGATATTTTGTTGTCTTTTTTAGTGTAATGCTGCTATAATTTGATGGTATCTTTGCAAATATCTTGTGCTTCCTCTTTTCTCACTGATTTTTTTTCTGACTTCAATTATTTTTGCCAAATCAATATATCTATGAGCAGGTGGGTAGGAGGCTGGGACTTGATAAGAAAAGAAACTATCCTCGGTTTGAAAATATGTTGTCTATGTTTGGGATGCACAGGCAGGCAGAAATCAACAAAAGAACTCCAGAATATCGAGTTTGGACTGCTGGAAATTCAAATTCTGACACACCAATTGCAGTTCTTTGTAAATCCAAAGCTGTCCTTGGTGACAATAATATTTCTGATTTGAATACTAGCAATGTTGATGTACCTGTCAGATCTGATGTAGGTTTATTAGAGCATGGTAATTCAACCTTGGGAATTTATTCTGCCTCGTCTGGAAAACTGAATGGGGAAATTGATACTGACGTTTATAGTGGCTCACCTGAGAATGGCAAAACTAACCATATGCAGCTCTGTCCTGGCAATGTGTCAGACTCACTCAACAGGCCAAGAAGAACTGCTTCCAATGCCGAAATTTATATCGAGAGCATGCAAATGGAACCAGATGGTGCTTCATCAGTTAAAACAGCACCAACTTTGTTGACGCCACATCATTCTGGATCCTCTCAGACATATCCGCACATGCCTTTAACGGCTGATAGTGCCTTCAGGGAGAAGAAAATTCTTGAATGGTTACAGGTATTTCATCATTCACTTCATGAGGCTTATGCCTAGAGATTAACTAATTCTTGTATCTTCTTTGATGTTTCTTGTAATTGTCTTTCTAGCAACTCATTTTCAATATGCTTGTTTTGTGTAGGACAAGATATTCATTTTGAAACCTGAGATACACAAGTGGCTTAAGAGTCTTGAGGACAAGGGTACAACAATTGACAGGAAGACTGTTGATCGAATTCTATATAAGCTTGAGCGGCAAGGACACTGCAAATTGCAGCACATTAATGTCCCTGCTGTCACAAATTGTGCCCGAGATCGTACCATCCTAGTGGTTCTTCACCCATCTGTTCAAGGTTTTCCTCCTGAACTAATGGGTGAAATTCATGATAGAGTGAGGGTTTTTGAAAAGCAAAGTCGTGGAGAGGGGTCATCCAGGCTGAAGATTAAGGAATCAGTTCCAGTGTTAAATAGTGTAACAAGAACTCAAATGCATGTAGGTTCAGAAGAAAAGACTGCTAAATGGGAAGCCATGCGAGCCAATGGGTTTGTGTTAGCAAAAATGGGCCGTGCTCGGCTGCTTCATACTTTTTTGTGGAATCATCTAAGTAGTTTGCCTGAATGGAATGGTGATTTATCATCTGGGGCATATTCATATGCTTACAAGTTGTTTGAATTAGAGTCTGTTATTGATGCCATTCCAATTGAGCTGTTCTTACAAGTGGCAGGATCTGCTCAAAAGTATGATGATATGATTGAAAAGTGCAAGAGGGGTTTGTGTCTCTCTGATCTTCCTATTGAAGAATACAGAAACTTGTTGGATAGTAGGGCCACAAACAGATTATCATTGATCATTGACATTTTACGTCGATTGAAGGTATTGTTTGTTGGTCAAAAATGACTTTGCACACATTCTTAACTTCTTGTTTCATGATGTTTGTGGTACTTTATTGATTTGGCTTGTTTCATAATAACTTCTTGTTATTATGTTGTGCTTTGAAAGTTTTTGATTCAATAAAATCTGTACCTTTACCCATGTCTAGCTTCAAGTAGCAATATTTAAGATCGTTTCAAATTCATACAATCATTTACCTATCTACATGTGAAAGGGTTCTTCAATTGGATAAAAGCAAAGAATAGTGTATGTGGTTATCACAATGCTAAGGCAGCTGGGGTTTGGTTTCTTTCCATCATATGCAACAGTCTTCCCCTTTGAACAAGAAAATTGTATTTACATCACAGTTGTTTTTTCATCAATGTGCATCAGTCATCCTACTCACTTTACAATTGTCTCTGATGAATGAACATCTTTCATCTTCAATTATATCATACCTCTCATCTGGTTCTGTGATGCAGCTGATTCGTTTAGTACGTGATGGGTATTCAGAGGATGGTGTAAAGGCTCCACATGCCAGATCCAGACATGCAATGGAGCTTAAACCTTATGTTGAAGAACCACTGTCAATAGTAGCAGTATCTAATTTAAGATGTCTTGACCTTCGTCCAAGAATAAGACATGATTTTTTTCTGTTAAACAGAGAAGCTGTTGATGAGTATTGGAAAACTCTGGAGTACTGCTATGCTGCTGCTCATCAAATAGCTGCTAAACATGCATTTCCTGGATCTGTTGTACCTGAGGTATGTGCATGGTGTTTTGTTTGCCAAGTTTTTCTCGCGTAGGCAAAATCAAAAGTTTCATCATGTGCAAATTATATTGAATATTGTGTTGTATCACTTATAAGCAAGAAATTATACTTATTGGTGAGCATTGTATTCCTTTGAGTCATTATTGATGCATCGGTTGAATCCTATGGTGACCCTTATACGTGGACACTTTCAATCATGTACTTCATGAAACACAGAAACACTTACATGTGTGTGTCTCATTTGAGATGGACTGTTTCAGGTTTTCCATCACCGATCATGGGCCTCGGTTCGAATTATGTCTTCTGATCAGCGTGCTGAGCTCCTAAAACGGATAGTGATGGATGATCAGAGCAAAACTCTGTCGTATAAAGATTGTGAGAAGATTGCAAAGGATCTTAATTTGACTTTACAGCAGGTTTGATTCTTTACACTCAGTTTTTTGTCCTGTTGTTGGTAGTTTGTGTTGCAATTTGCTTGACCTGGTCTGAATTCTTTCTCTGCTCTGTTTTACTAGAAGGATGATAACTATTTTGTTTGGAAAATGCTCTCTGATTTTTTTCTCATCTGAATATTTCATGCAGGTACTTCGTGTCTATTATGATAAGCACCATCGTCGTCTTAATAGATTTCAAGGTGTTAAAAATGCAAGTGAGGAGTGTCAGCTGCCACAAAAGATACAACCTTCATCCTCAAAGAAAAGAAAGAAAACCTTGGGATCTAGCTCAACAAAGCGTGGCAGAGGTGATAACATAAATGCACAGTTGGACAGGCAGAGGCTTAGCAAATTACCTGATGCTGTTGACCAATTCACAGTAGAAAAGGATCTTTCTTCTTCTGAACATGAGCATTTGCCAGAACTCCAGGATGATGATCACCTTGATATTCTGGAAGGACCAGGACTATCTGAAGATGAGGAATGTCCTTCTGTAATCAACCATTGTGCTTTTTCAAAGATGAAGCCAACACGCCGATCCAGGTTTCCATGGACAGATGAAGCTGATAGGTAAGTGGAAACTACTCTCTCTTTGTAGCTCAAGGAACACCTGTCTGAAGCATGTAATGGATTAATTAATGAAGCATGGTATCTTATGATTGTCTGCTGTTAGTTCCATGTAGGATGCCTTAAAGCAAGGAAGTTAACTTTGTTGCTTGTCTATTTGATTAATTTGGGAAATATAAATACATGAAATGAATAACGTTTTTGATTAAACCACCTGCTTGGTATTTTCTGGATATTTTCTTCAAGTTCAACCACATTAGTCTACATTTGTGACCCTCTTATTTGTCTACCTGGTCAATCTGAGTTGAGTTTAGATTGGTTTTTTTTTTGTTCCTGATGACTTGTTCGCTATTTTGGTACGAGTATGCTCTTTAATTTTCTGTATTTTTATGTTTTTTCCTTCTTACAGGCAATTGGTGATCCAATATGCAAGGCATCGTGCAGTTCTTGGGCCAAAGTTTCACCGTGTCGATTGGAATGCACTTCCTGACTTACCAGCAGAACCTGGAATTTGCTCGAGAAGGATGTCATCCCTGTTTAAGCAAAACACAAAATTTAGACCAGCTGTAATGAAGCTCTGCACCATGCTTGGTGAGCGCTATGCAAAGCACCTGGAGAGAACCCAGAACAGGTTTCTTAACAAAAATGACTGCAGAGGTCTCTTGCGATGCTCTGCCAGTGAAGGCCTTCATGGGAAGTTCTCCAATGCTGTTGAATGTGATGAAGAAGCAGGTTGTGAGGAAGCGTGTTGGGATGATTTCAAGGAAAAAAGTATTAGAAAGGCCTTAGAGGATGTTTTCCACTACAAGCAAGTGAGTAAATTGGATATCTCTAAGATAGTTGGATCTGGCTCTGAAGAATGGTGTGATTTAAACACAAATGTTGAAAGACATGTACATCTCTGACACCTCTACAATCACATTTTCTTTCTTTTCATCTTTCCAGCATCTATAGTAATGCAATTGAAATATCATTTTAGTTAGAAATAACTAGACAATTAAGGTTGGCCTTCCTCTGTATGTGGTTTTGGTGAATACCAGGGCTGAGTAGAGTATTCTTATTTATCTGTTGTTCTCATTGACCATGTGCATGGCTTTCCATATGAACACATTTCATTTATTGCAACTAACAACAGTTTCATACTAGCTACTCTTTTTTTGAGAATGGTTGCTACTCTTGAGTGCTTTCTCAAAGTGTATGGCTCAAATACATTTTCTTTCTTGCAGAATCGAATGGAATCTGAAACGGTTCTTTCAAATACTCCCAAGAAGGACATGCAGAAACTTGGCATTGGAAAACGTAAAGATTCTGCTCAAAGATCAAGACAATATCATCTTCATCAGAAGTTTACTAAGCTTTTAGACGAAGGGACTAGTGTTCGTAGACAAGTGCACAAGTCATTGGCTATTTCTAACGCTGTAGAACTATTAAAGCTTGTCTTCTTGAGCACCTCAACAGCACCAGAGCTGCAAAATCTTTTGGCAGAAACTTTACGGCGTTATTCTGAACACGATCTGTTTGCAGCTTTTAGCTACCTCAGAGTGAAAAAAATCTTGGTAAAGCATAATTTTCTATTCTCAAGTTTATTGCAGTTGTTATGTCTGGCTATGTATGTGAATTGTGGCCAAAACATATTGAATGCTTCCTTCACCGTATCATGAGATGAGGACGCATATAACTATTTTCTGCTTAGACTCATTTGGTTTTCTAGTCTTGTAGAAAGTACTAAAATATTATCATCACCCTCTTTAAAGTTCCTTGCTTTTGCTTGCAGGTGAAGTATTGGTCTTTTGTTCATGTTTCTAACATCTTAGACTAATTGATACCACTGCTCTATCTCATATATGCATTTATCTTTTTTCTCACCCTATCATTCTTATACAAGTACCTACTAATTTCGGAGTCCCTGTAGCTGAATATTCTGTAGCATGTCAGAAAGTCCACACTTTGCTATTTGCTCTTTAAAGTGGTTGTCTTCCAGAAAATCAATTCTTAATGTACTTGTTGCTGATGCCTGAGAGGGTTTGTGCAACTGTGAACTCTGATATAACATCGCAAGCATATGAAAGGTTATTTGAGTATAACTCTACGGCTTCTTGTGTTTGAAAGAGACATGTACCTTGTTAATATTTTTACTTGGTTGAAAGGTGATCATTTGTGTAAATTTGATAGTAACTTGTCTTTCAATTCCCCTGGTCTCTTGAAGCTCATGTTTCTTGCAGATTTAATTCATTATAAATAACCTTTTTTGACTGTCTCCATTTCCATTCTAACTTTTCTCTCTTATAATTTTTATTAATTTAAGTTAACCTTTTCACCCCTTTCATTCCTTCACTTCTTCACCATTTGACAGATTGGGGGCAGTGGTGGTCAACCATATGTGCTATCTCAACAGTTCCTGACCAGTGTTTCTAAGTCTCCATTTCCATCTAATGCTGGAAAGAGGGCTGCTAAACTTTCCAGCTGGCTTCATGAAAGAGAAAAGGACCTTGTGGAAGGAGGGGTTGATCTTACTGCGGATTTGCAGTGTGGTGACATTTTTCAGTTGTTTGCTCAAGTTTCTTCGGGTGAGTTGTCCATTTCTCCATGCATGCCAGTTGAAGGAGTGGGAGAGGCCGAAGACCTAAGAAGCTTGAAACACAAAAATAAGGAAGATGAATTTTGTGATTGTGATAGGGGCAAAAAATTGAAATCACTGGCAGATAGTGAACTATTTTCTCGCAGAGAAAAGGGCTTTCCTGGTATTGTGGTGTCTCTGCATCGTGCAGCAATGCAAACCATTAATTCTCTAGACTTGCTCAAAGATGGGGAGACTTGTAGCGGTGAACTTCGTTGGAATGATATGCTCAATTCTGGTTTGGGTCAGGAAATCAGCTGGAGTACATCTTGTCACAACAATGGGCAGGAAATTCTGAATTTTGGCAGCACTATCCCTACAGCAGCATGGCCCAGCATGGCACCTTGGGAGGCTATGACATGCTATTTGGAATATCTGGTGCCAAAACCTTATGATCGAAATCAAATGAATCCTGATGTCTTTAGGACCATTTATGCTGCTATTCAGAAGGCTGGTGACCAGGGTTTGAGCATGGAAGAAATTTCCCAAGTTACAGGTATGCCAGCTGCTTCAGGCCTTTTCTTTTCTCGCTATCTTGTGGCTTTTTACTTCAACTCTGAAACACAACATTTTTCCATAAGCTCTGCTGAATATTTCAAGTCTTTCAGGAGAAAATATGCATATACAGATAATTGATGTGCTCCAGACATTTGGACGAGTTTTGAAGGTCAGTTTTACTTTTGACCATGGAGAAATTCTTTTATTCTAATTAAAGAAATTCTAAGATGGTGTACCTGCAACAGTGCACTTAGCTGGGGGTGTTGCAATTTTCAATACATCTTCTTGGGGTACCTTCCACTTTCCTCATGTCTGCCTTCTATTTTGTTATTTTATTGATGAATATAATTAATTTAATAGAATTTTCTCAAACAAGAATAGCCAGTGTTTAGATGGAAAATGTGAGAGTTAAATATCTTGGTTTGGGTGGCTGTGGGGTGATTTTTGCTCTGAGTTTATGCCAAATCCAGTGTCATCACCAAGTAGTTTTCCCATAGTCCTTGTAAAAGAATGGGGAAACAGGTTGAGGTTGCTGACAACATGCTTGCGCACAAACACATTTATATCCTGGACTTTATGTCATAAACTCCCTTAAATTTCATTTATCAACTCAGGCCAGGTTTGTTGGCATAAACTTTAACTCAAGAAAAATTATAATGTGCTGCATTTTGTGCAGGTCAATGCTTATGAATCTGTTCGTGTGGTTGATGCATTATATCGTTCCAAGTACTTCCTGACCTCAGTGGCTGGTTCTCGTCAAGATCTGACTGCACATTCAGTGACAAAGTCCTTGAAGAGCATTGATGATGGCCATCTAACTTTGCAGCCTGAAAATTATGTAGTTGGTACTAGTTCACAAAGGGAAGTGGTCATGGATAATCATGATGTGCACAAAGTTACCATTCTTAATCTTCCTGGAGAGTTTGCATCTTTGAATGAAACCCAAAATAGCATTGCACATGAAAGTCATTTACAAGAAAATGTAATTTCACCAGAACAGGTTATTGACGGTGAAGCCTCATCTGGTGAGATATGTATGCCAATATTGCCATGGATAAATGGAGATGGGACTATGAATAAGGTTGTCTACAATGGACTTGTACGTCGTGTTCTTGGTACTGTGATGCAAAATCCTGGTATAACAGAGGTATGCTGCCTTTTCAAATGTACAACATTTCATTCATTATCAGACGTTCTCTTTCCAGCATAGAATGTTATTCTAAAAAACAAATATAAACAATAAGCAGCGAATGCTGCTGATGCTTTGGTAATATCATAATGTCATCAAAATTTTAAGGTACAAGTATGATCCAATACCTCTTGTGATGTAAATTTAGCCGTGTGCTATGTTAGCAAAAATACCTAGAAAATTTAATATATATGGAGTTTGCTTCTCGAAGTAACTTTTGATTTTGTCAACTTGCATGTATTTGTACTTTATGCAAATTTGTTTAATTTCAATATAACTCATAAAATGTTGGATATCTGTTTTATGTCTTACATTTCAGTTCAAACTCAAGTATTGGTTTTCAATTGTTGGACAACCAAGTTTCATTTTTATGAGATGTTAGTGAAATTTTTTAGACTATTATTTGTTTTTGGTCTGTTTGCTGCAAGCTTGAACAAGTTGCTCCTTTCAGAGATTGTTTATCAAGGTTTTATTTTCTAACATGTGCCTTAGGGACACATGTTAAACCCAACAAATGGTGGCTCAAGAAACATCTGAATCAATAATGCATTATTGCAGATTATTGGAATTTAAACCTTTCATTTACTTTCACTTTTTCTAACTTTTTGTCGTAATTATTGTGGCAGGAGAATATCATACTCCATGTTGATGTATTAAATCCCCAGGTATGCTATTGTATTTGTTATCCCTAAAGTTTTTTTTTTTGTTCTCTGATTTCTAAAATGTCCCATGTCAGGTTAAGAATTGTCCAACCATCTGTAATTGATGAAATGGACTCTTTGATTTAAAAAATACTCTCTAAAGATTTATCTTCTGCTAGGATCAGTATTTATGCACTCACAGCTTTGCTGCACAACCACCCCCCCCCCCCCCCCCACATTCCTCTATGTAAGGTTTGTAACTAGGTTCATTGGAAGGTCTTGAAAATCATACGATTTTACAAACTCTAACAGTAAATAGTAACAACAACGTCAACAACAATAATATATTCATGTAATTATGCTAGGAATTAATCATTTTTTAGCAACTATTGTAACCAATTAATTTTATTGTTAGCCGAAGATATATAATTTGATCATGCTTGTGTTTATGAACTGATATTGTGCTCATGCAAAAGAAAGTTTGGCTACACTTAATAAAAAAAAATTGTTCCATGCAGACGAACATTCTTGGGTATATCAGGTAAATCTACGGTATAAGGTTTAATCAAAGTAGAATTAGATTAGGACTTTCACAACACCAAGGTTATATCAAATCATGCAACTCATGCCTCTGAACCATGTTTGGATTATAGGAAAAGGATAGAAAGAGGAAGCAGTTTTTTTTTTGGGACTGGCAACATAGAAGTCTAAAATTGTCCAAATGTCCTACTAATTACTGATTCAATAACCTATTTTACCTAGATCTCAACCATGATTTTTAGTGTTTTGAATTGTTAATACTGTTTTGAATTGTAAAATCTTATGATTTTACTATTTAATGAACTTTTTTTTAATAACTATGCTTCTAAGAGCATGAAAGTGTGTCTCAATTGTAACATATACTAAAACACATCAGTGTTTTACTGTGCAGTCCACAGAAAAACACTCTTTAGTTTTTTTTGAGTTGTTTTTTTTTTGTTTTTTTATTTTTTAGCTGTTTTATTTTTTGCTTTTTATGCATTTCAGGTTTTGTTTTTTTTAGCTTCTTTCTTTGTTTTTTTTTAATAATTTTTTTTTGTTTAATTTACTTTAATGTTAATTTTTTTTTATTTAGTTATCAAACTTTCATGATACGAATTCCGGGTTTAACAGGTTAACCTGATTTGACGAGTTAACCCGGAATTTTTTCTTCTTTTTAATTCATTTTTTTCGTTTACTTTAGTTTGTTAATGTTAAATTTCTTTCTATTTAGTTATCAGACTTTCATGACACATATCTCAGGTTTGACGGGTTAACTCAGTTAATTCTGGGTTAACCTGTCAATTTTTTTTCTTTTAATAATTTTTTTATTTAATTTAGTTTGTTAATGTTAATTTTTTTATTTAGTTATCAGACTATCATGACACGGATCCCGGTTTAACGGGTTAGCTAGGTTTGACAAGTTAACCCATAATTTTTTTATTTTTAATTATTATTTTTTCGTTTAGTTTAATTTGTTAATGTTAAATTTTTTTCTATTTAGTTATCAAACTTTCATGACACGGATTCCGGGTTTGACGAGTTAACCTGGTTTGAAGGGTTAACCCAGTTAATTCATATTTTTTTTCTTTTTCTTCATTAGTTTTTTTCTTCATGTTGGTTTTTTTCTTTGTTTTTTTTCTTTTTAATTAATCCATTTAATTATCACACTTTTATGACATGACCTTGCAGCCAAACCTACATCCAAAGCTTTTGTGTCTGGTATTGCAGTCAGACCCACTTAAACCTGGGTCATGCAAGTTTAATGTTATTAATAATATTATAAATATTATTTTTGGGTTAGGTGTTGTAGTCAAATCTAAGATTTTTGGATATAGCTATGTAGAAAGATCTAATACTCTTAGATCTTAGTTTTTTTGATATTTTTTATACAAAAAAAATTAACTCCCGGCATCGCGCGGGTTAATGTCAAAAAGTACCATCTAATACTGCTCAGGAACGTGTTTTCCTTATTTAGCATCAGTATGTAAAGATGACATACTTTGAGCTTCCATAATCTTTTTTGGGGGGAGAACGCAGTACGCATATACTAGCATGTTCAGGCCTTGTATTGTTTTAGCCTTAGCCTAATGAAATTGCTAGCAAAGAAAGAATGAAATAAATTTTGTACTAATGTCCTCCGTAACTTTTCCATGTGTAAATCATAGCTGAAGCGAACATTTAATTATTGTTCTGTAATATATATGTTTGCTCATATTTGATGGGGTCAGTCGTGTAATGATTGTTGAAGTTGGATTTGTCAAAGGTTAATGGCCTTGTTTTCCCCCCTTCATATGTTGCCGTTATAAGTGGGTTGGACCTGACAGATAATTCTGAAATGTAACTTGTCATCATGAACGCATCATTTCTATTATTTTGACCCAATTCCATTATGAACGTGAATATATAGAACTATTTGGTGAAATATTTTTGTGCGATATATGCATCACTGATGTTGTGTATTTCAAATTGTTTTTGTAGAGTTGTAGAAATCTACTGGAGTTAATGATTTTGGATAAACACCTCATTGTGAGGAAGATGCACCAGTCTACATCAAGTGCCCCCCCTGCCTTACTGAGAACTCTCCTTGGGAATAAATTCAGAGAACCAAAGTTGGTATACCGCGAGCATTTCTTTGCCAATTCTATGAGTGCAGCCCTGCTGTAGAGCAGCTTCATGTATTGTTTTTCAGTATTTTAGGGAGCAGCCTCCAGTTTTCTTTCGAGAGGCACCAAACTAGATGTGTGGAGGTAATGGTATATAAAGTTTCACTACACAGGATCTGTAATTTAAGGATTATATCTTGTGGTGAAATTGCAAATATCTGTACAGTATGCTGTTTTTAGGTGTTTTATACGGCTCTGGATTCCAGCAATCATTCCTTTATGCGGAAACGACATGAAGTAAAGAACCAAAGATTATTAGCCAAGGTCTTCGCCTTCGCATGGCTGAATGCCTGATTGCTTGCCGTGGGGTGCACAATTATCAAGTGTGGTCCATCCAGCTTCCTTTCGTTATTGACAGCCACCCAAATCTCTTGCAGATATCTACGTGTGGCAATCACAACGCAGTAAGTTAGTAAAGTGAATAGTTTGTCTTTGCTGTTTTAGATTTTAGAGATTTGCAGTGGTGGCAGGGAAGCTGAAGCTGACACGATGAAACCTATGCTCAAAGTGGTTAACCTGCATGAACTCGTAATGATTGCAATTATTGTTTCCTGAACTGCAGTTTCGGGAATTGAATTTTGATGGGACATCAAACCCGAGACATGATTTATATATCTATATGATCTATAATGATAGAAAATATCTCAATCCTTATATTATTAATTTTTTTTTTGGATTTATTTGTTAAGATTGATTTAATTATTACTAGGTATTTTATTTAGTAGGTTATAAACTTAATCATTTGTTTTAGTTAAAGGTTTTAATATTTGTATGTTAATTTATTTTCCTCTCATCTTCAGCTGTTTTCTTTCTCTTCTTCCGCCCATTTCTTTTAATTCGGCTTTTTAATTCGCTAATTCTGCTTATTCTTTTTTTTATCTCGGATTAGCTATGGTACTATAGCATATAGCATAGGTTTTTAATTGTTTTTACAATTAAATAATCTATGAACTTGTTTGTATTCTCAAAAATTCAAAATATATCTAAAACCCTAGATTTGTGAGAGTTCTCATCAAATGTGTCTTCTGCCTTTCTTTTTTTAGGGGGAAAAAAAAAACCCAGCTTCAGAACCAAATTTTTAGAAAGATCAAAACTTTTGAAGGCCTACGAAAGAAACCACCGAATGGTTTTGTCTCATAACATCAGGCTTGTTGCTGGGCTTGCTCGCCGTTCTCTCTCCTCCTCGAAGATTCTGCCAAATCTGTATACGTCTTATTTCCTACCAATTCATTTGCCAGCATGGGAGTTCTAGCCAAATATTTTGAGGGAGAGACGTGAGAAATATATTTGGGAGTTGATCAGGGAAAGTCTTTTTGCCAGTTATACTTTATTTCTAGTTGTCTTTCATATTGATAAAAAAGAAAAGAAAAAAA